>Ga0209199_1004968_pt1 | contig 11872 bp, 12 predicted proteins | sample COGITO_mtgs_1105_7_FD_184805 | JGI IMG/M metagenome (GOLD analysis project Ga0209199, IMG submission 184805) | Pelagic marine microbial communities from North Sea - COGITO_mtgs_110523 (SPAdes) (version 2) | ecosystem: Environmental > Aquatic > Marine > Epipelagic ...
CTTCTTCGTCATCTCGATCTCCTAATCGATAAGATGAACCAGAAATCCTCCTTTATTCAAATCCTCAGATCTGTCCCACAGGTGCTGACTTCAGACAGACTTGGAACTCATCGCACGGTTCTTTACTTTCAGAGCTGAGGTTGGGCGACTTCTGCCAGATCAGTCTCCACATGTTCCCGGAACTTTGACGATCCAAAGAGGCCAGCTTGTCGATATACGCAAACGGCTGAAAACCCCCGCATCAGCGCACGAAAGAAACAGTTGGCGACTGCTGGAGTTGGGGTCCTGGATCATGATCTGCAAGACGTCCTGTACGCACAAATTGACGCGATCGAACAGCGGATCGAAAATGCTCTCGCACGGGTGACGCCTCTCGCCGAAAATGCCAAGCTACTGCGATCAATCCCCAAGATTTGTCCAGCCTCTGCAGCAATCCTGATTGCAGAATGACCGGCACCCGGCCGAATGACGTCAGGTGAGGCCGCCGCCATAACCGGCTTGACACCGGCGCCATATGACAGCGGGACGATGCGAGGGAGGAGAACGATTGCAGCCGGTCAACGGTCTCTAGAACATGCGTTGTTCCTTGCTGCACGCGCCGCCGCCTGTCATAATCCAGCTCTCAAACCGGTCGCAAAGCGTCTCAAAGAACGCGGAAAACCACACAAACTTTTCATCATCGCAATCGCACTCTGGCTGATCACAATCGCCAACAACATCATAAAACCGGCACGCCTTGGAAGATCCGGCCCAACCAATCGCTACACTTGCTAGTTATGCAGGGTAAACACGTCTGCGTTCAAGTATCCATCAGATCCAAGCTCAACTTCTCCGCCCAGATCAATCAACATCCGTATACAAGACCGTACCGTTGCCGGCGAAAGCCCGGTGGCGTCAGTCAAGTAAAGGATCGTGGCGCCGCATCGGCAGCGTAATATCGACGCAATCTTTGCAAGTCTGGCCCAAAGTGATTTCATATCTTCGTCAAAATCAGCAATGTCGTCTACATCGTAAAAAAATTGGCTAAACTGATATTTTAGTGCAGTTCTATCACGGGACTTGACGACAATAGACTTAATTCTTTTTTCCGGACTATCGGCGTCACAGTAGGTGCCAAAGGTTTCCAGTTTTGACATCTGTTTTCTCCAACTCGCCAACACGCGATTACCGGTTTAAGTGTCAAGCCTAAGCGGCGCGCTACGCTAAAAGGCCTGTCGAGAAAGCAAGAAGTCAGGCATCTTTACTGCCACATTCCAACTCCCACGGAGGCTCTCACACAATCGCGCCAATATAATTTTGCGCGACACGGCACAGACCTCCACATCATGGTATCTCATAGCCGGTACGCCCATCCACCATCTGTGTGGTTCAGAAGAATATCTTTAGATCTAAGCGCGTTCCATTTGGGTCATTTGTCGCCGATAGGCGGTGCAAGCTTACAACCGGTCATATGAAGGCAGAGTTCGTACCAGGCTCATATGCGCAGCCCTTATGGCACCCCGCAGCGCTGCAAGACACCCTCCAGCTTGCAGCAGGACCCACGCCTCAATGCCATAGGTGTGACTTACCGTTGATCGGTGGGCACCATCTGTCGATGGTTTGGAGTTCGTTTGGGCAGTTCTGACCCGCAACGAACCCGACACACCTCATACAGCCTGAAATGATTGGCCATACCGCGGGAGCCAGACCCGCGAGATGATGCTGCATAAGTCTGCCGCCAAAACCAGAACACCCCGTCGAAAGACTTGGGCGCAATTGCCCGCTAAGCTTCAAGGAATATGGTTTGCGGAACCCGTCCACGCCGGGCAGGGTATTGCTACGCAATACACCGAGAGGAGGCGCCAGCGGTCAGCCCTGCGCAAACAGGCCGGACGCATGACTGCTAATGACAAATGCACACATCTGATCAAAAATATCTTGCGATGCAGGAGCCATCCATTCGGACTTTCGCTGCGGGAACCATCAAGCTCCACTTTTCTGACATCTGACCTCTCGCGCTTTCATAGGTCAACCGCACCCAACGCACCGTGATTGTATCCTCGATCATGTCACCCGTCCGGCAATCCAAATTAATACGTGGGTCGAAGTCGTGGCACCACCTTGTCTGAAGGTCACAATCCAAACCTAATGAAGCCATTTTAGATGGATAGTTCGGTGTTGCACCAAATGTCTTGATCTTGATGAGGAGAGATTTCTTGGCGGGGCTCATTTTTCGATGAACGCCCGCGCGTGCACTAACACAATCTTGGTTTTGAGGACTTTAGAAATGATGAAAACAGCAACAGTCGGTTCGCTCATTGCAACACTCGCATGCGGATCGGCCTCGGCAGAAATTATGCCGACAATGGATGGCGTATTCAGTTTTGGAATAAGCACAGGTAGCATTGAAAGTGCGGGCGAGGGTAGCGCTGACTCGCTTGACATCTGGCGTGGCGACGTCTCAGCAGATATGGCATTACGGTTTAATACCTCAATTTCCATGGGTTTTGAATTTAGTCACAACCAGACAACGATCAGTTTTGACGAAGGGGAAGGTCCATCGGATTCCTTTGAGCAGGATGCCACACGTTGGGCAATCAAGCCGCGCTACGACCTGAACGATATGTTTCATATTGGTGCCTACTATCAAAATACCTCCTTCATTGGGTCGCTCGATAGTGTGGGAGTGTCGGGTGGTTATGATGCTGGTCGCTTTGCAATTGCGGGATACGCAGGGCAGACTGAGCTCGATAGCTTTCTTTTCTTTGGTCCCTCAGATGGCATAAAAGCGAAGAACGTTGGTGTAAGCGCTCTTGGCAGGCCGGTTGAAGGGCTCGAAATCTTTGGACACTACAGTCTGGCGAAGATCGAGACTGATGCAGAATCCGAGGGCCCGTTTGAGAGCGACGACGAAATCAAGCTCGCAGCGGTCGGCGTTGACTATTCATTCGGAAACGGTTGGAACGTTTATGGTGCCACGACCTCAACAGAAGGCTCTTTTCTTGGTGATGAGCGGTTGCGACAGTCCACGCTGGGCGCCGGCTTTGATCTCGCCAATCTGGGTGGTGGATTACCCGGAACAATGTATGTTGACTGGACACGGACGAGTTTTGACGCTTTTGATGAAAAGATTGATGCGTTTGGGGTCAACTGGACGGTTGGGTTTGGTGGCGCTGATGCGAAACCCCAGAACTGCACAGTCAGAAATGCGCGCGGTATGAACCCCGCAGCTTTTTCAGCATTGATCGAATGCGTACCGGGCCAGTTCGGGTCCCCCACTTGATAAACCAGCAGCAAGAGTAATACGACTGAGCCCCCCGTCAGACCACCCGCGCAGGGCAGTCGGATGGGGGTGTTATTCTACTGTCGAACCAGGGCCTCGCTTGACCAAACAGTCTGCCAACGACGGCCAGGACGCACCAAAAGCCATATTGCCCGGCACTTTTACGATAGGTTTGTCTAACATACTGTCGCACGATGCACGAATGGCTGGTCTGGTGAAGGTACGGGCCCGCATCGGAGAGATCGATGTTGGGCCGCGTGGAGCGGTCGCGTCATGGCGTCCAATCTGAGTTCGCAACTTTGTAACGGGCGCTCTTTGGGGATCGTCGCCGCCTGGACCTTCGACCCTCATCCTTGCTGGCCTTGGCGGGGCTTATCTGCGCACCGTTCATGGACCCGATCGCCAGACCCGCCTGTGCATCTGTCGCGAGCAGCTCTGCGAAGTAGACATCGACAATAGAATCGAGCGTTGTAGAAAATCCTTCCGAAGGCGGACGTCACCGCAAGCGTCCGTAGAAGCATGGCCATTGTGCCAACAATCAGGCCATCGTTCTGTGTCAGGTGTCACTGGCTTTCATGCGCCGCTCAAGCCAGCGCACACCGGCTGATACAATCAGGATCAGCACCAGATATTCCAGCACCAGAATGGTGTAGATTTCGAGGGGGCGGTATTCTGATACGACCAACTCATTGGCTTTGCGTGTCAGTTCCTGCATACTGATCACCGAAACAAGCGATGACATTTTCAGCATATAAACCAGCTGATTACCAAGTGCGGGCAGAATGCGCCGGATCGCCTGCGGCAGGATGACATAGCGCATCGTATCACGATAATTGAGCGAAATAGATTGCGCCGCTTCATATTGACCCTTGGAGATAGACTGTATCCCTGCACGGAAAATTTCTGCCTGAAACGCGCTGTCGCTGAGCGCCAAGGCAAGCACACCGGCCCAGAACACCGAAAGCGTGATGCTGGAGAGCGTGGGCAGACCGTAATAGACCCACAAGATCAACACCAGCACCGGCACGGATCGAACGATCTCGACGTAGGTCCGGTTGAACATGCGCCAGCCCCGCTTTTCGGACAGGCCCGGCATTGCAACCAGCAGACCTACAACGACCGACATCATGATCGCGGTGACTGACATGCCAATGGTGTAATAGGCACCGCTTGCCATGAATTTCAGGTTGTTCCAGCCTGACGTTGTCGTGGGATCGACGACATACCAACCCCAATTGTTGGAACAGCCGGACAAAAGCAGCAGCACAGAGACGAGGGCTAAAACGCGTTTCATCATCCAGTCCCTCTGATGTCCCATTTTATATGACGACGGACAGATGGTGAACATGTCTGCAGCTGGTGTTTTGCCAGAGACGAGACCGTGCTGCATGATGCCGAGACTGATACCTACTGGCATCACGATTGCCGCGATGTGGCTGGAGACACGATCCACCATATGCAAGATTGGTTGCCCTTCAAGAAAAAAAGCCCCTGATGTCTACCATTCCACCAAGGGGGCACGTGGTAGGCCCGGAGGGACTCGAACCCCCAACCAAAGCGTTATGAGCGCTCTGCTCTAACCAATTGAGCTACAGGCCCGACGCGCAGCTTTTGGAAGAAATTCATAGGGAAGACAATCAGGGCGTTTCATAAACGATCTCTTAAAGCGGATAACCCGCACGGTTAAGGACGCGACCGGTTCGCTAAAAATGAACGTCAGTGTGCGGACATCGGACGGCAGGTCGCTCCTATTGTCTGTCCAATGCAACACGTTGGCGGCATCACTTAGGTCAGTGCAAGTCGTTACAACTGTCTCTGCACTCGCAGTTGTTGCTGCTATCAATGACGCTAGAATGGTTTTGGTCATTTTCATCATAAGAAGGCCTCATTGAAATCGCCTGTCTGCTGTAGCCACAATTGGGATACTCAAGGCTGGCGGACTTCATGATCTGGCGAGCGGTTCGACCGGGTTTTTTCGTACGAGTGGCCACCATAGGTCGACTATAGACCCTTGCCCAGGCTTGGACCGCAGTCAGAGACCGGCGCCATGCAATTCCACCAAGCGGCGCACCAATGGGAGCCCAATACCTGACCCATTGGCGCCTTTGGTTGTGAACCCCTCCACCCAGATTTTGTCTAATTGATCACTCGGTATACCTTCCCCGTCATCAGCCACACGGATTTGAACAAAGCTGCCTTGAGGGACCACTCCGATAGTTAGGTCTACCGGCAGATCAGTTTTGCGCATGAGCTCGATGTCAACATTACCTGCCTTGCCCGCATCATGGGCGTTGACCGCCAAATTCAGAAGTATCCGCGACAACGGCAATGGGTCGTTATAAGAGACGATCGGGGTCGTCGGCACCTTTACACTGACGCGCGTGGCAGGATCCGTGTCGATGAGCTCGGCCGTACGGGTAACAATACCACAGATGTCAGACAACTCTTCGCCACCGAACTTTTGGCGGACACTTACGAGATTTATGGCCATCCGGGCTGCGTCGAAGTTCTGTTGGAATACTCGTGTTGTTTGGGTCAGATCGTCACTTTTTGCCATCAAAGCCATTTCGGAGCCATTAGAGATGATCGAGAGCAGGGTCTGTAGATCGTGAAAAAACGATTGCTCAAGGTCCGGCATGGTTTTCTCACTTATTTTTATATTCTTATTTATTTATAGTTACTTAGGCTAGATTCAGCCAGATCAAGTCATTATTTGAAAAAGAGCGCCGCATCCGGGAGATATGTTGCCTCGAACAATGTGGCGTGCCAGATAGGCCGTCTTATTAATCAAGAGCTGACACAAATATGTTCCTTTCCGAGACTGACCGCGACACGTTGTTAACAACCCTGAACGCCAAATCTCCCGAGCTTATTCAGGCACGCATGGCGAACGCCCTGCTTTTGCTGGCGGAAGGTCTGAGCACGGAAGATGTCGCGGGTCTTCTCTACCTGGATGAGGCGAGCGTGGACGGGTGGAAGGACATGTTTCCCAAACGGAACCCAAAGGTGGCCTGAAGGGTGCATAGGGGCGGCACAAAAGCGCGACAGGTCCAGTCCGGGCCGTCGGCAGCTTCAGCCTCGACGCGCTCAGGGCGCTAGCGAAGGGCCTGGTGCGCGAGAAGATCCGCAAGCATACCGGCATCGAGGTCGATCTCTGATGGCGTTGTTTTCGACTTTCACCCTCGAGGCGCTCGTCCAAGTGATCTCCGGGGGGCCCGGTCTCGGCAGCACTGAGCCGCCGATCGGCCTCTATCGCAGTGCGGCTGAAATCGAGGGTTTCCTGATAGCCTGCGGCATCGACCCGGCGCGCGGCGAAGGGTCCCGGCTGCCAGCGCTGCGCGGCTGCGTGAACTGGGCGGCCCGACAGGAAAACGGCGACGAACTGATCGGCCGAGCGATTGAAAAGGTTGCCGACCCTAGGAACCACGCGCGGGAACCGGAGAAGACGCAGGCCGTGCTGGACCTGAATCTCGCCGCGGACGGCTTCGAAGTGGCGCTGTTCGGGGGCAGGGCGGTCCTGCGCAAGCGCGGCTCTGGGGCTGCTGTCGTTGGCGCCATCTCCGATAAGACAGCGACGCTGGATTTCGGGACGGTGAGTCAGGATCTCGACCGCGCTACCCGGAACGCGGAAGAGGACCCCGAGGATGCTGTCACGGCCGCCTGCGCGACGTTGGAAGCCGTCTGCCGATCGATCCTCATCGAACTCGAGCAGGAACTGCCGGCGAAGAAGGATGTCTCGGCACTCGTGCGCGCGGTCCAGGAGCCGCTTGGTCTCTCCCCCGGGCGCAGCACGGACCTGCTCGATCTAATCGCTGGCGACATCCGCAAGGTGCTCAGCGGTCTGACTACGGCCACCGAAGGCATCGGGGCGCTTCGTACCCATGGACGGGAGCGGGGCCACCGCCGGATCGATCCGCGGATTGCCCGCCTCGCCATCCACGCCGCGAGCACCGTCGCGCTCTTTCTGATCGAGACCTGGGAGCGGAAGATGCAGCGCGGCCTACCCGCAGCTGCGGAGCCGCCAGAATGAGCCTCATCTTCCCGTCGGCCACGCCAGCGCCGGTGACCGCAGGTGTCATAAATCAGGAGCGCGTTTAACACTATGAGTAATTCTGTTAAGCGTAGCAGCCGCTGAACCAGCAAACCGACCGGGCAGGGGCCCGTCCCAGACTTGGCGGCTTAACAGTTTTCGCGCATATTGTTGAACATGGAGTGACGTGGGCCTCGGCAAGGTTCCCGTGGCCTGCAGCGCTCGACAATCGGATCGCGCAGTTCCAAACAGTATCAGCTCAACTTGTCATGCACAAAACCCGCAGCAGCTGATCTGCCCCTGCCATCATGGGCCTGTCGTGCATATCCGGGTAGGTTTAGATCGCATCTCGATGGGGCTTCAATCTTGCAGAAAGTAGGGGCAGCCCCTTTGAAATCAAATTCATTAGATATTCTGGTGCTGTGGGCTTACTTCTCAGATTTGCCCGATGTTCGCGGATGATGCCCATGGCCTCCAACTCGTAGTGCTCAAACGTGCTTGCCAGAAATTTGTCCGCCGAGCCGCGCTCAATATCGAGTTCGCTCAGAGTTTCCTCTGGGAAATGCTTGAGATTGTCTGTCACGATGTACTGCGCATTGGTGCGGATCGCTGCCGCAACCACATGTCTGTCATCACTATCGGGAAGGACGACCGTATCAATGAACCGCTCATACCCGTCCACCCAGGCATCCTCGAAATGTTCGCGCATCAGCGCGTCGGTCCGCCTCAACTGGTCTTCCTTGTCTGCGTATTTGGCGATGGCACTGGTCAACCATTCCTGCTGAATTTGCTCTGTCCAGCGTGCGCGGTAAAGGTCCGCTTCAAAGAAGCGAAGTAACAGATCGCGCTTCATGTTGGGAAACAACACGCTGGCATCAAGAACAGCAGTGTATCGGTTGGCCGCAGGTATCATGCGTTACTCCAAACCCTCTGCGATATCCTGCATCTCTGCCATCGCGGCCCGCCGCCCAGCCGTTCGCTTGGCCTTGTAAGTGAGCACATTTTTGAGCGCGACACGTCGATGCGTCCCGACCATTTCACAGCTCAGCGTGCCTTGATCTATGAGCTTGATCAGAAAGGGGCGGGATACGTTCAGAAGGTCTGCTGCTTCTTGCGTGGTCAGTTGTCGCGACAGCGGTACCAGTGTCACGGTTTCACCACGTGCAACGATGCTGAACAGGTCGCTCATCAGGTCTACCAGCGAGGGTGACAGCTTCGTGCCGCCAATCGTCAGGGATCCATCATCGTCACGGCTTGTTTCAATAGCCATCATCGCACCAGCGGCGCTGTCCACCTCTTCTGCTGTGGGAAGTCTTTCTCCAAAATCGGCGAGTGAAGTCACGTTCATCGCTTCCATCCTTTCCTTGGTTGGCGCTGTTGATCGCGCTTGGTGCTTATATTGTCTGAGATGTCATCTAGATCAATCGAAATAATCGAAATAACCGAATTATTCGCATTTGAAGCTTGCGCGCTGCCTTTGAGATGATGAGCTTTTGCTGTTGATTTCTAGGCAGAGGCGAGCCGGATAGCGGAGATCTCCCATTGAGATATGAGCCATACCACCCTTCATTCGAACCAGTCGAAGGCTTTATGTAACCCGTCTGATTGTCTTCGCGCTGACCTTGAACAGTGCCGCAATCTCGGGGATAGGCCGCATTTCCTCATCTCTCATGCGGCGTACTTCGGCCTTCTGAGAGGGTGAGAGGACAGGGGGCCTGCCTCCGACCCGGCCCCGTTTCCGGGCCGCTTCCAGTCCTTCCTTCGTCCTCTCGACGATGCGTTCCCGCTCAAACTGCGCAATGCTGGCGAAAACGTGAAACACAAGCCGTCCGGCAGGGGTGGTCGTGTCGATGTCTTCCCCGATGGACCGGAACCCGGCGCCACGAGACTGGATCAGGTCGACGATTTCCAAAAGGTCTTTCAAGCTTCGAGCAAGACGATCGTACTTGGCGACAACGACAATATCCCCATCTCGAAGTTCCCCCATCATCCGGTCCAGTTCTGGACGGGACCGGGCAGTCCCTGTGATTGTATCTGCGAAGATCCGTTCCGCCCCAGCAGCGGAGAGTGCGTCGCGTTGGCCGTCGAGGTTCTGGTCTTTGGTCGAGACCCGCGCGTATCCCAAAATCATGGACAAAAACCTCCCAAAACATGATTGGTTTTGTCAGGGGGTTTTGTCCAAGTCAACACATTGAAATTTAGTGGGGCAGGGCGGCGGGACAAAAACGACCGTTATCGTCCATTGAGATTTTCTTGTAATTAACAGGCTCGCGTGCTACGCCGCTAAAAGCTTCAGGTGGCGGGACTTCCTTGATGATTCTCGGGTCAGATGGGATGCTGTAGCGGCGCACCTCGTAAGAGGTTCAGAAAATCACGGTAAGGCGCACCCGCTTCAATACGCAAAAAGCTCCTATTTTAGGAGCTTTTTGTGCTTTCAGGGCTTGGCCCGCCTGGCCAATTTACGCTTTTCGAGCTTTGCCTTCTTCTTCGTAGCATTTTCAGCGGCTCGCTCGAGCGCAAGTGTCCGGCGCTTCTCTGCAGTCATAGGCAGGCGTTCCCGGGAGTAAATGCAAGTCCGCAACGCTTGGCGCATGTCTAACTTGTGTTTACTTTCAGTGTTTACCGAACGGACGTAAGCGTTAGCTGAACAGCACCAGCGGGTTAGCTTGACGGCTTGAAGTTCCACGGCAGAAGGTCGTCAATGCTGCTTTGCGGGTGACCGTTGGCGATCGCTGTCAGGGTTGCCTTGAGGTAGGCGAACGGTTCGACGCCGTTGATCTTGCAGGTCTCGATCAGCGAGGCGATGCGGCCCCAGGCGATGCCGCCCTCGTCGTGACCCGCAAAGAGCGCGTTCTTGCGATTTAGAGTGATGGGGCGGATCAGGTTTTCGACGCGGTTGTTGTCGATCTCGACGCGGCCATCGGCCAAGAAGGTCTGCAGCCCGTCCCAGTGATTATGGATGTAATTCAGCTTTTCGCCCAACCGGGACTTGGCGGATATCTTGCGGCGTTGCGCCTGCAGCCAATCACCGAAGGCCGCGACCAGTGGAGCACTGCGGGTTTGGCGGGCCGACAATCTCTGGCCGGGGGAGATGCCACGAATGTCAGCTTCGACGGTATAGATTTCGGCAATGCGTCGCAGGCCTTCGGCGGCGATCTCTGATCCGTCGCGGTCAAAGACTTCCTTCAGCTTGCGGCGCGCGTGTGCCCAGCAGTGGGCCACGCGAATGGGGGTGCCGCCCTTGCGGGTCGGTTTGGTCAGCCGGTTATAGCCCTGGTATCCGTCGATCTGCAGGATGCCGTCAAAGCCTGTCAGGAATGTTTCAGCATTCTCGCCCGCCCGGCCAGGGGCATAGAAGTAGACCACGCCGGGTGGGTCCTCGCCACCCCACGGTCTATCATCACGGGCCAGTGCCCAAAGATACCCCGTCTTTGTCTTTCCGCGCCCAGGATCCAGCACCGGGGCCGTGGTTTCGTCCATGAACAGCTTGTCGGATCGCTTCAGGTGTTCGGCCAGTCGGTCTACAATGGGCTTAAGGTGGAACGCCGCCTTGCCGACCCAGTCGGCCAGCACGGCGCGGTGCAGATCAAGACCCGCCCGCGCCAGGATCTGGCTTTGGCGGTATAACGGCATGTGATCAGCATATTTGCTGACCAGCACATGGGCGATGCTGGCTTCTGTCGGCAGACCGCCCATGATCAGATGCGATATTGCTGGGGCTTGGGTCACGCCGTCGGTGCAGGTCCGGCAGGCGTATTTGGGGCGCACGGTGACAATGACGCGCAACTGCGCTGGCACGATGTCCAGCCGCTCGCTGCGGTCTTCGCCGATCTTGTGCATGACACCGCAGCCACAAGGGCAGATCAGGCTGTCGGGTTCGATAACCTCTTCGATGCGCGGCAATGCAGCCGGTAGATTGCCGATGGTGCGCTTCGGCGCGGGCCTGGTTGCCATCTTGTCACCTGCCTTGGCGGCCAGATGTTCCTTCTGCACCTCGACCTCGGCCAGTGCGATCGACAGATCCTCGAATGCCAGCTGCCGCTCATCCTCGGTCAGCTTTTCCGACCGTTTGCCATGCAGGGCATGGTTCAATTCAGCAATCAGATGCTGTTGGCGTTAGGTAATATCCTGAAGCGCTGCGATCGTTTCCATCAATGACGTAACCACTGCACGCTGCGCGGCAGGGATGGTGGAAAGGTCAATGACAGGCGTCTCAATCATGGCCCGAGACTACGATAAAACCACAGTCAAAACACGCAAAAGACAGTGGTTGATTCATTCTGCCGCAGCCGGTGGGCGCATCTCCAGCGCCTTGACCTTCCGCCAGTCCAAACCGGCAAACAGGGCCTCGAACTGGGCGTGGTTCAGCGCCATCACCCCGTCCTTGATCGCCGGCCAAGTGAAGGTCGTATCTTCCAGCCGCTTGTAAGCCATCACCAGTCCGGTCCCATCCCAGTAGAGCAACTTCAGGGCACCTCGATTTTTGACTTATTTCGCAACGATGAAGCAAGTGCGTCAGCCTGTAGTGTGTATTGGAATGGGTTAGCTGCCAGGTTTTTGTGTCAGGCCTGATGAAGCGC
>Ga0209199_1004976_pt1 | contig 11859 bp, 7 predicted proteins | sample COGITO_mtgs_1105_7_FD_184805 | JGI IMG/M metagenome (GOLD analysis project Ga0209199, IMG submission 184805) | Pelagic marine microbial communities from North Sea - COGITO_mtgs_110523 (SPAdes) (version 2) | ecosystem: Environmental > Aquatic > Marine > Epipelagic ...
CAACAGCCAGCGCATTGCCTTGGCTTTCTTTGCCACCAAAACCGCCCCCCATGCGCCGCACTTCCACGCGCACCGCATGCTGGGCAATATTCAGCGCCTCTGCCACCTTATGTTGAATTTCAGTCGGATGCTGAGTTGAGGAATGGATCACCATATCCCCGTGATCCCCTGCCAGAGCGAGGGCGGCTTGCCCTTCGAGATAAAAGTGTTCCTGCCCGCCGAGGTTGATTTGGCCCTGCAACCAATGGGCCGCGTCGTGCATCGCACCTGCGGCATTGCCTTTTGTATAGATCCGCGGGCCATCTTCAAAGCGGCTTTCGGCGGCCAGAGCCTGATCTATCGTCAATATGGCAGGTTCAGCTGCGATCTCAATCTTGGCCAAACGGGCGGCGCGGCGGGCCAGATGGTGGCTGTCGGCCACCACCAAAAAGATCGGTTGCCCGGCATAATGAACCCGGCCATCAGCGAGGAGTGGCTCGTCATGGGCGGAGGGGGAGACATCATTGGCATGGGGAAGATCCTTGGCCTCCAGCACCAAATGCACCCCTGGGCCGGCGCGCACAGCATCGAGATCCACTGACTTGAGTTGCCCCGCCGCGCAGGATGACAGCCCAAAGGCCAGATGCAAGGTTCCCTGTGACGTCGGGATATCATCTATATAGCGCGCGCTGCCGCTGACATGCTGCCGCGCCGCGTCATGCGGTAGGCTGGCTGCGGCGCTCATGGGTGCACCTCGCGAATGTTCACCGTGCTCTCTTGGAGATCATGAAAATAACGGATCAGCATATTGCTCGCCGCTTGTGCGCGATATCCCGCACTGGCGCGCATGTCGCTCAAGGGGGTGAAATCTTCGGCCAAAGCGGCCTTTGCTTGGTCGAAGGTCTCTAAGCTCCAGGGCTGGCCGCATAAAGCCGCCTCGGTTTTGATTGCCCTGGCGGGGGTGGCCGCCATGCCGCCAAAGGCGATGCGGGCCTGTGTGATAAAACCGGCCTCTCGCTCCAGTTTAAAGCAGCCACACAGGGCGGAAATATCCTGATCAAACCTTTTGGACAGTTTATAGCAGCGCAGCCTGTCTTGCGCCTTGGGCAGTTCGATGCTCTCCACAAATTCTCCCGGTCGCCGATCTTGCTGTTGATAGGCGAGAAAGAAATCCTCCAAATCAAGCGAGCGGCGCGCATCTGCGTGGCGCAGCACCAAACGCGCGCCCATGGCAATGAGCGCCGGCGAGCCGTCTCCGATGGGCGAACCATTGGCTATATTGCCACCGATTGTCGCCGCATTGCGCACCTGCGGGCTGCCGTAGCGACTGAAGAGCTGATGCAGCGAGGCCGATAGCGGCCTTATCGCCTGCATAAAATTTGTGATCGTGACCGCCGCGCCAATGCGCAAACTATCGGTTTCATCGTGGATTTGGCGCAGATCCTTTGCGTGGCTCACAAAGGCTACAGGCCCAAGGTCTTGCATATTCTTGGTCACCCATAGCCCCACATCGGTCCCGCCGGCGATGAGGGTGGCGTCGGGATTGCGGGCATACCACTGGGCCAATTCATCGGAGGATTGCGGGCAAAAAATATCATCACGGCTCTGAAGGGCTTGGGGCTCTGGCCGTTCACTCATCCATGAGGGCACAGGAACCTGTGCTGCGGCCTGAGCTGCGCGGATGATTGGCGCGTAGCCCGTACACCGGCAAAGGTTGCCTGCCAGAGCCGCATCGAAATCGGTCTCGCCTGTGGCATGTGTCGCGGCCATGGTGGTCACAAAACCGGGTGTGCAAAATCCACATTGCGCACCGTGGTGGGTGATCATGGCCTCCTGCACCGGGTGCAGCGCGCCGTCTGGTCCGGCCAGCCCCTCTACCGTGCGAACGGAACAGCCTTGCAGCTGGGGCAAAAACAAAATGCAAGCATTCATAGGGCGTGGTACGCCATCTTGCCGGGTAACGATAACGGTGCAGGCACCGCAATCGCCTTCGTTGCAGCCCTCTTTGGTGCCGCAGAGATTTGCCTCAAGACGTAAATAATCCAAAAGAGTTTCACTGCCTGTTTTGGGTGCGACAGACACCAACGTCCCGTTGAGGAAAAACGACATGTTCATTTGAAAGAATCGTGCCACTGTCTGTTCATCTTTGGCGCGATGGTCCGATGCGGCGTAAAACCAATATGGGCGCGACAGGAGTAACTCTGATTCACGTGAGTCGGGCAAGAAAAAAATAGTTTCTTGCATAGCGCATGTTTCGGTGTGGGGGACGTTTTGCGCTGGATGCTGGGGCATCGGCAGTTTATCCATGAGATATGCGTGAGAATCCAAAATTCATCCATCTTCGAGTTCATAGCGAGTATTCACTGCTCGAGGGGGCCTTTCGGCTCAAGAAATTACCAGATTTGGTGGTTTCTATGGGTATGCCGGCCATCGCGGTGACAGATACCAACAATATGTTTTGCGCTTTGGAATTTTCGGAAGGGGCGTCCAAGGCGGGTATTCAGCCGATCATCGGCTGCCAGGTGGATATGGCCTATGACCCAGCACCCGCCACAGAAAAGCCGCGGGCACCGGCGGCGCTGGTGCTATTGGCGCAAAATGAGCGAGGTTACGAAAACCTGATGGCGCTCAATTCCTGCCTTTATCTAGACAGTGATGGTACGCTGCCACAGGTCCAAATGGCGCAGCTGGCTGCCCATGCACAGGGCGTGATCTGCCTGACTGGTGGGCCCGATGGGCCTTTGGGTAAATTGCTCCAAAACGGCCAGACCGCCAAGGCGCAGGCTTTACTTGAAGATTTGGCACGGGCCTTTGGCAATCGTTTGTATGTGGAGCTGCAACGTCATCCGAGCGAGGATGGGCGTATGCCCGAGGCCGAAAGGCTCAGCGAACGCGGTTTAGTTGAAATGGCCTATGCGATGGAGTTGCCCTTGGTGGCCACCAATGATGTCTATTTTCCCAAGCCGGAAATTTACGAGGCCCATGATGCGTTGATCTGTATTGCTGAAGGGGCTTATGTGGATCAACAAGGTCCAAGGCGTCGTCTCAGCCCACAGCATTACCTCAAATCACCGGCAGAAATGGCTGTGCTCTTTGCTGATTTGCCCGAGGCTCTGGAGAATACCGTAGAAATCGCCCGCCGCTGCGCGTTCAAAGCCTATAAGCGCGATCCGATTTTGCCAAAATTTGCCGATGATGAAGTTGAAGAACTGCGGCGACAATCCAACGAGGGGCTGGCGCGCCGGTTGGCTGTGATCCCTCATGCGGTGTCGCCTGAGGCGTATCAAAAGCGGCTCGACTTCGAGCTGGACATCATCGAAGGCATGGGGTTTCCCGGATATTTCTTGATCGTGGCGGATTTTATCGCTTGGACCAAGGCGCAAAACATCCCAGTGGGGCCCGGGCGCGGTTCAGGCGCCGGCTCGCTCGTGGCCTATGCATTAACAATTACGGATTTGGATCCTTTGCGCTATGGTTTGTTGTTCGAACGATTTTTGAACCCAGAGCGGGTATCAATGCCGGACTTCGACATTGATTTTTGCATGGATCGTCGCGAAGAGGTGATCCGCTATGTGCAACAAAAATATGGCCGTGATCGGGTGGGGCAAATTATCACCTTTGGAGCCTTGTTGTCGAAAGCGGCGGTCCGCGACATCGGACGGGTGCTGCAAATGCCCTATGGGCAGGTCGACCGCCTGTCAAAAATGATCCCTGTGGAAGGGGTTAAGCCGGTGACGATCGAAAAGGCGCTAGCTGATGAGCCGCGTCTGCGCGAGGAAGCCCGGACGGAAGAGGTCGTGGATCGACTGTTGAGCTATGGGCAGCAAGTCGAAGGGCTGCTGCGGAACGCCTCAACCCATGCGGCGGGCGTGGTGATTGGCGACCGGCCATTGGATCAATTGGTGCCGCTTTATCAAGATCCGCGCTCTGACATGCCAGCGACGCAATTTAATATGAAATGGGTGGAGCAGGCCGGCCTGGTCAAATTCGATTTTTTGGGCCTTAAGACGCTGACCGTGATCCAAAATGCGGTGGATTTAATCAATCGCTCGCGCCTGTTGCATCAATCAGCCGATGGGCGCAGGCTGTTCACGCCGCCGCCCGGGATGGAGGGCGATATCAACGCCATACCTTTGGCCGATGCGGCCTCCTATGAGCTCTATTCCGCAGCTAAAACTGTTGCAGTGTTTCAGGTGGAATCGAGCGGTATGATGGATGCGCTCAAACGCATGAAGCCCAACTGCATTGAAGACATCGTGGCCTTGGTGGCGCTCTATCGGCCGGGGCCGATGGAAAACATTCCAAAATATTGTGAGGTGAAAAACGGATTAAGTGAGCGTGAGCGGCTGCACCCGTCGGTCGATCATATCTTGGATGAGACGCAGGGGATCATTGTTTACCAAGAACAGGTGATGGAAATCGCGCGTCAAATGGCAGGCTATTCATTGGGTGGCGCGGATCTATTACGCCGCGCAATGGGCAAAAAAATTCAAGAGGCGATGGATGCGGAACGGCCAAAATTTTTGGCCGGCGCTGCTGAGAATGGGGTAGACGAAAAAACCGCCAAAGCGACCTGGGATTTGCTCGATAAATTTGCCAACTATGGCTTTAACAAGTCCCATGCGGCCGCCTATGCGGTGGTGAGCTATCAGACCGCTTGGCTCAAGGCCAATCATCCGGTTGAGTTCATGGCGGGGGTGATGAATTGCGACCTGCACCTTACAGATAAGCTCGCGATTTATTTTGATGAAGTGCGCAAAGGGCTCAATCTTCCCTATATCCCCCCCTGCGTGAATCGCTCGCAAGCGCGGTTTGACGTGGCTGAGGGCGCTTTGGTCTACGGGCTTGGCGCGTTAAAGAACGTCGGGGTTGAGGCCATGGGGCTGATTATTGACGGGCGCGGCGATCGGCCGTTTAGCACAGTATTTGATTTTGCCCGGCGGGTGGATCTCAAACGCGTGGGCAAAAGACCCCTTGAGATGTTGGCGCGTGCGGGGGCTTTTGATCAATTGGACCGCAACCGCCGCCGGGTATTTGACAGTTTGGATGATCTTGTTGCTTATTCGGTAGCGGTCCATGCGCAGCGCAATTCGAGTCAAGTCAGCCTATTTGGTGAGGCGGGTGACGATTTGCCAGAACCACGCCTATCTCCCCTGCCCAAATGGTTGCCTGCAGAGCAATTGGCAGAAGAGTTTAAGGCGATCGGCTTTTACCTGTCCGGTCACCCGCTGGATGACTATATTTCCTCGCTCAAACGCTCTGGGGTCATCACGCTGGACCAGTTGGGTGAAAAAGCTAAAGACGGCCCGCTGGTTGCTAAACTGGCCGGGATTGTGGCCGGGCGGCAGGAGCGGAAATCTGCGCGGGGCAATCGATTTGCCTTCGTGCAGCTCAGCGATACAACCGGTGCTTTTGAGGCCACTATGTTCAGCGATACGCTGGAGGCGTCCCGCGAACATCTTGAGGCGGGCTCGAAGATTGTTTTGAGCGTTGAAGCGACGATGGAGGCCGAGCAGCTCAAATTGCTTTGCCGCTCGGTACAATCGATGGATGGGGCGGTGGCTCAGGCGGGGGGCACGGGCTTGCGGATCTATCTTGACACTCCCCATGCGATTGAGCCTGTCGCTACGGTTTTGCGGGAGGCGGCGCGCGCCACTCAGCGGGGCGCGAAGGGTCCGATCTCTTTTTGTCTGCTTAATGACAGTCTGCCCGGAGAGGTCGATATGGACCTTGGCCAGGATTTCCCAGTCACGCCGCAAATCAAAGGCGCATTGAAGAGCCTTGAAGGCGTGTTGATGGTGGAAGAAGTCTAGACAGCCACCCTAGGCTTGGGCCTCAATAATGCGGCGGTCGTTCATCACCCAGAATGACACCGCCGCCGCCATCGGCCTCCCGATCGCGCGCGCGCTGGACCAATAGATCGACAATCCCAGTCAGCCGGCGCACCTCGGCATCCTGTTCGGCGACCACGTCTGAAAGTTCTTCGACAGTGCGCGTGAGATGGGCGATTTGTTCTTCAAGTGCTTGCGTCATACATGCCATCTGCGCGATCTCACCGCCAGGATCAAGGATCTTTTTGCGGGTGCTGCCTGTGCGCAGTCAACTCGCATGTTGCCCCCCGGCGCTGGGGCGGTTAAATGCAGGCCGAGACATAGGGGTTGATTATGACCAAACAGAAAAAAGCACCCAAGCCAAAGGCGCTGCCGCCAAAAGGTTTTCGCGATTACTTTGGTGCGGATGTGTCAGAGCGGACCGAGATGCTGCGGCGCATTGCGGATGTGTATCACCTCTACGGATTTGAACAGCTGGAAAGCAGCGCTGTTGAAACCGTTGAGGCTTTAGGCAAATTTCTGCCCGATGTGGATCGCCCAAATGAAGGCGTCTTTGCTTGGCAAGAGGATGACGATTGGCTGGCGCTGCGCTATGATTTGACAGCGCCTCTTGCGCGCGTCTACGCCCAATACCGCAATGAGCTTCCCAGCCCCTATCGCCGCTTCGCCATGGGGCCGGTTTGGCGCAATGAAAAACCTGGTCCTGGTCGGTTCCGTCAATTTTATCAATGTGATGCGGATACCGTTGGATCTGCCAGCATGGCTGCAGATGCGGAAATTTGCACAATGCTGTCGGACACTTTGGAAAAAGTGGGCATTCCCCGCGGTGATTACATTATCCGGGTGAACAATCGCAAAGTGCTCAATGGCGTGATGGAAGTGGCTGGAATTTTGGATCCTTTGGATCCAGAAAAGTTTGCCCAAGAGCGCGGCATCGTACTTCGAGCGATCGATAAGCTGGATCGTTTGGGGCTGGAGGGCGTGCGGGCGTTGCTTGGCGTGGGTCGTGAAGATGACAGTGGCGATTTCACCGAGGGTGCGGGTCTGGCCGCAGAGCAAGCTGAGGTGGTCCTAGGATTCATGCAGGCGCTGGGCACGACCAGCGCGCAAACCTTGAGCAATTTAAACCGTTTGGTTGCGGGCTCGGCCATCGGTGAAGCCGGCGTCGATGAGCTGCAACAGATTTCTGAACTTGTCACAGCTCAGGGCTATGGCGCGGATCGCATCGTGCTAGACCCCTCGGTTGTCCGGGGTCTGGGCTATTACACTGGCCCGGTTTATGAGGCCGAGTTAACATTTGAAATAAAAGATGAAAAAGGCCGCCCTCGGCAATTTGGATCGGTTGCAGGTGGCGGGCGTTATGACGACTTGGTCAAGCGGTTCACCGGACAAGAAGTGCCGGCAACAGGTGTTTCAATTGGCGTTGACCGCCTATTGGCGGCGCTGCGCATGAAGGGGCAAATGCACCGCACACAGTCCGGTCCAGTGGTCATCACCGTGATGGATAGAGCGCGCATGGGCGATTATCAGGCGATGGCAACAGAACTGCGCGCTGCGGGAATTCGCGCCGAGGTTTATTTGGGCAATCCCAAGAATTTTGGCAATCAGCTGAAATATGCAGATAACCGCAACAGTCCCATCGCGATCATCGAAGGCGGTGATGAGCAAGCCGCTGGAATTGTACAGATTAAGGATTTAATCTTGGGCGCGCAATTGGCCAAAGAGGCCAGCTTGGAAGAATGGAAAGCCCGGCCAAGTCAAATTGAAGCGCCCAGGGCGCAGCTTATCGATAAGGTGTGGGAGATGCTGGCGGCACAGGGCGCCGCGCAATGAGCCAGCTTCGTGCAGAGAGTGCACGCCTTTTGGCGGTCTTTGAGGCCACAGGTGCGGTGCGGGTCGAGGCAGATATTCTGCAACAGGCCGATGTTTTGCTCGACCTGTATGGTGAAGATATCCGCGCGCGCGCCTATGTGACCTCAGATCCTTTGCGCGGCGAACAAATGCTGCGGCCAGATTTCACCGTTCCGGTGGTGCAGCAGCATATGGCCGTCAGCGCGGAGCCGGCCCGTTATACCTATGCCGGGCCGGTGTTTCGCTATCAAGACAACGCGACGGGCCGTGCGGCACAAAGCGAGCAGGTGGGTTATGAAGTGTTTGACCGTAGCGCGCCTGAAGCCATTGAGGCGGAAGTCTTCGGACTGTTTCATCGGATTCTCGCTCCGCTCGGTCTGACTGCATCAACGGGTGATGTCGGACTTTTGCGGGCGGCAATAGATGGGCTGACTACCTCGGAGGCGCGAAAGGCGGCTTTGCGGCGTCACATTTGGCGCCCCGCGCGGTTTCAATCCTTGCTGGACCGGTTTTCGCAGCCTGTGGCGCGAAAAGTTTTAGGGGCAGGCGGGCAGCAGATTGGTCTGCGCCGATCACAGGATGTGCAGGAACGTTTGGCCCAATTGCAAGACGAGGCCACAGCACCGCCCATTCCTTCCGCAGAGATTGCTGCTTTGACAGATCTATTGGCCATAAGAGGCAAATTGCCGGAGGCTTTGGAGCTTTTGCAAGCGCTCACCGGCCGCTTGCCCTCGATTGGCCCTGCGGTTGCACATATGGCCTCCCGGATCACAGCGCTTGATGCGGCTGGGGTAGATGTGGCGCAGATCGGGTTTGAGGCGGCCTATGGGTTAACAGCCATGGAATATTACGATGGGTTCGTGTTTGGGTTTTATGCCGCACAGCCCGGTTGGCCCGCGATCGCCTCAGGTGGGCGCTATGATGCTTTGACCCGCGTCTTGGGACAGGGTCGGGCGGTGCCGGCGGTGGGCGGCATTATTCGGCCTGAATACAGCCTGCGGGCCGCAACCGGGAGCGCATCATGATAAAGCTTGGTGTACCCTCCAAGGGGCGTTTGATGAATGAGACGTTCGATTGGTTTGCAAAGCGCGGCGTTCAGCTTTCTAAATCTGGCTCGGATCGGGAATACGTCGGCCGGGTTGAGGGGGTCGATGGGGTTGAGCTTGTATTGCTTTCTGCCGGTGAGATCCCGCGCGAATTGGCCGCCGGACGCATTCAGCTTGGGGTGACAGGTACGGATTTGGTGCATGAGAAACTGGCCAATTGGGCAGATACGGTTGAGCCTGTAGCTGAGATGGGCTTTGGCTTTGCAGATCTGATTGTCGCCGTGCCGGCCTGCTGGCGCGATGTGACCTCTCTACATGATCTCGATGCGGTTGCGGCTCGGTTTCGTGCCGACCATGGCTTCCGCCTACGGATCGCCACGAAATATCATCGTTTGGTGCGCCAATTTCTGACCGCGCAGGGCGTGGCAGATTACCAATTGGTAGACAGCCAGGGCGCAACTGAAGGTGCGGTGAAGAATGAGACAGCCGAAGCAATTGCAGATATTACCAGCACTGGCGCCACGATCGCGGCCAATCACCTGCGAATTTTGGAGGATGGTCTGGTTTTGAAATCTCAAGCGACCCTCTGGAAATCGCGCAGCGCTGGTGGTGATTGCGGGCCTTTGATACGGAAAATCCGGGCCAAATAGCTGCTATAAAACACCGATAGAGGCCAAAACTGCCTGCATCTCAGCTGGCAGCGCGTCATCGCTGGGGCGGGCCTGGGCCAAATCCGGGGGCGCGTCATTTGATTGCAGATAGCGCCAACCTTGAAAGGCCCGTTTGGGCGTCGCGGCGACAGCGACCAGCTCTGGCTCTGTGACGATTGCACAGCGGCGAATGCCGTCTGAACCTATGACCTCATCGAGACGAATCAATTTTTGGCGACACAGAATTGCCCCCTTGATTATCCAATAGATGGAACCGCCTGTGAGCAGCTCTTCACCGCGTTTGGGCCACATGCGGGTGACATGGCGCGGCAGGCCATCGCGGGTCTGGGCCATGGGGCTGGACTGCCAAGCACGCAGACCCTCAATCGACTCCGTGCCCACGCTGAGCTTCACTAAGTTTATGTATTTTGACAACTCGTCACCCTAGATGTTGTGTATGCTTTGCAAAAGATCAGATTCGAGCTCGGGATACAAGTTGACCTTTGAAAAGGTGGGGGCTAGTTTCAACATTTCAGCACGCGCTTATAGATGGAACGGTTCATGACACGCTTTGCAGCTCCAATCGCCGAACAAATCTGGGATATGAAATACCGCTTTAAGCAGGCGGATGGAACGCCGATTGATGAGACCGTTGAGGACAGCTGGCGCCGCATCGCGCGTGCTTTGGCCGCCGTAGAAACTGCAGCTGCCGATTGGGAGCCGAAGTTCTATGAGGCTTTATCGGATTTCAAATTTCTGCCGGCAGGGCGCATCACCGCCGGGGCAGGCACAGAGCGCAGCGTGACTTTGTTCAATTGTTTTGTCATGGGCACAATTCCCGACAGTATGGGCGGGATTTTTGACATGTTGAAAGAGGCCGCGCTCACCATGCAGCAAGGTGGCGGCATTGGCTATGATTTCTCCACCATTCGTCCCAAAGGGGCAAAGGTGAAGGGTGTTGCAGCGGATGCCTCTGGCCCGTTATCCTTTATGGATGTTTGGGATGCCATGTGCCGCACGATTATGTCGGCCGGCAGCCGTCGCGGCGCAATGATGGCGACCATGCGCTGCGATCATCCGGATATTTTGGATTTCATCACCGCAAAACGCGACCCTGCGCGCTTGCGGATGTTTAACGTCTCGGTTTTGGTCACGGATGCTTTTATGGCAGCAGTCAAAGCGGATGATCCTTGGGATTTGCTCTTTGATGGGCAGGTCTATCATACTCTGCGTGCGGTCGAGCTTTGGGATCAAATTATGAATTCCACCTTTGAATTCGCCGAACCAGGTGTGATCTTTATCGACCGGATCAATCAGGCCAATAATCTCAACTATTGCGAAACCATTGCGGCGACCAATCCTTGCGGTGAGCAACCTTTGCCGCCCTATGGCGCCTGTTTGCTAGGATCGATCAATATGGCGCGTTTGGTCTCTGATCCTTTTGGTGATCAGGCCCAGCTGGATGATGCGGTCTTGGCTGATTTGGTCGCAACTGCGGTTCGGATGATGGATAATGTCGTGGATGCCAGTCGTTTCCCATTGGAGGCGCAACAGCGCGAGGCAGAGGCCAAGCGCCGAATTGGCCTCGGGGTGACCGGGCTGGCCGATGCTTTGCTCATGGTTGGGCTGCGTTATGGATCCGTTGAAGCGGCGGCTCAGACAGAAGCCTGGATGCATCAAATAGCCCGTGCGGCCTATTTGGCTTCGGTAGAACTGGCAAAAGAAAAAGGGGCGTTTCCTCTGTTCGACGCTGAGGGCTATTTGGCCAGTGGTGCGATGGAGCAGATGGACGCTGATGTGCGTGATGCCATTGCAGAGAACGGCATTCGTAACGCGCTTCTGACCAGCATTGCGCCGACTGGCACGATCAGCCTGTATGCGGGCAACGTGTCTTCTGGGATTGAGCCGGTTTTTGCTTATGCCTACACGCGCAAAGTTCTGCAAAAAGATGGCACGCGATCCGAAGAAGAGGTGATCGACTATGCCGTGCAAATGTGGCGCGAAAAGATGGGCGATGCAGAGCTTCCCGGTTACTTTGTCAATGCGCAAACCCTGGCGCCGCTTGAGCATGTCCGGATGCAGGCGGCGGCGCAGAAGTGGATTGACAGCTCTATCTCTAAAACGATCAACTGCCCCGAAGATATCAGTTTTGAGGCCTTCAAAGACGTTTATATGGCCGCTTGGGATCAAGGGTGCAAAGGCTGCACCACCTATCGGCCCAATGCGGTGACCGGATCTGTTTTATCTGTGTCAGAGGAGGGCGAAAAAACGCCCGAGGCCGATACAGGCGCGGACGTGGTCTATATCAGCGAGCCGTTGAGCCGCCCCGAGGCGCTGGAAGGGCAAACCTATAAGGTGAAATGGCCTGACAGCGAGCATGCACTTTATATCACGGTGAATGACCTGCTGCTCAACGGGAACCGCCGGCCGTTTGAAGTCTTCATCAATTCCAAAAATATGGAGCATTTTGCCTGGACTGTGGCGCTCACGCGAATGATCTCG
>Ga0209199_1004978_pt1 | contig 11857 bp, 7 predicted proteins | sample COGITO_mtgs_1105_7_FD_184805 | JGI IMG/M metagenome (GOLD analysis project Ga0209199, IMG submission 184805) | Pelagic marine microbial communities from North Sea - COGITO_mtgs_110523 (SPAdes) (version 2) | ecosystem: Environmental > Aquatic > Marine > Epipelagic ...
TATACAGTATTTTGGGTGATGGGGAGTGGGTTATGAACAAAAAAAATATTCCAAAAAGCACCTACGAAATACTACCTTCTTTATTTAATCCTACAGAATTTGATGCAAATGAATGGGTTAAAACAGCAAAAAATGCGGGGATGAAGTATATCACAATTACTAGTAGACATCATGATGGATTTTCAATGTTTAATTCAAAGGTCACTGATTACAATATTGTAAGTCAAACACCCTATAGCAAAGACATCTTAAAAGAGTTATCGGAGGCCTGTCATTCGGAGGGGATTAAATTGTTTTTTTACTACTCCTTATTAGATTGGTATCGAGATGATTATTTTCCAAGAGGTAAAACAGGCAAGGGAATTAACGGTAGAGGTGAGGGTAATTGGACAGATTATATTGAATTTATGAAAGCGCAGCTTTCAGAGCTATTAACCAATTATGGCCCTATTGCAGGAATTTGGTTAGATGGACATTGGGATAAAAAAGATACAAATTGGCACTATGATGAGATCTACGAATTAATTCATCAATTACAACCAAGTTGTTTGATTGGGAATAATCATCACCAAAGTCCGAAATGGGGTGAGGATTTTCAAATGTTTGAAAGGGATTTCCCTGGAAAAAATACTACTGGTTTCGGCACTGTATATGATGATGTAAGTACTAAGATGCCTCTAGAGGTTTGCGAAACAATTAATGGTTATTGGGGGTTTAAATATAAAGCCAATAAACATAAATCTGCCAAAAGGATAATTAAAGATCTTATTATTTCAGCTGGGTATGGCAGTAATTTTTTACTCAATGTAGGTCCAATGCCCAATGGTCAGATTCAATACGAACATGTTGTCACTCTTAAGGAAGTTGGGGATTGGTTAATACAAAATGGAGATGCCATTTATGGAACAGAAGCAGGCCCATTTTCACCATCAGATTCTATGGTATCAACAATGAAGAAAAATAAAATATTCATTCATTTTATAGATTCGGACAGTAAGACATTTGAAATTCCTAACAAGAACCTAAAGATTGAATCTGTTATTTTATTAAAATCTAAAAAATCAATTGATTTTAGTACAAATTCCAATAGGATAGAGTTTTCTATTCCTAATGGAGAAATTGATGATATAGCAACCATTATTCAAATTAATATATTTTAAATTATGAAACATTCAGAATCCATACCGGTAGTCCCAAAAAAAATCATAATACCATTTATTCTATTAACCTCTTTATTTGCTTTATGGGGTTTTGCTAATGCAGTTACAGATCCCATGGTACAAGCCTTTAAAAAAGTATTGGAATTATCTAATTCTCAGGCCGCATGGGTTCAAATGGCTTTTTATGGAGGCTACTTTTGTATGGCCATCCCAGCAGCACTATTTATGCGAAAATACTCATATAAGGTAGGGATTCTAATTGGATTAGCTTTATATGCAATTGGTGCTTTGTTATTTTATCCTGCTGCGATTACAGAACAGTTTTGGTTTTTTTGTCTCGGGTTATACGTTTTAACTTTTGGTCTGGCTTTTTTAGAGACTGCTGCAAACCCCTATGCCCTTGCAATGGGACCGAAACAAACAGCTACTCAGCGTCTCAATTTAGCACAAGCATTTAATCCAATTGGTTTGATATTAGGGCTTTTTGTAGCCCAGCAATATGTATTAAAACAACTTAAATCAGATGATATTATAGATTTTAATGCGTTAGATGAGGCCTCCAAAACCCTAATTAAAACTACAGATTTGATGGTGATTAGAAATCCTTATGTAATATTGGGATTGGTTATTATGGCGGTATTTGTTTTATTTTTAATAATTAAAATGCCCAATTCAAAAGATGATGTCTTTAATGAAAATATTGGAAAAGTAGTCAAAAGATTATTTAAGAATAAAGATTATTCAAATGGTATTGTAGCTCAAGTTTTATATGTTGGTGCACAAATTATGTGCTGGACCTATATTTACCAATATGCTGAAGGTATGGGTATGGAGAGCGTGACGGCTGGTTACTACCAAATGGCTGCTTTTATTTTTTTCACCTTTGGTCGTGCTGTGGGAACCCTATTACTTCGATTTATAAACTCAGGCCGTCTTTTGATGATATTCGCAATTTTTGCGACCATAAGCACTCTGGGTGTTATTTTTATAGGAAATAATATAGGTCTCTATTGCTTAGTTGGGATATCATTTTTTATGTCACTGATGTTTCCAACAATATATGGAATCTCTCTTGCAGGTTTAACTGAAGATGAAAGTAAAATTGGTTCAGCTGGACTTGTTATGGCTATTGTAGGCGGGGCCTTGATGCCTAAATTACAAGGGATGCTTATTGACCTTGGTGGTTATGGAGTTAATGATATTACTATTTTAGGAGTATCTGAAGTTAATTTTTCATTTATATTACCTGCTTTGTGTTTTGTATATATTACTTTATTTGGATTGAAAACATCAAATAAGAAATGAAACGTATAACTTACTCTTTATGGCTTGGATCGCTATTTCTTTTAAGTTGTCAAGAAAAAAAAGAGGTTTTTGTGAATTTTTCAAACCCAGAGCTTGATTATTCAGGGAGAGTGAATTTCGATAATAAAGAAGGAGCAGAGTTTTATTGGACAGGGACTTCTATAAAAATGAATTTTGAAGGTGAGAATGTTAGTGCAATTTTAAAGGACGAGACTGGGGATAATTATTACAATGTCATTATTGACAATAAACTTAAAGCTATTATTCAACCCGACACGATAAAGAAAACTTATACATTGGCTTATAATTTATCTAAAGGAAAACATACCATTGAATTGTTTCGAAGAAATGATTGGAATCGAGGAAAGACGCAATTTTATGGTTTTAAGATTAATAACAATGCAAAGCTATTACCAAAGACAGAATCTACTAGTCGAAAAATAGAATTTTATGGAGATTCTATCTCCGTGGGCTATGCAAATGAAGATACCTCAGGGGCCGATTCTCCTCTTGGATTCAATACTAATAATTACCTAAGTTACGCGGCTTTAGTAGCTCGACATTACGATGCAAAGTATCAATGTATTTGTAAAAGTGGTACTGGTGTGACTGTAAGCTGGCACCCTTTAACTATGGATGAATTGCACAACAGGTTAGTACCTTTACATGCAGAGAGTCTTTGGGATTTTTCATTATATCAACCTGAAATTGTAGTGCTTAATTTATTTCAAAATGATTCGTGGCTTGTCAATCTTCCAGAACATAAGGAGTTTAAAAAAAGATTTGGTACTACAGCTCCTACCGATAAATATATTGTTGAGGCCTACCAAACATTGGTCTCAAAAATTAGAAGTCATTACCCTCAAGCCAATATAATTTGTACTCTTGGGAGTATGGATGCTGTTAAAAACGGATCGAAGTGGAGAGACTTTATTGAAATGGCAGTTTGTAAGATGAAAGACCAAAAAATATTCACGCACTATATGCCATACAATAATTCAAAAGGGCATCCTTCAATTTTAGATCATCAACAAATGGCCAAGAGTTTGATTAAATTTATAGATCAAAACATCAAATGGAGTGCTAACCTTAAAAATTAATAACTTAATAATAAATTACAATAAGATGAAATATGTATTAATAGTGATTGCTTTTTCAGTGATGAGTTCTTGTAATCACAAAAAAAATAAAACAACAGAACATTCTAATCCTAATATCATTTTTATTTATCTCGATGATTTGGGTTATGGTGATGTTAGTGCATACGGAGCCACAGAGTTAAACACCCCCAACATTGATTTTTTGGCAGATAATGGTCTTAAGTTCACCAATGGTTACGCCACTTCTGCAACTTGTACACCTAGTCGATATGCACTTCTCACAGGACAATACCCCTGGCGGAATAGGGATGCAAAAATCCTTCCTGGTACGGCGCCACTTCTCATTGATACAGCTCAAATTACAGTTCCAAAAATGTTACGCAATCATGGTTATAAAACTGCTGTTATTGGCAAGTGGCATTTAGGTCTTGGAACTGGTAATGTAAATTGGAATTCGCATATATCACCTGGCCCCAACGAAGTTGGATTTGACTATAGCTTTATAATGGCAGCAACACAAGACAGAGTTCCAACAGTATACATTAAAAATGGAGATGTATATAACAACGATCAGAATGACCCCATTGAAATTGATTACAAGAAAAATTTTCTAGGTGAACCCACAGGAGAGGATTCACCACATTTATTAAAAATGAAAGGAGATCCGCAACACAACAGAACCATTGTCAATGGAATTCCTCGAATTGGACACATGAAAGGTGGGCAAGCTGCACGCTGGATTGATGAAGATATGGCTGATGACTTTCTTAAAGAAGCTCAAACTTATATAACAACCAACAAAGACAAACCCTTCTTTTTGTACTATGGATTGCAACAACCTCATGTTCCAAGAACACCTCATCCACGCTTTGTTGGTGCTACAGGAATGGGCCCCAGAGGCGATGTAATTGCTGAAGCGGATTGGTGCGTTGGAGAACTCATTAAAACACTTAAAAAAGAAGGTGTTTTGGAAAATACTTTAATTTTTTTATCAAGTGACAATGGTCCAGTATTGGATGATGGCTATGAGGATGATGCCATAGAAAAATTAGGTAAGCATAGACCAACAGGCAATTTAAGAGGAGGGAAGTATAGTTTGTATGAAGCAGGTACTAGAGTTCCTTTCATTACCTACTGGGAGGGATATATTGAACCAGGTGTAACCAACGAAATTATTTCACAGGTTGATTGGCTATCCTCACTATCAAATCTGATTAAACAACCCGTAGATAATCTTGATAGTGAAAATCATTTGGATTTATTGTTAGGAAAAAGCGTCAAAGGACGAAGTGATATCATTTTAGAAGCGACTTCCAGAACAGCCTATCGTCAAGGCGATTGGGTATTGATTCCACCTTATCCTGGACCAAAAATGTTTTTAACTAAAGGAATAGAAACCGGGAATGGCGAAGAATTTCAACTTTACAATTTAGAAAATGATGCATCACAGCAAAATAACCTAGCAGAAAAGATGCCCGAAAAAAGAGATGAGATGATGAGAGCATTTAAAGCTATTGTAGGAAATTCCTATAAGAAAACCAGTAAACTAAAGTTTGATTAATGGGCTATGATTTTTTGATTTTTAAGCCATTCTTTAGTGATTTTTAGCCATGAGTTAGTAGGTGCTAGTGCGTTTTTAATTCCAAATCCATGACCACCTTGCTCCATAAGATGAAGTCTTGTTGGAATTTTATTTTCTTGCAAGGCCTTGTGGTACAGTATACTATTTTCTGGGATGACTACAGCATCGTTTATGGCATGAATCAACAATGTTGGAGGTGTTTTTTCAGCGCTTATTTGTAATTCATTTGAAAAGAAGTGAACTTCCTCATCTGTAGGAGAGCTTCCCAACAAACTATTCTTAGAGCCCAAGTGTGTGAGTTTATCTTTCATGCTAATGACGGGGTAAACAAGGATACAGAAACTTGGTCTATAACTTTTTTTGTTTGTACTTTTTTCTAAGTTATTAAAATCAAAATGATTTGATAGAGTAGCTGCAAGATGGCCCCCTGCTGAAAATCCTATTATTCCAATTTTAGAGTTGTCTATATTCCATTTTTTTGCGTTTTCAGCTATCATTTGTAAAGCACGTTGTGCATCTAACAAAGCAACTTTTGTCTTACATGGTTTGGATTCCCAATGTGGAGTTCTGTACCTTAAAACAAAGGCACTAATCCCAATTTTATTTAACCATTCAGCAACCTTTATTCCTTCATGTTCAAAAGCTAAATTTTTGTAGCCCCCTCCAGGAATTATTAAAACCGCTGGTACTTCTTTTTTTGGATGAGGAGTAGGATAATACCACAATTGTGGAGTATATTTTTTTTGATTCTTTTTAACTACAGTTAAATTAGATTCAATTTTATCAAAGCTATTACATGGAATATGTTTTGAATAAAGTGGAAGAATAGTGTCTTGTGAAAATCCAAATAAAGACCAAAAATATATAAAATAGAATATTACTCTCACCGATAATAAAAATGGTTATTTTAATATAAAAAAAAGCCACCTTACTTAAAGTGGCTTTATGAATTATTTAGGCTGGTTAAAAAAAATTATTTTTTTATCAGCTTTTTTACAGTGTACCCAGGAATCTCCATAAAGTAAACTCCAGAGTTTAGGTGCCCCAAGTTCAGCGGACTACCATCATAGACATAACTATCTACTTTTGCTCCAGTTAAGTTATAAATACTTAAAGTAGTTCCCAAATTCAAACCAGATAATTCAAGTCTATCATCGACAGGATTTTGAGAAAGCATAAATTCAGATAAGTTTACATCTGTTGTTCCTAGCGTACTTCCATTAGTTAAGCTTACGCTTGATACACCCATAAACTCAGTATTAGTTCCATCGCCATCTTGAAGAGTTAAAGTTTTGAAAAAACCACGAACGTGACCATTATTAGCATATGCATAAATCTCATTCACTATTGATGGTCCAATACCATTTCCATAGGTGCCAATTTCAGTAGACTCATTTGTTGTGTTATTTATTAAACGAGCAGAAAGATAAGAATTAGCAGCAGAAGTTCCGATGGTTAAAGAAACTTTTGCTGTAAGATCACTATCTATCCAGGAACTAACATCTTTTGTGGTAATTTCAAAATTGCCATTATTTTTATTAGAGATTTTCAAATTATCATTAAATGAATTAAAAGTTAAATAAATATAGTCCCTTTTTGATGCACCAGCATTAATCCAATATTGATTATAAAAACCAATTTGAGCCATTAGTGCATTTCCTGAGTGTAAAAAATCTCCGTTAAAACTAAAATTAACTTCAAAAGAAACTGTAGAACCAGAAATACTAGTTAATTCCTTAGTCCAAAGGGCATCAGCACTATTGGCTGAAGTTGACACCTTTTCATTTGTAGTGTTTACAAACCATGAACTACTACTGTTGTCCCAGTTTGGGTTAATTCCTAATGCAACGTTATCGTATCCTTCAGTAGCAGAAAAATTAGTAGTAATCTGTGCTTGTAATACAACAGAAGAAAAAATTGCAATGATTATTGTGTAAAGTTTTTTCATAATTGTTAATTTTTATTTTTTTAAAATTAATGATTATGAAAATATAGGGATACTATAAATGTTCTAATTAGTAATAGATTTGTTAAGTCTTTGGGCTCATTGTCTTCTAGTAAGCCTCCACTCTAAAGTTTTAGGCTTATTTTTCTTGTAAATAGCATTCTCAACTTTTCTTAATTGTTTATTTAATGAATCTTGTTTGGGAAGAGTTTCAACATAGGCATCCATGCTTTTTTTGATGTAATTATGATACGGTTTTCCTTCAATTGCTTTTAGCTTTTTATTCAAATGAATTTGTTTCCCTTGTAGTTGATTATCACCACTGTAGTCTCGAAGATATTTATATTCTATAAATGGAACTGCACGAAGTTGGTAGCTTGTTTTTCGATAATCTTCACAAAGTTTCATGACATCTAGCGCCTGTTTGTATTGTGGGGTGTTCACTTGAGTCGAAAGATTGACTCCACTCTTGAGTTGTTCCGCAGAATAGCTATCGATAAAGATATCTTGAATGAAAAGATCATACTCGCCATTTTTTAAACCTTTTATTTGTAGTATTTCTTTGTTGAAGTCGTTTTCAAAAGGGACCAAAGACAGGGCCTTGTCTATCGCTTTATTTGTTGGGAATGGTAAGCTATTTTGTACACAACTAAAAGAAATATCATCGCTTGAAACTTGAAAATTCTCAACAACACATTTTTTTGTTTTTATAAAATTATTTTGATTCAGATCAATTGAAATTTGAGCGATAACACTCGGAGATTCTATAGTGGATAAAATTTCATGAAACATAACGAAGTGTCCTGTTGTTTCTGGGTGTACTCGGTCCTTACCAACAATTGTAAATAAGGAATCGTTTTGTAGTTCTCGCTCCATAATATGTTTCATGGAAGAATTTAAATCAATCACAGTTGTATTTCTTTGTTTTGCAATTTTTTTGAGATGGGTTGAGCATTCTATAAGCGCATCATTACAGCCCCTATTATTTTCGCGCTCAATTTTTGAATATTGGTCGTAAATTGAAGGGGTAAGATACAGTGGCCTTATGTCTGATGTTTCAAATTTTTTGTCTAAAATGTCTATGTTTCGTTTGTATTCATCCAAAGCTTTTTTTCTGTTTTGCACAATTTCATTGGAAGCTTCGCCTTCAAAATAAAGTGTTCGTATCACATCATTCATTCCAGTCATTAAAAACACATGGCTTGGTTTGTGTATAAACACGTCTTTATCTAACCTGTAGATCATACCTTCGGCATTGTCTCCTGATATCCCACAGTTGTGAAAAGTCAGCTTTAAATTGGGGTAGCGAGTAGCATAGAACAGCTGTAAAAATTCGTGGTATTGACCTCCATGAGTTATGCTATCGCCTAAAAAACAGATGATGTTTCCACTTTCAAAAATTTTTGAGGATTCTTCTTGTGCATTCAGTTCTTGAAAACTTAAAAAAACTTGAGTAAACGCACAAAAGGATATTAGAAGACGCCTCATTAATATGTTTTTAATCTTTGATGATTAGCTTCAAAGTGGTATTATCTATTTTGACAAAATAAAGGCCATTGGTGAGTTGATTCAAATTAATCGGAAGACCGTCATACTTACTTATAAAAACTCTAACACCCGTAATTGAATAGATAGAAATTACACTATCCATTTTTGCATTTACGATATTTAGCTGTGCTGCCGTGGGGTTGGGGTATATCTTCAATTTTTGCGTTGAAACTTCACTTGAATTAATTCCCAACAATGACGAATCATATGACGCTACGTTTAATACCAAAGAACTCAGATGACCATTCGAGTCCTCAAATGTAACTGAAACCGAGTTGCTTTCTTGGATAACATCAATAGGTACAGGAATTTCTATAGTTCCAAAAAAATCATCTCTAGTTGTTTGATTATAGCCTTTCCAATTGCTAGGCACAGGAATTGAAACACCGTTTACGATAACAGTTGGTGATTTTGATCGGTCGTGTTTACGTCCAATACTCATTGCAAGCATGGCATAACCAGAGTTTCCAACTAAATTAATATTATTGAAATTGTAATTAATTGGATTATTAGCTTGTATGGGTTGCAAATAAGTAGTGCTATAGTAGCGCTCAGATTGAATGACGTTGTCAAATGTAATCGCTTCAGAAAAGGTATATTCCAACACCACAGTTTCGTTTTTTTTAAGACCATATGTTTCCAATAGTTCAGAAGAAGTTTGAATTGTATAGTCTGGATCAATATCAGAATGAATAATTAAAGATTTAATTTTAAGATCCATAATTCCAGGAAGATTTCCATTTAAGTTTAAATTAATGGGCTGATCAAAATCATCTAAGTTGTTTAGGGCCACATATAATTTATTGCCATCCAAAAATGACTGAACAAGGACGTCCTTATTGTCTGATTGAATCAATATTCTATCGCCAGAAACATCTTTCCATAGGTCATAAAAGTGAATTCTGTTTGTAAACTCCCACCCAGTTACTTGCTCTAGTGGTACCCCAATCGGGATAGGTTTGTACAGGACGGCCTTGTATGGCATATAGTTGTTTGCTTCATTGATATGCCACGTGGATTTTCCTGTTGTAAATGGGACTGCAATTTCCATTCGGTTCGTTCGTTCCAAAAGCCCAAAAAGAATCGAATTTTGAGAGCGTATGGATTGAACATTCATGATATCATTGTACTCCCCATTTTCAATGCCTCCAAACTCTGTAATAGCGTGAGGTTTTATAATCCCCCATTTAACATAACTGTAAGTTTCAATCAAATCTAAAATAGCCTCCATATTACTACCAGATCTTCGGGTGTCTTGCCCAATTTGATTAACCCCATCGTAAATATGTGTTGAAAAAACATCTACGTCTTGGCCAGCTTCATCCATAAACATTTTCATGTTTTGATTCCAAATAGAAAAATCATTCTTTTCAAATGATGGAAATGCAGCAGAATATCCAAGGATTTTCATATTCTCTAACTCTGGAGCGGCATGGATTTTTTGTGCAACATGCTTAAAAAATTGAGCCATTTCTAGCTTTACCCTAGCCTCTGCAACAGAATCCCAATCAAGTTCTTCATAAAAATCTCTTGCATGTACAAAAGGTTCGTTCATAGGTTCGTAATATTCTGGCCTTAAATATACATCCACATAATTCTTAAAATATTCAACGGTCCAATCAGCAAATGGTATAGGATCAAGCCCTTCTTCATAGACTTTATATGGATGATCAGTAGCTATATATCTTCTAACTTCGCGCAATTCTGTATTTCCACTCAGCGGCCCTGGGTAGGTGCCAAAAACCCCTGTATTTTGTATGGCAGCTGATCCGGGTGACCAAAATTGTCTTCCTACTTGACTTACATTGTAGTCTGAGTAAAGATCAGTTTCAACGTCATTTGAATTAGAATGAATATTGAAATATTTACTACGATCTAAAGTTGAAACTCCTCCAATTATTCGTTTGACTCTTGGGAAGATATCTATATTGGTGGATATACTAACTTTTTTTACATTGATTGCTGATAAGCCACTCCCTGTTATAAAAGATTGAGCTTGAAAATAGCCATAAATATTGGATGCTGCAGCATCAAAAACTTGAGTGTCTATTCCACTGTAAGAGCCAAGATTAGACGAAGTACCATCAGTTATATTAAGAAGTTTTCCAGAAATTATTGAAGACGTTGCATTTTCACCAAGGCTAAGCGTTACAATTACGGCCAAATCATCTGTTGTTCCATTTAATCCTTGGCAATCAGAAATGGGTAAAACAGTTTCTAAACTTAGGGGAGCATTATTTGTATTGTTACGGATTTGAAGTGCCCCACCTGGCGTATCCTCATTGTCTTCCGTGGTAGATAAAAAGACAGTATTTGAAGGTGGATTTGAACTGCCAACATCGCTTGATGCACTAAAACCAATTTTTATCAAAGGGTTGTTTTGCGCAGTAAAGGTTCCTGTAAAATTCAAATCTACTCTAAAAGTAATTTCATCTCCAACTCCAGACAATGAAAACCCCTGTTCCCATGCCGCTCTTTTCCACGGATTAGTTGCAGTAACCATTCCTTGAGAGGCATCGACCATCCAAGTTGATGTTTGAAAATTAGCATCCCAATTGGGTTGATTATAAAGAGCGCTACTTGTAAAACCCTCATCTGTTGTGAAATTCACAACATTTTGGCTATTAACACAGTTGATGCTAAAAGCAAGGACGATTGAAAAAATATTGTAATATCTTGTTTTCATTAAGTTTTAACTAATTTAATATTATTTCCACATCTAAAATTAGAGAACTTAAATGCCCACCAGTTTCTGGAAAAGTAACACGAACGGAATTATTTTGTTTAATTAATTCTATGGGAACAGGAATTTCTATAGCCCCAAAGAATTTTTTTCTATTGGCTTGGTCATACCCTTTCCAGTTCAAAGGAACTTCAACTTTATTGTCATTAACAAAAACTTCAGGAGTTTTTGACAAATCATGCCCCCTACCTATACTCATGCTTAGTTTGGCAAATCCAACTCCAAGTTGAACTTCGTTAAATTCAAAAACCAACTCTTTTTGAGCTTCAATAGGGAGTAAGTAATTGTTAGTGTAGTAACGGCTGGATTTAATTTTATTATTAAATTTAATACTGTTTTTTAAATTAAATTCTAGTACAATTGTTTCTGCAGGATCTATAGAAAAAATATCAGGAATTGTGCCAATGGTTTGTTCGTAATATCGAGGGAAATCATCAGAATATACAGTTAGTGACTTTACAAATAAATCACTAA
>Ga0209199_1004982_pt1 | contig 11853 bp, 14 predicted proteins | sample COGITO_mtgs_1105_7_FD_184805 | JGI IMG/M metagenome (GOLD analysis project Ga0209199, IMG submission 184805) | Pelagic marine microbial communities from North Sea - COGITO_mtgs_110523 (SPAdes) (version 2) | ecosystem: Environmental > Aquatic > Marine > Epipelagic ...
TCAGGCGACGGAGAACTTCAGGTTAATTATGCATCGGGATGGAAAAACGCAGCTGGCGGTGACATAACAGACCCACCACAAATAGGTGATTATAGAGATGGTGGGATTGTTTTTTATATTGCGTCAACCCCCGTAGATTTAGATGGAGATGGTGATTTAGATACAGGCTTGGTTTGTGCAATACAAGACCAGACGAATTTTTCTTTTATTGCGTGGATAATCGGAGGCTCTACGCAAACAACTGAAAATGGCAGCACATCAGCTTCTATTGGACAGGGGCAAACAAATACAACGGCTATGATGGGTCAAGCTGGTTATTCGGGAGGTGCTGCTAAAGTTTGTAATGATTATTCAATTACAGTTAATGAAATTACGTACAGTGATTGGTTCTTACCCTCAAGGGATGAGTTAAACCAAATGTACACAAATAAAGCAACGATAAACAATACAGCAGCAGCAAATAGTGGTAGTCCTTTTGATGTTGGTTGGTTCTGGAGTTCGACGGAGAGCGGTAGCAATTTCGCGGCGTGCACGAGGTTCAGTGATGGTTATGAGGCTCCTGGCCGTAAGGACTTCCGTATCAATATGCGTACTGTTCGGGCTTTTTAACAATTTAATTATTTATCAATTTAATACAAGCCCTTGCATTTAGCAGGGGTTTTTATATTAGGCATATCTTCCTCTTTTAATTCAGCTATTTCTAAACTACGTAAATAGGTTAGAGACACATTTATAGATGAATGTCCCATAGCTTTCTGTAGCTTGGTTATTGAACCAGTTCTCTTAAAGATTTCTATAGCTCCTGAGTGTTTAAAACGTATCGCTTTATATTGATTGTTATATAAAAGTCATTATATTTGACTTTGAAACCAATTTTACTTTTAAAACAATAAGATGAAAAAAATAACAGTAATCGTATTGATGCTTTTTACAGCACTCAGCTATGCACAAGTAGGCATTAATATAGCAACTCCACACACCTCTTCGGCATTGGACATTACTTCTACCACAGCAGGCTTTTTACCTCCACGTATGACTGCCTTACAACGCGCTGAAATTGTTAACCCAGCATTGGGATTGATGGTGTTTTGCACCAATTGTGCATCGGGCGACGGAGAACTTCAGGTTTATTATACTTCAGGATGGAAAAATATAGTTGGCGGTGAGACCATAGACCCACCAGCGCCAGTAATAGGGGATTATAGAGATGGTGGAATTGTCTTTTACATAGCAAATGAGCCAACAGATTTAGATGGTGACGGCGATTTAGATACAGGCTTGGTTTGTGCAATAGTAAACCAAGGTTCTATAATAGAATGGATACTCGGAGGCGATACGCAAACAACTGAAAATGGCAGCACATCAGTTTCTATTGGACTCGGGCAAACAAATACAACGGCTATGATGAGTCAAGTTGGTTACACTGGAGGCGCTGCTACAGTTTGTGATGAGTACACAACTACTACAGTTAACGGAATTACGTACAGTGATTGGTTCTTACCTTCAAAGGATGAGTTAAACCAAATGTATGTAAATAGGGAAGCCATAAACACCGCAGCAACAGCAGATGGTGTAGGAGGTGCTGTTTTTTCTTATGCTAACACCAGATACTACTGGAGTTCTACGGAGGCCAGTTCCGGTGATGCGTGGTGCCAGTATTTCTCCAATATTATTAATAGTCAGAACCAACCCGAAAAGAACTTTTTATACCATGTGCGTGCTGTTCGGGCTTTTTAAATAAGTCTGTATACACGCAGGAGCAAGTTATAAAGCCTTTACAGAAATGTAAGGGCTTTTTTAAAGGAGACTAAAATAATATTTTTTTTATATTTGCAAATTAAGATATCCCCCAACAATGAAAAAATTCTTTTTAATTCTTATTCTTCCTTTACTTAGTAATGCACAATCTTTAGAGCGCGAAAACCATATCAGCCGTTCAGAACGTCATACAAATACTGATTTCAGAAAACTCCAAACTAATTTTAGCGATGATAATTCAAGGAACCAAGCACGTTTGTCTGCCATAACCACGCCTGTTTCTGAGCTGCGATTAGATCACTTCATTGATGTAGATTCTGATCAAGGTGAAGTATCTAATAAATTTGAATATAAATATGATGAAAACGAGAATGAGGTATTTAGAGAGTTTTTCCAGTGGGATGCACAGACCGAATCTTTTGTTCCTACACAAAAACTGGTATGCATATACAATGAGAACGGGGATCGGACGCTTGCTACATATTACAATTGGGATACAGATACGAACGGTTATGTGAATTTTAATAGATTTAATTACATATACAATGAGAATGGGTTCACTAGTTTAAATGAAAACTGGGATGAAAATAACAACAGCTATGTGAATAGATCCAAAACAGTAATAACATACGACGAGAATGTGACGACTTCTGAAACTAAAATTTGGGATACAGAGAATAACGTTTATGTGACTGATATCAAAACAGTAATAACATACGACGAGAACGACACTATAATACATAAGTTCTATTACGCTTGGGATGAAGGAACCACCTCTTTTTTGGTTACTGGTAAAGATGAATATATATACGATGAAAACGAGAGGACCTATTTGGTTAAAAAATGGAATGCAGAGGTTAACGCTTTAGTGATTAATTCAAAACAGGTTACAATATACGATGAGAATGGGAGTATAACGAGTGATATAAATGAGTTCTTGACTGCAAGTGGAGTTGTGTTTTTTGCTACAAAAAGGGATATACATACGAAGACAGCGGGCATTTGACGCAGTATACAGTTCATTACTGGGATAACGTCTTAAGTGATTTTACACCCATTTTTAAATCAGCATATGTAACAGTTCTAGACTCGGATACTAGCCTTGATAGAATGGGAACAAATTCCGTATATAACACGAATTCCGGACAATGGGGTGCGTTTGTGGGTGAAGCATTTCAATCCTACTATTACTACACTAAATTGTCTTCATTATCAACGGCAGAATGTGGACATTTCTCGATATATCCAAACCCAGCTAAAGCGTGTTTATTTATCAATAGTCCAACTATTGAAACCGCCACCATTTATGATATTCTTGGAAAAAAAGTACTTGAAATTAATCGTCAAAAGATGTTAGACATCTCGCCGCTTTCAAAGGGTGTCTACTTTGTTAGGGTTTCAAATTGCGCGCAATCATCCCCTAAAAAGTTCATAAAAAACTAATGTATAAAAAACGTACTGAATCCATTCTTAAGGGCAGTTTTTTTTATATACCTATAAAATCATTCTTAATTGAGGGGGATATGTATCCATTAAATAATACGTTTGTGAGAAATCTAAATCAGCCGCAATCGCTCCGTCAATTATACAACCTCCTTAAAATTTCGAAATGAAACAGTTCTATTTGTGCAATCGTTTAAAACCTATTTTTATGTGGAATAAATTTCGCTATCTGTGTCATTTCTTTTCTGTTCATGGAGTGTATTTTGATATCACCTTCAATCAGACACACTATATTAGAATCCGTTTGCTGTAATTTTTTCTGTAGTATTTTTTTTTAAATACTGCTGCTGTGTTTGAGACATCAATTACCTCTCAGTCCTTCATTCGTTATTTCAGTTGCTGCTAGTTTTTAAAATTAAAGGGAGTGCTTTAAAAATACCAGACCAATGCTTTCTTGAAAAATGTGAATACACTTAAATTTATTTACCTATATTGTGAATTATTAATTTTTTATCAAAATAAAATGAGAAATCTGCAAGAAAAAGTAGAATATATATACGATAAGATTTTTTCTGAAGCAGTTAAAAAAAATATTGAAAAAGCAACCTTATGGATTTCCATTATTGGGTTCATAGCGCATTTGCTTCTTATTTACGGAAAAAAGTTTGAATTGTTTACGCTTCCTTTTGAAACGGATTTGTTAAACAATCCTATTTCGGCAATTTATACCCCTTTTACAATCATCTTGATTTACGAGATTTACCTGCTGGTTGTCAATCTGCCGCGTTCTTTTACAACTTCTGTTTTAAAACAATTTGAAATTATTTCATTGATATTAATTCGGAGAATCTTTGCAGACATTCCAAAAATAGACCTCAAAGCCGCATGGTTTTCTACACCTGCCAATGTGCAGTTAATTTATGATGTTTTGGGCGTATTGATTTTATATTATTTAATTTATCTTTTTAACAAGAGTCGTCAGCTGTCGCCAAAAAAATGTGCACATCCCAACGTTGAAAGTTTTGTAACTTCAAAAAAAGCAATAAGTTTAGTGCTGTTTTTACTGTTGATAATCATCTCATTCACGACCGCTTTTAATTGGTGTTTCGATGTCTATTCAGGAGTTATTACTGAAAATATAAATGCGGTTTTTTACAATGAATTTTTCTCGATTCTTATTCTAACAGATGTATTTATCTTGTTACTTTCTTTTCAATACACAGAAAGTTACACGAAAATTATTAGGAATACGGGATTTATAATTTGTACTATTTTAATAAGACTTTCTTTTGGTGTCGCTGGGCTGACCAATGTTGTTTTAATAATATCGAGTGTTTTATTCGGCCTCTTAATTCTTTCCATTTATAACCTTAGTGAAAAACCACTCAAAGAAGTACAAGAATAAAAAGCGATCTTCTATAGGGTGTCCTGTAATTTAGAAGCTTTCTTACTGAATAAAAAATTAGGCATTGGTAATTCTACTCACATATTTTCCAATAACATCGAATTCTAAATTGACAACGTCCTTTAATTTCAAGTCTTTAAAAGTAGTGTTTTCAATAGTATAAGGGATAATGGCAACACTAAATTCATTTTGTTTGGAATTGATTACAGTTAGGCTCACACCATTTACTGTTACAGAACCTTTTTCTATTGTAATATTATTTTTAGAAGCATCATAGGTGAAGGTAAAAATGGTGCTTCCGTTTTCTTGCAGAATAGCTGTGCAAGTAGCTGTTTGGTCGACATGCCCTTGTACAAGGTGTCCGTCCAGTCGATCTCCTAATTTCATGCCTCTTTCTAAGTTAACAGAATCCGCTAGCGCCAAACGACTAATATTCGTTTTATTTAATGTTTCTTTAATTGCTGTTACAGTATAAGTGTCATTTTCAATTCGAACCACGGTTAAACATACGCCATTGTGCGCAACACTCTGGTCTACTTTTAGCTCGTTTGTAAAATTACTTCTCACTGTTAAATGAACGTTGTCTTGCTCTTTAGCAATGTTTGTAATTGTACCAAGTGTTTCTATTATTCCTGTAAACATATCTGTAAAATTTAATTACTTTTGTAATATTCAAAAATAGGAATAATACAAGAGTTACTATGGATAAATCTAATAAAATAATAGTTGGTATTTCAATAGGAGATTTAAATGGGATCGGTATAGAGGTAATTCTAAAAACCTTTGAAGATAAAAGGATGTTGGATTTTTGTACGCCTGTTATTTTTGGGAGTACAAAAGTGGTTTCTTATCACAAAAAAGCATTAAACTTAGAGACTCTGGTGCACGGAATTTCATCTCTTAACCAAATAAACCACCAAAAAATTAATGTATTAAATATTTGGAAAGAAGAGGTTGCTGTCACGTTGGGAAAAGCAACAAAGGAATCGGGAAGCTATGCAGCAAAATCGTTAGAAATTGCCGTTGCTCATTTGAGAGATAAAAAAATAAATATTTTATTAACGGCACCCATAAATAAAGAAACCATTCAATCAGATACTTTCAATTTTCCGGGACATACAGAATATTTAGAAGACAAACTTGAAGGAAAAAGTTTGATGATTTTAATGACAGATGTATTAAGAATAGGACTCTTAACGGGACACATTCCTATCTCTAAAGTAGCCGCAGCAATAACTCCTTCTTTGATTAAAGAAAAAGTAAACACGATGTACACGTCCCTTGTTGAGGATTTTGGTATCAATAAGCCAAAAATTGCGGTTTTAGCTTTGAATCCACATTGTGGAGATAAAGGGGTTATTGGGGCAGAAGATGATGAAATTATAAAACCAACCATAGAAGAGATTACGGCAACAGGCAAGTTGGTTTTTGGACCTTATGCGGCAGATGGTTTCTTTGGTTCGGAAACCTACAAGCAATTTGATGGTGTTTTAGCAACCTATCACGATCAAGGATTGGCACCTTTTAAAGCCTTGTCGTTTGGTAATGGAGTAAATTACACAGCAGGTCTAAGTGAAATTAGAACATCTCCAGATCATGGTACAGGTTTTGATATCGCAGGAAAAAACATTGCAAACCCCTCTTCTTTTAAGGAAGCATTGTTTGCTGGGATTCAAATTTTCAAAACCAAAACAGCTTATAAAGAGTTGTCAAAAAACCCACTTTTAGTAAAGTAAAAAACTTTTAAAAGAACAGCGTGTGAAATAATATTTTTTTATATCTTTGCACGCTTAATTGATGTTTGGTAATGAAAGACTTAAAGAAATTCAACATACCGTTTGTAGGATTAAAGGAGGGAGTTCATTTATTTGAGTATCATATTGATAATACGTTCTTTGAAGCCTTTAATTATGATGAATTTGAAAGTTCATCTGTTAAAGTGTCATTAAATTTTATAAAGAAAAGTACATTGTTCGAATTAACTTTTACAGGAAAAGGAGCTGTAGAAGTACCTTGTGATGTATCAAACGAACTTTATAATCAAAATATTCAAGCAGTTTTACCTTTAGTTGTAAAATTTGGATCAGAATTTAATGATGAGAATGAGGAGGTTTTAATTTTGCCTCATGAAGCTTACGAATTTAATGTTGCCCAATTTATTTACGAACTGATTGTACTCTCCGTTCCAAATAAAAGAATTCATCCAAAAGTAGTAGATGGAACGATGAATTCTGAAGCATTAGATATTTTAAGTGGATTACAAGTTAAAGAAGAAAAAACGATAGAAAATACAGACCCAAGGTGGGATAAATTAAAGAATCTAATAACAGAAAAAAAGACATAAAATGGCACATCCTAAGAGAAAGATTTCCAAAACCAGAAGAGACAAAAGGAGAACACATTATAAAGCTGCTTCTCAGCAAATAGCAACAGACCCTACAACAGGAGAGTCGCATTTATACCATAGAGCGCACTGGCACGAGGGTAAATTATACTATAGAGGACAAATAGTATTAGAATCTGCAACGGCAGAAGCATAGAGAAAAAGTTGAAAAGTTATAAAAACCCTCATAGTTTGAGGGTTTTTTTGTGTTTTTTAACCAAAAACTGTCTTTTTTGATCATTTTTACTTGAAAAAGTGAAATAAATTTCACTACTTTTGATTTTTTATAATCATATGGAAAATAACCAAAAATTATGACTAAAATCACTGCAGCAATTACAGCAGTTGGGAAATATGTTCCCGAATATGTTCTAACAAATAAAGAGTTAGAAACCATGGTCGATACGAATGACGAATGGATAACTTCTAGAACTGGAATAAAGGAAAGAAGAATACTTAAAGGGAAAGGTTTAGGAACTGGTTATATGGCAATAAAGTCTGCGCAAGATCTCTTGCAAAAATCATCAGTTAACCCAAAAGAAATCGATTTGGTTATTGTTGCTACGGCAACACCAGATTTACAAGTTTCCTCAACAGCAGCTTATGTTGCAACAGAAATAGGAGCAACGAATGCCTTTGGGTATGATTTACAAGCTGCCTGTTCAAGCTTTCTGTATGGTATGTCTACAGCTGCGAGTTATATAGAGTCTGGCAGATATAAAAAAGTGTTATTAATAGGAGCAGATAAAATGTCTTCGATTTTAGATTACACAGACAGAACTACTTGTATTATTTTTGGGGATGGAGCAGGAGCCGCTTTGCTTGAAGCGAATACAGAAGGATTCGGGTTGCAAGATGAATACTTAAGAAGCGATGGTATTGGTAGAGAATTTCTAAAAATAGAAGCGGGAGGTTCTGTGTTACCAGCATCTGAAGAAACCATCAAAAATGGCCAACATTTTGTCTATCAAGAAGGAAAAACTGTTTTCAAATATGCTGTTTCTAACATGTCAGATGTTGCCGCAAAAATGTTGACAAGAAATAATCTTACAGAAGAAGATATTCAATGGTTAGTGGCGCATCAAGCGAACAAACGAATTATTGAAGCAACTGCTAAAAGAGTCGGTGTGTCCTCAGAAAAAGTGATGATGAATATTCAACACTATGGAAATACAACCTCTGCAACTTTACCACTTTTATTGGCAGATTACGAAAAGCAACTAAAAAAAGGAGATAATTTAATTTTTGCCGCATTTGGTGGTGGTTTCACATGGGGAGCTGCTTACGTAAAATGGGCATATAATTCATAAATACAACAACTAAATAATTATGAGTATGGATATTAAAGAAATTCAAAATCTTATAAAATTTGTAGCAAAATCTGGCGCTAGCGAGGTAAAGTTAGAAATGGAAGATGTAAAAATTACAATTAGAACGGGTGCTGGTAAAACAGAAACAACAATTTTACAAGCAGCTCCAGTATCAGGTATGCCTCAAATTGCAGCTCCTGTTGCAGTACAAAACACCCCTGCAGAAGTAGCAGCACAGCAAGTAGAAAGTGAAGATGCTAAGTATATTACTGTTAAATCTCCAATTATTGGAACATTTTATAGGAGACCTTCACCAGACAAATTAAATTTTGTTGAAGTAGGAACTGAAATTTCTGTTGGAGATACCGTTTGTGTGATTGAAGCAATGAAGTTATTTAATGAAATAGAATCTGAAATTTCAGGAAAAGTAGTTAAGATATTAGTTGATGATTCTTCTCCTGTAGAATTTGATCAGCCTTTATTTTTAGTAGATCCATCTTAGTGAATAGCCATTATTTTATAATTAATTGCTATTAGCCAAAAGCCGAAAAATATGTTTAAAAAAATATTAATTGCCAATAGAGGGGAAATAGCACTTCGTGTTATTCGAACTTGTAAGGAGATGGGCATAAAAACTGTTGCAGTTTATTCTACAGCAGATGCAGAAAGCTTGCATGTTCGATTTGCAGATGAAGCTGTTTGTATTGGTCCCGCTCCAAGTTCAGAATCTTACTTAAAAATGCCTAATATTATTGCCGCTGCAGAAATCACAAATGCAGATGCAATCCATCCAGGTTACGGTTTTTTATCAGAAAACGCAAAATTTTCTAAATTGTGTGAAGAACACAATATTAAATTTATTGGTGCAACTGGAGAAATGATCAACCAAATGGGAGATAAGGCAAATGCCAAAACGACAATGATTTCTGCTGGAGTTCCATGTGTTCCCGGTAGTGAAGGTGTTATTGTAGATTTTGAAGATTGTGTAAAAGTTGCTTTAGAAACCGGCTACCCCGTAATGCTAAAAGCTTCTGCTGGAGGTGGAGGTAAAGGAATGCGTGCTGTCTGGAAAGCAGATGAATTAAAAGATGCATGGGATTCTGCAAGACATGAATCTAAAGCTGCCTTTGGAAATGATGATATGTATATGGAGAAGCTTATTGAAGAGCCAAGGCATATAGAAATTCAAATTGTTGGAGATTCTTTCGGGAATGCTTGTCATTTATCAGAAAGAGATTGTTCTGTACAACGTCGACATCAGAAGTTAACAGAAGAAACTCCTTCTCCTTTTATGACGGATGACTTAAGAAAGAGAATGGGAGATGCTGCTGTAAAAGCATCTGAATTTATAAAATACGAAGGTGCAGGAACTGTAGAATTTCTAGTAGATAAACACAGAAATTTCTACTTCATGGAAATGAACACGCGAATTCAAGTAGAGCATCCTATCACTGAAGAAGTCGTAAATTACGATTTAATTAGAGAACAGATTTTAGTTGCTGCTGGTATTCCAATTTCAGGTAAAAATTATTTCCCTCAAATGCATTCCATAGAATGTAGGATAAATGCTGAAGACCCATATAGTAATTTTAGACCCGCTCCAGGAAAAATAACAACTTTTCATGCTCCAGGAGGTCATGGAGTAAGAATTGATACCCATGTATATGCAGGTTATATGATTCCTCCAAATTACGATTCTATGATTGCAAAATTAATTACTACAGCCCAAACAAGAGGGGAGGCAATTAATAAAATGAAACGTGCATTAGATGAGTTTGTAATAGAGGGTGTTAAAACAACGATACCATTCCATAGACAGTTAATGGATCATCCAGATTATATTTCGGGAAATTATACGACGAAGTTTATGGAAGATTTCCAAATGAGATAGAAATACTGTTTAAATAATAAAAAAAATAGAGAATACAATAAGTATTCTCTATTTTTTTTTATCTTTATCTTAAGATAAAGATGAAAAAAGAGATAAAATTTTCCCAATTGACAAAAAAACCATACCGTATATAGAAAAATGGCCTATATAATTTAGATATAACCATAGATGTTTTGATTTAAACCTTTAATTTTATAATCAAAAAGATATCCTGAGGAATTTTAAAATTGACAGGGTAAAAAAAGTATTTTATAATAAATGGAAACCCCAAATTTAAATTACCTTAAAGATATTGCTGCAGGTGATGTTGCTTTTGAAGAAAATATTTTGAATCTTCTAAAAAAGGAATTTCCAAAAGATTATGCTCTTTTTAATGAAAATTTCAATAAAAAAAAATACAAAGAAGCGGCTCAAAATGTACATAAAATAAAGCTTAAAATTAGTATGTTAGGGTTGAAAAAAGGGTTAGAAATAGCTTCTGATTTTGAGAAAGATTTAAAATTAAATGACATTAAATTATCTCAAGATTTTATAAATGTCTTAAAAAAAATTCTCGTATATTTAAAAGATTAATATGACTCTAGAAGCAGAATGAATTGTATAATAATAGATGACGATAAAACAGCTAGAAAGCTTATCAAGCAGCTAATTCTCAAAACAGAAGGGATGTTATTAATTGATGAATTTAGTTCAGCTATTGATGCTATTAAGTATCTTAATGCCAATGATGTTGATTTAATTTTTTTAGACATCCACATGCCCACATTCTCTGGCTTTGATTTTATACAAACTCTAAAATCGCCACCAAAAATCATTTTAACAACTTCAGATAAAGATTTTGCAATACAAGCTTTTGAGTATGATTGTGTGGTAGATTATATTGTGAAGCCTATTACAAAAGAAAGATTTAAGAAATCACTCAATAAAATTCAACTCCTAAAAGATAATGACCTAGCCTCTGAAAAGGTTGAGGGAAATAATAGTTTTATATATGTTAATATATCAAAAAGGCTTATTAAAATTAATATTCCAGACATTTATCTTGTAAAGGCAAAAGGAGATTATATTATTATTAAAACAAATGCCAGAAACTACCTTGTCCATTCAAGATTAAACAAAATTGAAGATAAATTACCTTCGTATTTATTTTTAAGAATTCATAGATCCTATATCATCAATATTTCTCAAATAGTTGATATTCAAGATAATAGTGTATTGGTGGGAAAGACTCTCATCCCTATTGGCAGAGCAAAAAAGAGTGAATTGGTTAAAAAAATAAATTTACTTTAATAGACAATAATTCTTTGTGCTTCTTCAATATAAGATTCAACCGAAAAATTCAAAAGATAGCCAACGATTTACAATAAGGGTAATTTATCGAAGAAATGATGAATTTTAGAATCACTTTTTTTCCATTCACCGACAGGTAAGGCGCATTCGTCGACAGTTAACGGTAGTTGAACGAAAATTTATTTTTTTATTGAATTTTAAACTTATGTTTGAGGTATAATTATCTTGATTATTCATGATTTTTTCGGATCAAGACATAAAGTTGTGGGATTTTAGTATTAGGCAAAAATATTAGTTAGTCTAAAAAGGAAGAATTCTATATTTCTAACCCCTCTAAACTGTGCTCTAAAAGCTTTTATTTTAGCATTAAAAG
>Ga0209199_1004986_pt1 | contig 11844 bp, 7 predicted proteins | sample COGITO_mtgs_1105_7_FD_184805 | JGI IMG/M metagenome (GOLD analysis project Ga0209199, IMG submission 184805) | Pelagic marine microbial communities from North Sea - COGITO_mtgs_110523 (SPAdes) (version 2) | ecosystem: Environmental > Aquatic > Marine > Epipelagic ...
CCGGCATGATAGGCAATATGCCGCCAGAAGCAATGGCTGGCATGAATGCTGACATGATGGGTCATATGCCTCCACACTGTATGGACGGTATGAGTGGTGATCACATGACACATATGCCGCCAGAGTGCATGGAAGGTATGGATGCCGGTATGATGGCTCACATGCCACCAGAGGCTATGGCAGGCATGGATGCCGACATGATGGGTCATATGCCGCCCGAGTGCATGGAAGGTATGGATGCCGGCATGATAGGCAATATGCCGCCAGAAGCAATGGCTGGCATGAATGCTGACATGATGGGTCATATGCCTCCACACTGTATGGACGGTATGAGTGGTGATCACATGACACATATGCCGCCAGAGTGTATGGAAGGTATGGATGCCGGTATGATGGCTCACATACCACCAGAGGCTATAGCAGGCATAGATGCTGGAGGCTGGGGTGATGGCGCCGCAGCAGGCGGAAGTGCTCTTGATGGCATGGCTCCAATGGGCGGCGATGGCATGCCTCCAATGGGCGGTGACCCGATGGGTGACGCATTTGGTGGCGGAGCTCCGATGGGTGGTGATCCGACGGGTGGTGATCCGATGGGCGGCGCTCCAGCATTTGATGGTGCAATGGCAGCAATGGATGGCGCTGCGGCAGCAAACATGGCCGAAGGTATGGATGCAGCTAATACAGCTGCTGACGCTGCTGATGCAGCGGCGGCTGATGCGCCTGCTGATGATGCGCCCTCTGATGACATAGGCTAACTAAATTATCCAGCGCCAATTTAATCAAACTGGCGCTGGTCTCTATTTTAAGGATACGTAACTATGTTATCTGGCGCCATTGGATTCCAAATAATTGCAAGACGGCTCGGAGTTGAATTAGGCGAACAACAGTTTAGCAATTTTAGTGATATTGATAAACGTGAACTTACTTTCAAAGAAATAAAAAGACTAAGTGGCAATCATTCGCTTGTATGCCGAGCACTAAAAACCAACTCTAACGGTCTCTCTGCGGCTGTAAAAAAACAACCTGTACTCGCACAGCTCAAAAATGGGCGTTATGTGATTGTTCTTAAACTTTCTGAAGGTTCCGATCAAAGCAAAACAGTTACAATTATTGATCCCAAGGCCTCCAACCCTAAAGCTGAAAGTATTGGTATTGCTGAATTCAACTCTGTTTGGAACGGCACCGGGTTAATCTTCAAGAAATCACGGCGATTAAGACAAGCGTCTGGTGAAGTTAGCGTGGGGGCAATTTTTGATGATATTTTAGAAGATAAATGGGTTTGTGCGCAGCTTGTCTTAATCATTATTTTTATAAATATTTTTGCATTAGCTCCCATTGTATTTTTAATGATAGTTCTCGACAAGGTCGTCAACTATGAGAGCTACGCAACTCTTTATGTTGTTGCAACTGGAGTGTTAATTGCGCACGTCTTCAACTTTCTTTTAACCTATTACAAGTCAGCAATTATTAACCTCGCATCCGCCAAGATTGAAGCTAAGTACGGTATGCTTATTTTCAACCAAATCATGAGCCTGCCAGTCTCAACATTCAAAGAACAAAGTCGCCAATTCCCCAATTTAGGGCAAAGCCTAAATAATATTCGATCAATAATAATAACAAAATTCCTTGGCATCATAACGGATCTTGTGGCGGTGTTGCTATTTGTCCCGATTTTAATTGTATACAGCCCAATACTCGGAGCAATAGTGGTCGCTGTATCTCTCTTAAATTGCATCATAAAAGCACTTCACGAGCGTCGAAACCAATCCGTCTCTCAAGATTACTCATCGAGCTCCAGTGAGCGCCAACAAGTACTCACCTCTGTCGGTGAAAACTTCATAGATATTAAAAGACTTGGCCTTGAGCGTGACGTCATTAATGAATGGAAAACTGCAGAAGGTAATTTTCTACGCGCGAATGATCGTAATTTATCAAGCAGCGCATTTATTAGCGAATTTGGCACATTATTGAACAACATACTAACGGTCGTAGTGTTGTTTGTCGGTGTTTTGATGGTGTTTGACGGCAGCTTGTCTGCTGGCGTTCTCATTGGTGTGAATATGCTTATTGGGAAAATTTTTAGGCCTGCACAATCGTTGGTTGAATTTCCAGGAGAAATGAAAAAACTCTCGCAACTACTCGATAGTTTGGCATCAGCTAGCTCACTAACTGCTGAGAATCGCACAGCAGGAAATTTTCATGATATCATAGGCTCTATCAGCTTTCAGGACGTCTCTTTTATAAGAGATCAAAAAACACCAATTATGGAGAATGTCTCTTTTTCAATCGATGTACATGAAACTGTTGGCATCTGTTACTCGCAAGATAACACTGACACAGCAAGCTCGGTGGGACATTTGTTACAAGGCCTCTTTCCCACCTCTTCTGGTTCCATTTTGCTTGATGGTAATGACGTTTCAACTTTCAATATTAGACATCTACGTTCAAATATAGCTCTTGTCGACAAGACCAACCATTTTTTCCCGGGGTCGTTGCGAGACAATTTCCAGAGAATTCTTCCAAATGCAAATAATGATCGAATTTTATGGGCATGCGAGACTGCAAATGCAACAGAGCAAATGCAGAAATTGAATGTTTCACTTGAGACACAGATGGACGATTTACAGGAAATTTGGAACGCGGACTTCAAAATTAAACTCTCTTTAGCAAGAGCAATGATAAGAAACCCAAAGGTGCTTATCTTGGATGATATCTTTTCAGATATGGATACTGACAGCATCTTAAGTTTTAAAGCTACGTTTGACAAAATATCCAAGAGCAGAACTATAGTCTTAGTTTCACGGGATCTTCATAATCTTACACTGTGTAAAAAGTTAATGTTTTTTGATGGAACTGAGCTCGCCCAGTATGGTCCAACCGCAGCAATCCTCGAGCAAGATGGTCCAGCTAAAGATCTGATGAAAAAACAGCTCCGCGTTATGAGCCCCAAATTTGAACAAGACTACAGAACTTCGATTAAGAGTGTGATGTCATGAGCAAAGAAGAAATTCTAAACCTCTTGCCTGGTGATTATATTTTTCGCGAAGGTGAATTTGGACAGCACGCTTATATAATTAATAGCGGCACAGTTGAACTTGTAAAATTTATGGGTGACCAACAGTCGGTCTTAGCCGAACTTGAAAAGGGTGCCCTTTTTGGTGAAATGGCTATCATTGATAGTAGCGCCCGAAGCGCATCTGCTCGTGCTAAAACAGAGTGTGTTTTAAAAGTTGTTTCAGAAGAACAGCTCAAGAAACATCTCTCAAGCTCACCAACTGCATCACTAGACATGATGCGAAGATTAGCTAGTTATGTGAGGAATGCGAATGAGCGTTTAAATAGAGACGCTTTTGCTGACGTGCCCGAAACCGATAGTACGAATAATAACTCCTCTGAAAAATCAGACGATGTGGACGTCTACACAAAGAAAATCCTGCGCGAATTCAATGATGACTTGGATGAGTTTGCAAAGATTTCGCCAAAGAAACCTCTGGCGGGAGCCGGTATGGTTATAATAGCCATGGTTTTATCTTTTGGTGTTTGGGCCAGTTTTGCCGAAATAGACGTAACAGTCTCAACACGTGGAAAAATCCTAACATCAATTCCAAATGTTGAAGTTCAATCTAATCATTCATCAGTGGTCAAAACGATACTTGTGAAGGAAGGTGACAGTGTCGTTAAAGGCCAAGCGCTAGCTGAATTTGATGAGACTTTGATAGCGTCTGATTTCCGCAACACAAAAGATGAATTAGCCGCTGTAAATAAAGACATCGCTCGAACAAAAGCAGAATTAAATTTTATTCTAGATAAAGAGTTTGAAGCGCCCGCCGACAAACTTCAATTAGCAGTCTTTGAAGGCCGGGTCAGTGAAATACAAATGCAAAAACAGGATCATGAAGCAAAGATTTCAGGACTAGAGTTAAAGCTAGAGCGCACAAACATTAAACTAGATCGTGCAATCCTGAAAAGTGAAATACTCCGCGACGAATTGGAAAAAGCAGTTCGTCCAGATATCAAAACAAAGAGACAAAGGCTCAATGTGAAGCGGCAGCTTCTCGCTTTTTTGCAGAACAAGCCATATTCATTCGATGAAAACAGTCCAGCTTTAGAATACTTCAATAGTAAAACAGCTGAAATCCAAACCTCACTGTCAGATCTAAACGGGCAAATGACTCTGTCACAAAAGGACGTTGACCGTTCTAAAGGTTTATTAGCTGCAAAGATACTTCCAAAGGCAGAATACGAAAAAAAGGTTCATGACCTCGAGAAAACAAAAATTAATTTTGATAAATATTTAACTTCTCAAATTGCTTCTACTTTTGAAGAAATACAGAGCCTCACTACTGAATTGAATAGTCTGGAGCAACGTGAGAGAAAACTAGTTTCTGATATAAAAAATACAGACATTGATAGAGATGAGAACGCTCTTGAACTTGAGGAAAACTCTTTAGATTTGATTAAGGCTAAATTAGAGCACAAAAAATTTATTTCAGGAAAGTTGAGTGAGAAAAACTCAACATTAAAAGATCTGACATTGAAGCAACAAAGCTTGAGAGAAAAAGTAATCAAACTCACACGTCAGGTTGAAGATGTAAGCCTAACTTCTCCTATCGATGGAACTGTTCTCAAGCTTGAAGATCAATTCGAAGGCACGGTGATCAAGCCTGGAGACATTATTGCTACTTTGGTGCCAAATGATTTGAACTTCCACGTCGAAGTCGATATCGATCCAGCTGACATTACCCATGTTTATGAAGGAGCGACGGTCAAAATTATGCTTGATTCTCTCCCATCGCAAAAACATGGCGAGTTGCTGGGAACCGTTACCCTATTGTCAAAAGACACTGTTGATGAGGATGTTTTTGGAGAAAAGAACAGCGTTTACCGGGCTGAAATTGAAATAGTTGAAAACAATCTCGTTGAGTTGCCAGAAGGTTTCAAACTAATGCCAAGCATGAGTGTTGCCGGCAACATTAAGTCCGGGAAGCGTACAGTGATGACTTTCTTGATGTTCCCAGTCATTAAAACACTCGAAACTTCGTTCCGGGAGCCGTGAGATTGCAGCAATTTAAGGGCTCACAGTCTGTTGACGAAACTCTTTTGAAGGAGGGCTGCCTTACCAAAAACTAAGAGGGTTTTTAAGCGGATTTTCTGGCCGCGGGCTATCAGACAGCTTATGTAACACATGCCCGATTCCAAGCTGATTTGCTGTTAAGCCGCCCGTCGCCGCTATCAACTTAATCTCTCGTAAGGCGATGTCATGTCTCGCTTGAACAAGGCGAAGCTCAGCGTCGTTAAAGGCTTTCTCGGCATCAAGCAGATCCAACGTGGTTTTCAAACCATATTTCAATTCTTTTGCCACTCCATCTAATACCAAACGAGAAGCTTTGACTTCAGCTACCACAGCATTCAGTGTGATTTTTGCACCTTCATAATCGCGGAACGCCGATCTTGCTTCAATTTTAGCATTACCTATGGCCTCTTTTAGATCTCTCATCGACCGAGAATGTAAAGCGACCTTTTTTCGCGCACTGGATATTGTGGAATTAGTCGAGTAAAGAGGCGATGAAACCGAAATTGATGCTGAAATCGAGTCTGAGGAATTGCTTTGTGTAGCAGAAAGGCTAAACCCTAGGGTGGGGTTTTGCTTGGCTTGAGCCAAATTCAATTCCTGACTCGCAGCTCTCTCAGCTAATCTAGCAATAATCACATTAGGGCTGTTTTTTAAAGCCAACTCTTCAGCTCCTTGTCGATCCTGCGGAAGAGTTATTTCAATCCCCAGTAACTGGGCTTCTCCAAGATCAATATTCGCCTGCATGAGTGTGAGTTTAGAAAACAGGTCCTTTGCGTTTTCCAAACTAGTGGTGAATAAGGCTCTATCTGCTTGGGCCCTTGCATAACGGGCTTCAGCTTCAGCTAAGCTTGTCGGCGTTCCGATTCCCTCCACAAGATTGACCTTGGCTGCGGCAACATGTTTTTCAAGCCTAGTTATATTATTGTTCTGTAATTCAACTTTTTGATAAGATTGAGATAAGTCCAAATATGATTGGACTGCCTCAAGCATCACCCCTTGTTCAGTATTTCTATAGCTGGCAGTTGCCCGCTCTAGTTGAATTTCTGCGACCTTAAGGTTCTCGCGAGACTGCCCTCCGTCAAAAATATTTTTCGAAAAAGTAATTTTGTTAGAATAAGAGTCTGAGCCAGTGTACCCACTACCACTATCCGTTTCGCTCAACGACCCACTTCCCGAATAATTTAAGGACGATTCCTTAGTGGCATTACTTGCAAAAACAGACTCCCTTGCAACGATCCAGCTATCCCTTGACGAGGCAATTTTATTTGAGTTTTTGAGGCTCTGGATTAGCACTTCTTCCAACGACAGGCTTGCCGCTGAGCCAGACCAAGTGGCCAAAGCAAATGCAAAGGTTAGAGCGATCACTCTGCCACCAAATTGCATGTGTTTCACGCTCTATCCCCAGTTCCGTAAACAGTAAAAAATATTTCGATATTTAACCATGAATTAACAAGGATAATCAATTACTTCTTTTACTTTTTTTATCAAAAAAATTGAGCTAGAAAATTAAACTGCAAAGTTATTTAGACGTCATAACCCAAATTCCATCCCAGTCTTCTGGATTTTTTTCTCGCATAATTTCACATCTTTCCAAATATGTTTTTGACAACCCATCATTCGGATTACACTTCAAACACTCGTCAAAGGATTTGATGGCTTTGCTCCAATTACCACTTTTAAACGATGAACGCCCCTCATTAAAATGATTCACATTGTCCATGAGGTTTGGAAACGTCTCTGGCGTGTGATAGTCGAGCACCTCACGCACACCAACCGGTGTTGTTTTACCCTTCACTATAACGTCATCTATGTACCTTATTTGGTAGGTTCCTTTGAGCCTCTGATATGTAAAATCGCTAATCAAAATCCTTGCAGAATAGGATTTACAAGCGCTCTCAAGTCTGGCTGCTAAATTAACGCCATCACCAATCATGGTATAATCCATCCGCTTGCTGGAGCCGATGTTTCCGGACACAACTTTATCAGTATTCAAACCAAGGCCCATCTCTACTGGAGGCTTCCCATCACTTTCCCGCAGGCTATTCCAATCCCAAAGGCGCTTGATCATATTAATGCCAGCGCGCACCCCTCTATCCTCATCATCATCATGAGCCAATGGAATTCCAAAACCAGCCATTATAGCGTCGCCAATAAACTTATCGACCATTCCTCCTTGTTCACTAATTGCTTCAACCATTATATCAAAGTATTCATTCAATAAGGTGACGGTTCCCTGGGCGCCTAAAGTCTCAGTTATGGTGGTAAAACTTCGCACATCAGAAAAGAGCACCGTAGCAAGGGTTTCCTGGCCACCCATTATGTCTGTTCCATCCGCCATCAGTTGATCAGCAATCCCTGGATCAATGTATCGTGACATTGTTGACTTCATTCTTTTCTCATCTGAGATATCTTCAATCACAACAAGTGTTCCGAGGTGCTGGGATTTTTGATCTGTTCTTCCCTCCAAGTCATTGGTTTCCAACGGTAAAAAACTTACGTTTGATGAGACAATTTCAAAATTACCTTCTTCTTTGGTTCCAACTTCAAATGTAACATCCATCAAATCAATGTTTTCTTTTAATTCATTACATTGATTAAACTTCTCCAGCATCCACGCCCGGCTCCCTGAAAAAAAATCTTCCACGGTTTTGCCAACAATCCCTGACATGCTAACTCTAAAAATCTTCAAACCCGCTTTGTTGCAGGTCGCTATTTTTCCTTCCTCATTGATCGTAACAACAGCATTTGACATGCTAGCAAGCATACTGTCGCTGTAGGTCCTTTCCTTTGCCACTTCCTCAAATAGTTGTGCATTTTCAAGAGCGATTGCAACTTGCTGGGTGAAAGCTTTCAAACGGGACTCATCCTCGTCAGTAAAACCACCCCCGCTCTTATTAAGAACCTGGGTGCAGCCAATGCAAATTCCATCTTTGTTCATTATGGGGACACAAAGAATAGACCTGGTGAAATATCCTGTCTTTTTATCAAATGCCGGATTAAACCGAAGGTCTGCATACGCGTGTGGTATGTTTATTGTCTCTTTTGACTGAAAAACTGAACCAGCTATCCCAACATTATCAGGAAGGCGAATTTCCCCTACATTATCTCCCATTGCTATCCTGGAGAATAATTCCCTATTTTTAGGATCATGAAGGAAAAGAGTAGCTCGGTCTGCATTTAACATTTTTGTTGCCTCAACCATCACACGCTGGAGCAACGAACCCAATTCAATTTCTGCAGTAACATCCGAAACCAGGTCAATAAATAATTTTTCTTTCTCGCGAGCTAGAGCTTGTCGTTCTAAAACTTGGGCATTTTGCAAAGTTGCAGATGCCTGTTCTGTAATAGCGTGAACCATTTCCAGATCACTTTTTGTGAAGCGACCTTTCCTCTTATTAAGCACCTGAACAACACCAATTACCCCGCTTTGGGCGGTCAAGATTGGCACACAAATGATGCTTCTTGTTTCAAAACCTGTTTGTTCATCTATAGATTTATTAAACCTTTGGTCGCTTGTTACGTCATGAATTATTTCACCGTTCTTAGAGTGAAAAACATAGCCTGCGATGCCAGAAGTATTCAGAAATCGGATTTCTCGCGTCAACTCCCCCTGCGCAACGCGTGAATACAGTTCATTAGTAGACGTGTCGTTCAAGAAGAGGCTACCCCTCTCAGCACCTAGCTCAGAGACAACTTCATCGATAATGTTGAACAAAATAGTGTTGAGGTCTGTTAAACCTGAGACCTTCCGGTTTACAGACAGAAGCAAGTCTGTACGCCGGGATTTCTTTTCTAATTTTTCAAACTGCTTTTTAAGTTCTTCAAGATCCATTGTAGCACTTTTATTTTCCAACATAATATTACCCTCTTATGAAGAAATTTACTGAAGGATTTAAGGTATTGCTCTCGAGCAAGATTTCGTACGTTTCTGTACTCACTCTATTTTTAATTCCCCATCCCAGACCGAAGACTTGTTATCGTGTTTTTCAATTGCAGAATTTCATCTGCAGAACTCTGCACCGCCCGCTGTACAGCAGCATCTTTCTCAAATCGCAGATTCTCCAGTTCAGTTCTGAGACTGGAGGTAGTGTTTTTCAGTTGCTGAATTTCATCTGCAGAACTCTGCACCGCCCGCTGTACAGCAGCATCTTTCTCAAATCGCAGATTCTCCAGTTCAGTTCTGAGACTGGAGGTAGTGTTTTTCAGTTGCTGAATTTCATCTGCAGAACTCTGCACCGCCCGCTGTACAGCAGCATCTTTCTCAAATCGCAGATTCTCCAGTTCATTCCGAAGACGGCTCGCCACATCTTTCAATTGTTGTATTTCATCAGAAGAAAGCAAAACTGCCCCCTGAACAGCTTTGTCTTTATCAAAAGACAGCGCTTCAAGTTGCTCCCTGAGCACAACTATTGTTGCCTTTAAGTGCGTTATTTCTGTTTGACTTTGATTTTCTATTCCTGTTTCCACAGCTTATCCGGTCACTTTGCAAATTTCGAAAAAAGCTTAGCCTATTCGGGGTTTACAGGAACACAAAATAATTTTTTTGCATTTTATCATTCAATTTTAGATGTCGTTTTACAAGTATCCAATCCCCTCGAGTATGTGTAAGACTGTACCAAGTATTTCTTGCAGAAGTTTTATTCATACTCAAAAAATCTTTGTAAAAATTGATAAAACTGATAATGATTAAAAGCAGAAAATTTTATTTTATGCCCAGAGACGGTCATAAAATCGAAGGTAACTTAGCATTATTAGATAGTCATTTGGGCAAAATTTGGGAGACGAAGCATGCGTAGTTTAGGGGTAATATTTCTAGCTGATATTGTTGGTTACTCCAAAATGATGGCCCAAGATGAACCTGGGACCCTTGAAAAGCTGCGTAATTTTACAAAAGAAGTAATACGTCCAACGCTGGAAAAACATAACGGCAACATGATAAAGTCATTAGGTGACGGATGGCTGATAGAGTTTAACAGTGCGTCAAACGCCGTAAACTGCGCTATGGAATGGCAGGCTATTTCTAAAAGCCAGGGTCAGCTTTCGCTGAGGGTTGGAATCCATCTTGGCGACGTTGAGCATGAAGAAGGGCCACCACCTGATGTCTACGGTGACACAGTTAATATTGCGGCAAGACTGGAATCAATTGCGGAGCAAGGTGATGTTGCCATCTCTACCTCTGCATATTTGTGTCTAGACCAAAATCAAGCCCAAGTTTTCAACAACTGCGGTAAGCAAACTCTCAAAAATATTGCCACTCCGGTGGAGGTCTGGAGCACCGGCAGGCTTAATGTTGGCTCAAAAGGCATGGACAGGGAGAATAATGGACCAGCAATTGCAATCAAGCCGTTCACCGGGGCAGGCGACGCAGTTGCAACTTTTGGACACGATTTGACCAATGACCTGGCAAAATATTTAGATCAAAAAGATTGGATTGATTCATTAATCCAGCAAAATCCGAGTGAAGACGATTACCAGCTAATTGGTAGCATTACCGCAAATACACCAAATTTTGATGTTGATATTGTTTTAAAAGCGCCTGGTGGCAAAACTCTATGGTCTGGCAACACCGGCGGTCCGTTAAGTCAAATAGCTCTGGTAAGTGACACTGTTGCAGATCAAATTTCAAATGCTGTTTTCTTAGAAATCATGAAAGTTAAGGACAAATACAAATAATCTTCACAAAACTCGTACCTGTCCTTATCTATGAAATTTAAATGTAAAATGACATTTTCTCGCAACCAAAGCTGACCCGGTCTGATGATATTCTTGACTTTAGCAAATCAATATCTGCATCAGATCGGTACGGGGCATGGTGACAAATCACAGTTTTTTTAACGCTGGAGAGCTCAGTGAATTCTTCTGCCTGTTCTATAGAAGAATGCCCCCAACCTCTTTTGTTCAGCAATTCGTCTTTGGTAAACATCCCATCCCAGATCAGTAAATCTCCATCTTTGCAAAACTCCAGCAGTCCACCGAGCTGAGGCTCCTGAAATTCGTTATCAAGTAATATGACTACTTTTTTATTTTCTTTAACAAACGAGTACCCGACTGCACCTCCAGGGTGATCTAATTCAATAAAACTTACATCAACGTCCTGTTTCAAACCGTCTGTTGCAACATCAAAGCTCTCGACCGACAAATGATTCAAAGATGCAAAAATGTTTACTGGGAAAAAGTGTTCAGAAAAACACTGTTTTAAAATTGCGCTAGTAGTCTTTTTGTCATGCAATGCGCTAGAAACGGAAATTTGCTGACCCTCAGAAAATAAACCATGATTAAAAGGAAAGCCCTGTATGTGATCATGGTGAAAATGAGTCAAAAATACCCAAACATTTTTTTTATCATTTAAAAGTTTTGCCGATCGAAAACCAGTGCCAGCATCACAAAATATTTGGCTTTCACAAGTTTCAATTTCAAAGCAGCTGGTGTTTCCACCATATTTCACAAACTCAATTCCTGGTGTTGGAACTGAGCCTCTAACGCCATGTATCGTAAATTTCATTTATTGCTCCAGCACTCCAAACAAACGACACATCATATCCTGATACACAAGCTCTATCTTAGAGCCTTTTAGAATTTATTTTCTCGATCATTGTATAAAAGCATCTATGACGTTAACTTATTTTAGACTCACTTTTCTTTGCTTGAAACCCTCATATCTTAGGACTAGCAAATTCTAAAGCCGTTGATAACTTTTTATCAAATTATTTGTTTAATCACATTTGTCTGTAGTAACACCATTGCTACCGGCGCGATTGCGCAAAATCAGA
>Ga0209199_1004987_pt1 | contig 11844 bp, 17 predicted proteins | sample COGITO_mtgs_1105_7_FD_184805 | JGI IMG/M metagenome (GOLD analysis project Ga0209199, IMG submission 184805) | Pelagic marine microbial communities from North Sea - COGITO_mtgs_110523 (SPAdes) (version 2) | ecosystem: Environmental > Aquatic > Marine > Epipelagic ...
TTATTAGGCTTTTTGTTAAATATAGAAGACAAAGCGTAATGGATTTCTAAAAGGTGTCAATGCCCCGCTTGTCTGCGCAATCACCGATTATGCAGGCCGTGGTGCGGGGCAGAGCTGATTGCAACCTTCAGCGTGCTTTGCCAAAAGGGGTCGGTGTATATGGTTTGCTCATGACGACCCAGACGGCCAAAGTATTGGTTTTGTGGTCCAATACACATGGGTATCCCAAGCAGTGCTAAAGGCAGCCCGGAAGAGGGACATGTGCCACAATCGGAGTTCTTTGATTGTCCCTAGCCCGCCTAACTTCTGCCTGTTTGTAAAAAATATCAAATCCTAACAAACGGCTTACAGCTTTGGTTCGGGCCGGTTAACTTATTGGCGTACCAGTCTCTCATAGCTTTCCGAGATGTCGCGTGTCAGGGCGCCGACCTCGAAATTATAATCACCGATCTGTCCCACTGGCGTTACTTCTGCGGCGGTTCCGGTCAGCCAGCATTGCTCAAAACTCTCTAATTCTTCGGGCATGATATGACGCTCATTCACCGTGATACCGCGCTGTTTGAGCATTTCGATCACTGTTTGACGGGTCAGCCCATTGAGAAACGAATCCGGCATCGGCGTGTGCACTTCGCCGTCTCTGACAAAAAAGATATTGGCCCCTGTGGCCTCGGCTATATAGCCACGATAATCGTACATCATTGCATCCGAACAGCCTTTGGCCTCGGCGGTGTGTTTTGACATGGTGGCGATCATATAAAGCCCTGCCGCCTTGGCCTGTGAGGGGGCGGTTGCCGGATCGGGGCGGCGCCATTTTGCGATATCAAGTTTGGCACCCTTCATTTTTGCATCGCCGTAATAATTGCCCCATGACCAGACAGCGACTGCCATATGCACTGGATTACGGGCGCTGGCGACCCCCATATCTTCGCCGGCGCCACGCCATGCGACCGCCCTGACATAGCCGTCGGTCAGACCGTTGGCATCCAGCGCGCTTCGTTTGGCGGCCTCTATCTCATCGATGCTATAGGGGATGTCGAAATCAATCAGTTTGCCGGATTGGATCAATCTCGCGGAATGTGCGCGGCTTTTGAAAATCTTGCCGTTATAGGCGCGCTCCCCTTCAAATACCGAGCTGGCATAATGCATCGCATGGGTTAGAATATGCACATTGGCCTCGCGCCAATCGACCAGCGACCCGTCCATCCAGATTTTGCCCTCGCGATTGTCATAGCCAGCCATTCCGTATTCCTTTTTCGCATTCTTTGCATTAGTTGCGTTGGACATGCCATAACATGACACTTTATTTCCGCATAACGCCGAGGCGCTATCAGTTCAGCCTTGGAAAGTCAACAAGACTGACATAACCTTAGTTTCAAAGTTACTGCAATTGGAGAAGAGAGATGACGGAAAGTCTGTCGATGTCACGGCAATCCAGCGAAGCCCTGTTATATCTGACTGACGAACAATTGCGACAGGGCATTGAGGCGATGTTTTTTGCCTATCGCGGCTTTACCGATGACCCTGATCGCATTCTGAGCGGGATGAGCTATGGTCGTGCCCATCACCGTGCGATCCATTTTATTAATTGTGCACCGGGTACGACGGTCAATAACTTGCTGAGTATTCTGGGGGTTACGAAACAATCGTTGAACCGGGTGTTGCGGACCTTGGTTAATGACGGGCTGGTTGAGGCCCGCATTGGCCAGAAAGATCGGCGGGAACGGCATTTGTTTTTAACAGACGAGGGCGCGCAGTTGGAACATAGACTGTCTGGCGCGCAGCGCGCGCGTATGCGCGCGGCGTTTCGCCAGGCCGGCCCCGAAGCGGTAGCCGGTTTCAGAACGGTGCTTGAGGCGATGATGGATGATACCCTGCTGCATCATTATAAAGGCTTGCGGGATTATCCGACATGACCAAATTTGCATCCCATCTTTTGATCGTTGATGATGACGAGCGTATTCGGACCCTGTTGCAAACGTTTTTGATCCGACAAGGCTTTATGGTGTCCACAGCGCGAGATGCGGGTCATGCGCGCCGTCTTCTTGAGGGGCTAGCGTTTGACATGCTTGTACTCGATGTGATGATGCCGGGTGAAGACGGAGTTTCGCTGACGCGGTCTTTGCGGGAAACGTCGCAGCTCCCAATTTTGTTGCTGACGGCAAAAGGCGAAGCTGATGAGAGAATTATCGGTCTCGAGGCGGGGGCGGATGATTATCTGGGTAAACCGTTTGAGCCCAAAGAGCTGTTACTGCGCATCAATGCGATCTTGCGCCGCATGCCCGAACCAAGCCTGTCGGACGTTACGCCTAAAATTCTATACTTGGGTGCCGTGCGCTATGACGTTGATCGTGGTGAGTTGTGGCGTGGCGATGTGCTTGTGCGTCTGACCGCGACTGAGACACAGCTTATGCAGCTGTTTGCCAGCACGCCGGGTGAGGCAGTGAGCCGCCTGCAACTGGTTGAAGATCTTGGCCGTGATGACGAACGGGCCCAAGAGCGTGCAGTTGATGTTCAGGTGACCCGCCTGCGCCGCAAGATTGAAAGCGATCCGAAAGAACCGCGCTATCTCCAAACCGTGCGCGGCGCCGGTTATATGCTCACCACGGATTAAGGAGGTGATCCGTGGCTTTTTTATGATTTGGGAAATGATATGACGACTGCTTTGCTCACCCACCCCGATTGTCTGAAACACGTCACACCACCGGGCCATCCTGAACAGGTGGCACGGCTCGAGCGCGTTCTTGTGGCGCTGGAGCCGATGGATTTGCTGCGAACCGCCGCGCCATTGGCGGCCGAGGATGATCTGTTGCGTATCCATCCCCAAAGCCATCTAGACAGCTTGCGTGCCGCGTTGCCCGCGGCAGGGTACGCGGGGCTTGATGGGGATACATTTTTGTCGCCAGGGTCATTGGAGGCGGCATACCGCGGTGCGGGAGCGGCGGTCAAAGCGGTTGATATGGTGATATCAGGTGCGGTGCAGAACGCGTTTTGTGCCATCAGGCCGCCAGGCCATCATGCAGAATCCGAGACCCCGATGGGGTTTTGTTTGCTGGGAAACGCTGCGTTGGCGGCCAAACATGCACTGGATCATCACGGTCTAGACCGCGTGGCGGTTGTTGATTTTGATGTGCATCATGGCAATGGCACGCAGGAATTGCTCTATGATGAAGGCAGAGTGCTGTTGATTGCGTCACAGCAGATGCCGCTTTGGCCGGGCAGTGGCGGCATTGACGAAACCGGCGTCTTTGACACGGTTGTTAACATGCCGCTTGCGCCGGGCAGTGGCGGTGTGGCAATGCGGCGCGCTTATGAGGCGCAGGCGTTTCCCCGGTTGGAGGCGTTTCAGCCCGAGTTGATAATTATCTCGGCTGGATTTGATGCCCACCACGCTGATCCTTTGGCGGGGCTCAATTGGTCAACAGATGACTTTCGCTGGTTAACGATGCGTTTGTGTGCACTCGCTGGCGGGCTTTGTAAGGGGCGGGTGGTGTCAACATTAGAGGGCGGATATGATCTGGATGCCTTGGCCGAGGCCTGTGCCGCGCACGTGCAGGTGTTGATCGACAGCGGCGCAGCGTGACTGGGTCAACAGACCATTTTGCCACTAATTACTGCGTTGAACTTTTGCGCCATCTGCGCGGATTGCCAAATTGTACATTGCGCGCGCTCGCGCTAGGATTAACGCAAAGATGATATCAAAGGACAGGCCTATGACCGTGACCCCCGTAGCTGAAATGACATTTGAACAGGCGATGGCTGATCTGGAACAGGTCGTCACCCAGTTGGAGCGTGGCGATGTCGCGCTAGAAGATTCGATTGCGCTTTATGAACGGGGTGCCGAGTTGAAAAAACATTGCGAGACCAAATTGAAACAGGCCGAAGAAAAGGTCGCAGCGATCACCCTTGATGGCAGCGGCCAGCCCAGCGGGGTAACGCCGGTTGAGGATCTGTAAATGTTCCAAGCGCGGTTGACCGCGGTTGGGCACGGGGTGCAACAGCTGCTAGACCAGATCCTGCAGGGCCAATCGCATCAGCTTGCGCAAGCCATGGGGTATGCGGTGCAGGGTGGCAAACGCTTGCGAGCATTTCTGGTGTTGGAAACCGCCCGCTTGCACGGCATAGAACAGCCTCGCGCGCTGTGGCCTGCGGCGGCAATTGAGGCGATGCATGCCTATTCTCTCGTCCATGACGATCTGCCATGCATGGATGATGATGACCTGCGCCGGGGGCAGCCGACGGTGCATGTCAAATGGGACCAAGCGACTGCGGTTCTGGTGGGCGACGCGCTGCAGGCTCTTGCCTTTGAGCTGGCTGCACATCCGTCGTGTTCAGACGATCCTGCGATCAGGGCCGAGCTGGCCTATCATCTGGCTGTGGCGGCGGGTGGACGTGGCATGGTATTGGGGCAGGCTCAGGATGTTGCCGCCGAGACTGCTGATGCTGCGCTTGATCTGGCAACAATTACTGGCCTGCAAGGGCGCAAAACCGGGGCGTTGTTTCATTGGTCTGCAACCGCGGGTCCGCGGATGGCAAAAGCCGATATTGCGCCGCTTGGGCGCTATGCCGATGCGCTGGGTCTCGCGTTTCAAATCGCGGATGATATTCTGGATGTAGAGGGTGACGCCGGTAAGGCCGGTAAGCGGCTGCAAAAAGACTGCAGCGCAGGCAAAGCCACTTTTGTATCGCTGCTGGGGTTGGAGGCTGCCAAACGCCGTGCGCATGATTTGGTGGCGGAGGCGCAAGCCGCACTTGAGGTTTATGGTGAAGAGGGCGATATCTTGCGACAAGCGGCACAGTTCGTTATTGCCCGCGATACTTAACGCCTTTTTAAAGGAGGGCTTGGCATCTCCGAGCGACCTGACACCCCTTTGCTTGATAGCGTTCAATCGCCGGCCGATCTTAAACGATTTTCCAACAGGGAATTGAATTCTCTGGCAGAGGAATTGCGTACCGAGACGATTTGGGTGGTATCTCAAACTGGGGGTCATCTTGGGGCAGGTCTTGGCGTGGTGGAATTGACCGTCGCGCTGCATGCGGTGTTTGACGCACCGCGTGACCGGTTGATTTGGGATGTGGGCCACCAGACTTATCCCCATAAAATACTCACGGGCCGACGGGATAAAATGCACAGCCTGCGGCAAAAAGATGGTCTTAGTGGCTTTACCAAGCGCAGCGAGTCGCCCTTTGATCCGTTTGGTACAGCCCATAGTTCAACCTCGATCAGTGCGGCGCTGGGCTTTGCCGTGGCCCGTGACCTTGGCGGTGCCAGCGAGATCGGCCACGGGGATGCGATTGCGGTGATTGGTGATGGCGCAATGAGTGCTGGCATGGCTTTTGAAGCGCTTAACAATGCAGGTGGGTTAAACAAACGCCTTATTGTGATCCTCAATGACAATGAGATGTCTATCGCGCCGCCAGTGGGGGCGATGTCGCAGTATCTGTCAAAGATTTATGCCAAGCCAAGGTTTCAGGACTTAAAGGCCCTTTCAGAGATCGCGCTGCGGTTTTTGCCGGAAGGCCTGCGCAACCTTGCCAAACAGGCCAAGGGTTTGCTCAAGGGGCTTGCGGTTGGCGGTACGTTGTTTGAACAGCTTGGGTTCACCTATATTGGGCCAATTGATGGCCATGATATGGACCAGCTTTTGCCAGTTTTGCGCATGGTTCAAGAGCGCGCCACCGGGCCAACGCTTGTTCATGTGATAACCCAAAAAGGCAAGGGCTATGGTCCGGCTGAGGCCGCGCCTGACAAAGGCCATGCAACGGCTAAATTTGACGTCTCTACCGGCATACAACAAAAGACCGCCTCCAACGCGCCGGCCTATACCAAGGTCTTTGCCAAGACTTTGACCGATCTTGCCGCTCGGGACGATAAGATATGTGCAGTCACTGCGGCGATGCCGGATGGGACGGGACTGGATCTGTTTGCCGAGCTTTTTGCCGAGCGCTGTTTCGATGTCGGTATCGCCGAACAGCATGCTGTGACTTTTTCGGCGGCCTTGGCGGCGGGCGGCATGAAGCCGTTTTGCGCGATATATTCGACCTTTTTGCAACGTGGCTATGATCAGCTGGTGCATGACGTGGCCTTACAGGGCCTGCCGGTGCGCTTTGCGATTGATCGCGCTGGTCTGGTTGGCGCAGATGGTGCCACCCATGCGGGCAGCTTTGATATTGCCTATCTTTCTAATCTGCCAGGCATGGTGGTGATGGCGGCCGCCGATGAAGCGGAACTGGTGCATATGGTGGCCACTGCGGCCAGCTATGACGCCGGGCCAATTGCGTTTCGTTATCCACGCGGGGAAGGGCAGGGTGTTGATATGCCCGAACGGGCAGAACCGTTAGAGATTGGCAAGGGACGCATTGTGCAGGCGGGGCAGCGGGTGGCGATTTTATCGTTTGGCACCCGACTGGGCGAGGTTTTAACCGCATCCGAGGTGCTGCGAGCTGATGGGATTACCCCGACCATCGCCGATGCGCGCTTTGCCAAACCACTTGATCAGGTGATGATTTTGAATCTGGTCAAAACCCATGAGGCGCTGATCACAATCGAGGAAGGTGCCGTGGGTGGATTTGGCAGTCATGTGGCGCAGCTTTTGTCTGATCAAGGGGTGTTTGATCGCGGCTATTGCTATCGCTCGATGGTGTTGCCTGACGTGTTTCTGGATCAGGCCAGCCCCGAAGAAATGTATGCCAACGCTGGATTGCGGGCGGCAGATATTGCAGAAAAAGTACGCGAAGTTCTGGCATAGGTGGGGTCGGTACAAATTGGACCAGTGCACACTGGCCTAGCACAGGTTTGATCGGCGCAGGCATCTTAATCCGTTTGGTCAGCTCGCTCGCTTTCTAACATCGCTGTAAGTACCGATTTATAATCTTTATACAGCAGTTTGACACCCAGCTCAGACTTGATCCGGTCGTTTTTTATCCTTTTGCTTTCGGCATAGAAACTGCGCGCCATTGGTGACATCTCGGCCTGCTCGAACGGAACTTCCGGCGGTGGCGGCATACCAAGCAGGGACGCGGCATAACTGATAACGTCCTGAGGTGGGGCTGGCATGTCGTCGCAAACGTTATAAATCGTTACGGGGTTGGGCCGATCCATCGAGGCGGCAAGAACCTGCGCAATATCGTCGACATGGATGCGGCTGAACATCTGACCCGGTTTGATAATCCGCCGTGCGGTACCGGCGCGCAGTTTGGCAAATGGTCCGCGTCCGGGTCCGTAAATTCCCGCTAGCCTGAAAATATGCAGCGGTAAGTTGGGAATGGCGCGCCATGCTTGTTCTGCAGTTTTTCGCCGTTGACCGCGCTGGGTTGAGGGATTGATGGGGGTGTCTTCGCTGACCCAGTCCCCGCCTGTGTCGCCATAGACCCCGGTGGTGGAAAGATACCCCGCCCATGTCAGGTTGGGGGCGATCTGCGTGATCTCGTCTCCCAAGGCCTGCAGTACCGGATCGCCCTGCGCATCTGGCGAGGCAGAGATCAGCAGGTGACTGGCGGTATGCAGGGCTGTGGTGATGTCTCCTGAAGGCCACAACAGCGCCGTCGCACCTGTGGCACCAAGCTGGTCAATGTTTTCAGGGCGCCGCGTGGTGCCGAACACCTGCCAGCCATGTGGCAGTAAGCGCCGTGCCAGCGCCTGTGCGGTGTATCCGTAACCGAAACAAAAGAGAGTGCGTGTCATGGCGCCGTGATCGCCTGTCCTGTGGTTTATTGCAAGGGCGGGCTTGCCTTTCATTGCTGATTTGTCTTGAGTGTTGCCATGGCAGAGAAAACTCCGAACCTTGATGATGCCTATGGGATCAAAACATCTGACGATAACGCCCGTCTCTATGCGGAATGGGCCAAAACCTATGACGCCAGTTTTGCCGCTCAGATGCACTATACCCTGCCCGAGGCGATGGCTGAGGCGTTTATTGCTGCGGGTGGCAGCGCGCCGGTGCTCGACCTTGGTGCTGGGACCGGATTGTTGGGGCAGGCGCTTGCTGACCGTGGGGTCCTTCCGTTGGATGGGACCGATATTTCACCGCAGATGCTGGCAGTGGCTGAGGACAAGCAGCTGTACCGCCAGGTTTTTACCGGCGATCTAACGGCGCGTCTGCCGGTGGCTGACGGCAGCTATCATGGGGTTATCAGCGCCGGCACGTTTACCACCGGCCATGTCGGCCCCGAGGCACTTGACGAAGTGTTGCGCGTGGCCCGCCCCGGCGCGGTGATCGGGATGACCGTCAATGCGCGCCATTGGCAAACTGCGGGTTTCGCCGCAAAGTTTGCGGCGCTTTCGTCGCAGATCACCGGGTTCGGGCTGCAGGATGTGGCGATTTATGGCGCGGGCGCAGAGGGTGCGCACAAAGACGACTTGGCGATGATAGCACTGTTTCACAAACTGTGAACTGGTAAACCGTGCAACATAGGTGAGCGGTTTGGTCGGGTCGTTGGGCGCAATTGAGGTCTATTGGCTATAGTTTGATCCTTCATCATCCAGGATCGCTTTTAATTCATCGAGGTGCCGCGCGCCCTGACCGGGGTATTCTTCTAATTCACGAGCTGCTTTTTCCGCAACTTCATCAGATAATACCCGCAGTGGCTGACCGGTTTGCAACGCTCGAATATACGTCTCGGCGGCGCGTTCGAAATAAAACAGCCGGTCAAAGGTATCTGCGACCGTATCGCCAATAATCATTACCCCGTGGTTGCCCATTATCAGCACTTTTTTGCGGGGATCGGTTAATAATTGCGCACAGCGCTTGCCCTCTTGCTCAAACGCCAGCCCGCCATAGTGATCGTCAACCACATAACGGTTGAAGAACGCCGCGGAGTTCTGATCAATCGGCGGCAGACTGCTGTCGGCGAGTGAGGCCAACACTGTTGCGTGAATTGAATGTACATGCATAGCGCACCGGGCGTGCTGACAGTGGCGGTGCATGCCCCCATGCAGCCCCCAAGCGGTGGCGTCGGGCGCGTTTGGTCCTGACAATGTATCGGGATCATTGGCGTCAACAACGATCAGATCTGAGGCTTTTACCCGGGCGAAATGGACTTGGTTAGGGTTCATCAAAAAGCGCGTGCCCTCGTCGTTGATGGCGAGGGAAAAATGGTTTGCCACGGCTTCGTGCATGTTGAGCCGCGCAGTCCAGCGAAACGCTGCGGCCAGATCGACGCGTTCGGACCAATGGTCGAGATTTTTGTGCAGGTGAGTGACGGTCATGGTGGGCCCCTTTTTTGATGGAGTGATTAAACAGCATTTTATATCGCCTGCCTAGAGCAAGCGTGACAGCGCAGGGGAGTTTTGGTCGGTTTTGGTCGAGAACGGAAGCAGCAGGTATCATTTTTCCTGTGCATATATCTTTCCGTTTGCTGAATCGTGAATGGTTAGCTCTCAAATACTGCGCAGTGCAGTCCTAGTTATCTTCGAATCAACTGAAACTCATCTCAACTTGCGCAATCATTGCAGCTTTGATGCTAATTTTGATTTCTTTCAGAATTTTGTAGAGGTGCTCATTATCAAAAAGATCACTGTGAATAACAGCATCTCGCGCGGTCTAGCAAAACCGCAATGCATATTTTTCGAGAGTCCAGCATGATGCCTCATCTACGTTTTTCTTGGTCATCACATACGTGGGCGAAAAGACCTGTGTCTTCAGGTTGCCGCCACCAGCGTTCTGCATGGTGATCATGATCGAGCTCCAAGCACCGCGGCCCATACCGGGACCATCATAATTGACAATGATATCAAAAGTATTGTCGCGGATCAGATCGCAGGTGCTTGCAGCCCCGCCACTCGAGGTGATTACGGTGATGCTGTCGGACAGAGTGCCCTGTTTCACAGCAGGGCCAGTACCAATCGCCAGCCTGTCCCACATGTCGAGGATAGCACAGAGATCGGGATGTTGTCGCCGCACTGTTTCGGTACTGTTTTGGTGATCGCCTATGCTTTCGAGGCATCCCAATCGGCCGCTTGGCTGACTACGATTTCAATGTTGTCGCGCTTGTTTAACGTATCCATAAGTCCTTGAACTTGGAAATAGCTCACACCACCAGTGATGGCCCCTGCACGATCAAAATTTTGTTTGAGATGTCGGTGCCAGCGCCACATTTCTCGATTGCCAGATCGGCGATCTCATGCCCCATAGCAATATGGCCAAGGCCGACAAAGGCATCATTTTGCACAGCATCCTGCATGTTTATTTTGGTCACCGCAATGCCTGCACGGTTGGGCTGCATCATCAGTCACGCCAGAGACCGCGTGTCGGGGTTCTGTGTGACGATCACATCTGGCCCCTTGGCGATCAGCGCGTTCATGCCCTGTGACATTGCGTTCGTCGACCAGTTGGGGTCTTGGATAGTGAATTTGATATCATAGCGTTCTGCTTCTTTTTTCACCACACTGCCCCAGCTTTGGTTCGATAAAATCCTGTGGAAACCGGCAGATATGCGACCAATTTTCTCTCCAAAGCTTTGAGAGCGGGACCACGGAACGGATCATTGGGTTCCTGTGCCAGCACGGTTCCAGCGATGCCCATACCGATTGCGGCTATCAGTGAAGTGGTCTGGCAAATTGGGACAGCGTGTTAAGATGTATCCAACCCGAATGAATGGATGCGAGAATGACGAAGCGACGGAATTTGTGAGACAAGTTTAAAGCGGCTGTGGCGCTTAAGGCGCTGCGCGGGGACAAGACGGTGCAGGAGGTCGCGGCCAAGCGGCAGCTGCACCCAACGCAGGTGAGCACGCGGAAATGGCAGGCGATAGAAGGCATGGCCGGGGTGTTTTCGGTCAGGGTCAAAAAGGCTGAGAACATGGTCGGCGAGATCAAAGACCTGCACGCGAAGATCGGCAAACTTGCGGTGGAAAAGGATTTATCACAAGGGCTAAAGCGATGAGCCCGTCCACTGCCCGGCAGTCGATACGCAGTATCGATGAGAGGGGGAACGCCGCGGGATGATCGGCAAAGAAAATATAGACCTAAGCCTGACGCGCCAGTGTAAGCTGCTCAGGATCAGTCGATCCTCAATCTGCTCCACGCCGGTCGATGTTGATCTCGCAACGATTGAGTTGATGCATGAGATTGATGGGATATTTACGAAGTATCCTTTCTTTGGCAACCGCCAGATTGCGGCGTATCTACCGCGATCAGGGTGCTGGGCAGGACGACACCGAGTGCGTCGACTGACGGGCATCATGGGGTTGCAAGCCATCTACAAGCGGCCGAACACCGCCAAGAAGCACCGCCAAGAAGCACCGCCCGCACAAAATCTGGCCCCCCTTGCTGAGAAAACTGCCAATCACGCGCCCCAATCGTGTTTGGTGCAGCGACATTACCTACATCCCCGTCAGGAACGGCTTTCTGTAGCTTGTAGCAATCCTGGATTGGGCGATGCGCAAAGTGGTGTATTAGCGGCTCTCAAACACGCGGGATGCCAGCTTCTGCGTTGAGGCACTGAAGGCGGCCATCGCCAAATATGGAAAGCTGGAAATAATGAATGTGGAACAGGGCAGCCAATAAACGGGGCGCGGATTGGATCAAGACTTTGACAGAAGCCGTGATCAAAATCCCGGTGGACGGCCGAGGAAGGTATCTGGACAATATTTTCATCGAGCGGCTCTGGCGGTCCCTGAAGCAGGAGGTTGTGTATCTGCACCAGATCACCAACGGCTTCCAAGCAAAACAGATCATCGATGACTGGACCGGGTTCTGCAACTCCCGGCGGCCTCACACTGCGCTTGATCAACCTACGCCGGACACAGCATACTTCACCAAAGTGAAGAGATAAAAAGTGGCATGAAAACCAACCTGATGCATCTTAGACAAGCCGTAATTCTGTCCGGAAAAGCAGGACCACTTCA
>Ga0209199_1005006_pt1 | contig 11812 bp, 9 predicted proteins | sample COGITO_mtgs_1105_7_FD_184805 | JGI IMG/M metagenome (GOLD analysis project Ga0209199, IMG submission 184805) | Pelagic marine microbial communities from North Sea - COGITO_mtgs_110523 (SPAdes) (version 2) | ecosystem: Environmental > Aquatic > Marine > Epipelagic ...
TGCAGTCGCGAACCCCACCAAAAATAACCCCAAAACCCCTATAAAAATTAACCACTTACGCGTATACTCCGCGGCCTCTCAATCCGGGGTCTAAACACCCCAAGCCACAGGTAAATTAATGTCATCCCCTGACTTCGAATCTTTAAGTCTCTCTGCTCCCGTTCTCAAGGCTGTTAAGCAGCTGGGTTACGAGCAACCCTCCCCTGTTCAAGCGCAGAGTATTCCTATTCTGCTAGACGGCAAAAACCTATTGGGCACTGCCCAGACTGGTACGGGTAAGACCGCTGCTTTTGCACTGCCGTTTTTGAGCAAGATTGATGAGAAGCAGAGATCACCACAGATTCTGGTGCTGACACCGACCCGTGAGTTAGCTATTCAGGTGGCTGAGGCTTTCCAAAGCTATGCCAAATATATGAAAGGCTTCAATGTGTTGCCCATTTATGGTGGCGCCGATATTGGTGGCCAGCTGCGCAGCCTTAAGCGCGGTGTGCAGGTTGTGGTGGGTACCCCTGGTCGTATGCTCGACCATTTGCGTCGTCGCAGCCTGGATCTCAGCCAGATCAAAGGGCTGATTCTGGATGAAGCAGACGAAATGCTGCGTATGGGCTTTATTGATGATGTTGAAACCATTCTGGCCCAGACTCCACCTGAATGTCAGCGCGCGCTGTTCTCTGCCACCATGCCCAATCAAATTCGCCGGGTTGCCGAGAAATATCTTGGCGATGCTGAGCGAGTTAGCATCGAGTCGAAGACTAAAACTGTAGAGCGTATTGAACAGCAGTATGTGACGGTAAAAGCACACCAGAAGATGGATGCTCTGACCCGGGTTCTGGAAGTTGAAAGCTTTGATGGCATGATTATTTTTGTGCGCACCAAATCTTCAACTGTGGATATTGCCGAGCGTCTCGAGGCTCGTGGCTTTTCCTCTGCAGCCCTCAATGGCGATTTGAGCCAGGCATTGCGCGAGCGCACTATCAACCGCCTTAAGAAAGGCCAGGTAGATGTGGTTGTGGCTACCGATGTGGCCGCCCGCGGTTTGGATGTTGAGCGCATCAGTCATGTAATTAATTTTGATATCCCTTATGACAATGAGTCCTATGTGCACCGTATTGGTCGCACCGGCCGTGCTGGTCGCGATGGCAAGGCGATTTTGTTTATCACGCCTAAAGAGACTCGCCTGCTGCGTTCGATTGAGAAGTCGACACGCCAGTCTATTACCCCATTGACCATGCCCAGCAATGAGCAGGTCAGCAATCAGCGTATTCAGCACTTCACTGACCAACTGGTAAAGACGCTGGAGACTCCGCGCCTAGATAAATTCCGCGACCTGATCACCAAGTTTGCCGCTGAGAACGAGCTGGATATGGCGGATATTGCCGCGGCTCTGACCTATGAAAACCAGAAAGAGCGCCCGCTATTTCCCAAGCTGGATAATATTGTTGCACCCCGTGAGAATAACCGCGATCGCAAAGAGAGTCGTCGCGATGAGCGCTCTAAGCGAGATGATCGACCTCGCAGAGAAGAGCGCCCGCGGCGAGAAGAACGCCAGCAGCGAGACGATAGCCCGCGGCGAGATGACCGCCCCCAGCGAGATGACCGCCCACAGAGAGACCCAGGTCTTCGCGATGAAAATGGCAACGACATAGGCATGGTCACCTACCGGCTGGAAGTGGGCAACAATGACGGCATCACGCCATCCAATATTGTCGGCGCTATTGCCAATGAGGCCGATATCAGCAGCCGCTATATTGGTGCTATCAAACTTCACGACGATTACAGCACCGTTGATCTGCCAGACGGCATGCCAGAAGACCTGCTTAAACACCTCAAAAAGGTTAGGGTCTGTGCCAAGCCCATGCGCATCAGCGTTTACAATCCCAATGCTGCGCCCTCAAAAGCGGCACCTGAACAGCAAGAAGATAAGGCACGCCAGCCTCGGGTTAAGAAAACCCTCAGCCGCGACGTGGATGAAAAGCGCACTGCAGATTCACAAAAGCCCGCCAAGAAACGAGATTTTAGCAAGAAGAAGCCTGCCGGCGGCAAGTTTGCCAAAGACTCTGGCGAAGGCCGTTCATTTAAGGGCAAGAAGTCTTTTGGGGATAAAAAGCCCACCGACGGCAGCAGCCCAATCAAGAAGAAAAAGACCTACACCAAGAAGCCCAAAAAAGCCAAAAGCTAGTTGCGGGTAACTAATCGATCAAGCGCGGCCAAATGCACCAGCAGGGCCGCGCTTTTTTGTGCATCCAGATTTTTTTGGCCTTTAAAAAATTCCTCAGCCATGGGTGCAATACTGCAACTATCGGGCAGCGGCGATTGGCTGGCAACTAACTGATTGAAGCGTGGCACAAATATAAACTGTAGCCATTGGTTGAACGCTAACTGGTCCACCGCAAAAGGCTCGGTGCTAGCCAGGGCCTCCGCAGAAGGGCTCTGCTCCTGCCACAGGCCCATATCCTGCAGTCCAGCACACAGAGCGCTTAGCAGGTCTGCCAAGTCTGCATATACCCCCATCAACCAATCTCGCGGCGGAACGGCGGCAAAGCATTAATTAACTGGCTGCCATAGCGCTTGGTGACCAGTCGCTTATCCAAAATTGTTACCCTGCCCGTATCCGATTCTGTGCGCAGTAAACGGCCACAGGCCTGAATCAAGCGCAGAGAAGCAATGGGCAGTGAAATATCAAAAAATGAGTTGCCGCCATTGTCTTCAATCCATTCAGCCAGCGCTTCCTGCAAGGGGTCATCTGGCACGGCAAAGGGCAGCTTGGCAATCACCACATGTTTGCAGTAGTCACCAGGCAAATCCACACCCTCAGCAAAGCTGGCCAGGCCCATTAGAATGCTGGTTCGCCCCTGATCAACACGCTCTTTGTGAAGGCGCACCATCTCGCGGTTAGAGTACTGCCCCTGAATCAGAATCAGTTTATGCAGGTCGCGAGACAGTTCATCGTAAACCTGTTCCATCTGGCGTTTAGAGGAAAACAACAGCAAAGTGCCGGCTTTATTTTCAATCAGCGATTCAAACTTATCGATAATATAGCGACTGTGCTCATCCACGCTATTGCCTTCCACCGCATCTGGCGGCACCCGCACCACAGCGGCTTCGGCATAGTTGAAAGCGCCAGCCACAGACAGGTAGTTTGCGCTGTTGGGCATGCCAATCTCCCGCTGCAGGCTACTAAAATTGCCCAGTGAGCGCAGTGTGGCGGAGGTTACCACTGCGGCATAGCAGCTACCCCAGAGTTGCTGACGCAGTATTTCTGCAGCCTGAATAGGACTGGCATTGATACTGATATCCACATTGCCACCGCCGCCCTCATCCAGCTTTAACCAGCAGGCCATGGGCATCTCATTTTGCTTAAGCTCTTTATGCAGCCTGTCCCACAGGGCCAACAATTTTTCTGCCCGGCCCAGCCAGTTACCCGCCTGCTGATAAAACAGCTCCACATCGGGCAGAGGTACGGGGTATTGTTTATCACTGAGGGCTTCGCTGAGGGTATCTTCCAACACCTCCAGGCGTCCTAACCAGCCGCTGGTGCTCAGGGTTATCTGCGAGGCCAGATCGCGAATGGCTTGGCCCACATTGCCATGGGCAAAACGATAGCGCCCCTCGGCATGGTCTGACTGGTCCACATATTGTTTTAGCAGCGGGTAGGTCATGGCTAACAGTTCGGTAATTTTGCCCGCTTCTTTTTCAATGCGCGGCAGCTGATCTGACAGAGCACTGTCTTTGGCAAATATGGGGGTCTGGCCTTTAATCTGCTTGGGCAGTCTCTCCAGCCAACTCAATGTGCTGTTGATGCGACATTCGGCGCCAAAATGGCGCACAGCTGTATCGCCCAGGCGATGGCCCTCATCAAAAATATAGATGCAGTCTTCTGGCGGTGGCAGTATGGCGCCGCCACCCAGCGCCAAATCGGCCATTACCAAATCATGGTTGGCCACAATAACTTCACTTTCATCCAGGTCATTGCGCGCTTTAAAGAAGGGGCACTGATTGACAAACCTGCAGCGACGCCCGGTACACTGACGGCGGTCTACTGTAAGGGCGCGCCATTCGATATCTTTGATCCGGGTTTCCCAGGAATCCCGCTCGCCATCCCAGGTGCCCTCTTCCAGAGCCAGAGCCATCTCGCGGTACAGCTCTTCGGTCTCTACATTGGGGTTAAATTGCTGCTCATCTTCAAACAGGAATAACCCCGCATCTTTGGATTTGACCGAGTCTATTATCTGCTCCATACGCAGATTACAGGCATAGCGGCCGCGGCCTTTAACCAGGGCGCAGCTGAAGTCCCAGCCACAGCTCTCCATCAGTTCCGGAAGGTCTTTATGAATTAGCTGCTCTTGCAGTGCAATGGTGCCAGTAGCTACTACCAACGTTTTTTTAAGAGAGCGGGCTATGGGTAGTGCGGCCATTAGATAGCCGACCGTTTTACCCGTACCTGTGCCTGCCTCTATAACGGCCAGGCGTTTGTCTGCATCATCATCGCTGAGGGCATTGGCTATGGCGCCAATCATCTGTTTCTGTCCCAGCCTGGGGCTGAGTTCGCGGGATTTTAAAAATTGCCTATAGCCCTGCTGAATACTGTCTCTGACATCAGTGTCTAACAATGATCAATTTCCCTGTGGCTGGCTTTGTTGAGCCAGCTGACTATTAACCGGCGCAGCATAGGCATCAATAGCTATCTGTCTATGGATGCTGGGTATAGCGGCTAAATGTGACTGAAATCTTATCTGCGATTCCAACCAGTCCTCATCGGGCCACTGCTGCTTGAGTCTTGCAAAGGTGGCGCTGTCCCTGTCGCCCTGCATCTGCCAGGCCATAATATTGCTCGGAAACAGCTGGTAGTTGTTCTGTATCTGCCGATCAATCTCGGCGGCCAACTGGTCGGCCGTTGCATAGTTCTGGGTAATAGGTGTACCAAAATTTACCTGAATGCGGCCTTTGTATTCCACCAGTCCTTTGAGAATGGTGTCCAGATCTTCGAACTCATCTTTAATATAGGTTAGCCCCTGCTCTGAGGCATGTAATTCTCTGGCTTTATCGCCAGCACAGGGATCGTACTCATAGGAAATAGATACCGGAATCAAGTTAATCTCTTGAATTGCAGCGCCAAAGCTCTGTTCCTTGGATTTTGACAGGGCGAGCATTTTTAACAGCGCGGTCTCGGTGCGATCGCAGCCGTCTTTGGCGCGACCCTCGGCCTGGGCTATCCAGCAGGAAACCTGTTCATCAGTAATACTGTGGCGAATATAGCGAGATAAGGTTTTTAGCGCCTCTAGCTTGTCGCGGCGGCTGGTCACCGAGCGCTTAACAATAAAGCTGCGATTGACCCGCATTAAATCTGAGGCATAGGGCTTGCGCAGTAAATTGTCACCAATGGCGATACGCACTGTTTTGTGTTGATTAAGAATCAGACCCAGATTAATCATAGCCGGGTCCAGCGCTATATCCCGGTGATTGCTCATAAACAGATAGGCTTTATTGGGGTCCAGCTTTTCTACCCCAGAAAAACTGTAGCTATCTGTAGTTCGCTGTAGCGCGCTGACCAGGGCTTTGGACATATGGGACTGGAAGTCCTCTACGGTGCGAACCTCTGAGGCCAGCTTGCCCAGGCTCTTTTTGATAAAGGGTCGGGCAAACATTTTAACCAGTGGCAGTTTGGTCAGTATCGGCGCTTTGCGGGTTAACAATAAATTAAGAAATTCTTTATCGTCAAGCAACCGCGCAATAACCGCCGGAACCTCGGAATCATTGTAGGGGCGAATATCATCGAATTCAGTCATAGGGCAGCCGGTTTAGTGTTTTGTAATATCTAACTCTGACGCGAGTTATACCAGCGCACATCGCAGGCGTAGTCATCAACCAAATGTGCCACGTCTAGTACCAGGGCAAAGAGAGCCATGCGCACCAGCACGCCATTGTCGGTTTGACGGAAAATGGCCAGATTGGGGTTGCTGTCGAGATCACTGTCCAGCTCATTGGCATCGGCTCTGGAGTCTCTTGGCAGTGGGTGCATAATCACAGTGTTGGGCTGACAGAACTCTGTGTAAATGGCCTGATTAAGCCTGAACTTGCCGCGATACAGATCCGCCTCTTCCTTGCTGGAGAAGCGCTCTTCCTGAATTCTGGTGGAGTAGACAATATCCACATCGCTGATGCCGCCAGTTAGCTCATGAGACTCTTTGACCAGCACACCGGCGCTGCGCATAGCTTCAATAATCGGCGCGGGGAGACAGAGCTCTCTAGGGGAGACTAGCACCACTTCAATATTGTTATAGACCGAGAGTAGCTTGCTGAGAGAGTGCACGGTGCGGCCATGGCGAAGATCGCCGATCATGGCTATTTTTAACCCGTCGATGGCACGGCCCCTGGCCTCGAGCTCACTGCGTATGGTGTAGAGATCAAGCAGAGCCTGGGTGGGATGTTCGTTGGCACCATCGCCACCATTCATCACTGGTACACGGCTGGCCGAAGCAAAGTCTGCCACCGAGCCCTCTTGCGGGTGACGCATGCAGATCACGTCGCTAAAGCCAGACAGTACTCGGGCAGTATCCTGCAGCGACTCGCCTTTGACCAGGGCCGAACTCTCGAAGCCGGCGGTCTCGCGAACCTCGCCTCCCAGCAAATTAAACGCCGAACCAAAGCTTACTCTGGTTCTGGTGCTAGCCTCAAAAAACATATTACCTAGGATGGCCCCCTCCAGCACTCGAGTCACTTTTTTGCGCAGTGCATAGGGTTGCATCTGGTCTGCCACAGCGAAAACTCGCTCGACATCCTGACGCTGAAACTGGTTAATTGAGAGAATATGCGCGCCGGTAAAATTCAAACGGTCACCCCAGGGCAAATTGATTTGGCGGATTTTAGCCTGTTTAGGCGTTTCACTCTAGTTTGTCAGACCAAATTCCGTCGCGATCTGCTCAGTCCACTGCTGAAGTGCGGCTAAAACTGCCCGTTTTTCCTCAGTCAGGCTGCTATCGGCCAGCAATTGATCAATTTCACTGGCCTGTTGCTCAAGGGTTAAATAACCAGCACTTTGGTCGGTCAAGCGCCATTGGCAACTTTCTCGCCAGGTCTGTTGCTCCTCTTCGGTTAATGAATCGGCGAAGTAGCGAGCGCGATAGCTAAAGAGCAATTGATTGTAACGGGCGTCGGTGAAATGAAAGCTATGCTGTTTAAAATCGTCCAGATTGGCACGGCGCACCTCATTCAGCAGAGGCTTATCCTGATTGGGCAAAAAGCCCTGGTACAGTTGCTGCTCAGCCTCGGACCTGGGCGGAAATTCCTGCTCGGCAAATACCAGATGCAGCTTGGCCTTGAGGTCCTGTTGGTTTAAGCGCTGCCAATGGGCTTCGCAGGCAGATACATCAATTGCCAGGCGCTGCGCAGCCGCCTCGTCAACCAGCTTATGGGTGGTCACCACGGGCACCTTGTTGGTATGCACCACTTTGAGAGGGATACGCAGATTTTTATCCTCTAACTCTTCTGCGGGGCTAAAGACTCGCCGCCGAATCTCCTCGGCATCCAGACTGATCAACGGCTCTGGGTCGACAGACAGGTCTATACAGATAACTCCATTGCTATTGGTGGGATGGGGCGCCAAAGGCATCATAATAGCGCCGTACAGATGCTCTCTGGGCAGCATGCCGGAGATATGGAAAAACGGTTTGCGCTGCTGGGTGTTGAGCATTTCAGCAATGGCTTTTTTACTGCGGTGATTAACCACATAGTCAAACAGCCGGGGCTGTTTTTCTTTGACTAGCCTGGCCATAGCTATAGTCGCTGTCACGTCGCTCAGAGCATCATGGGCTGCCTCGTGGGCGATGCCATTGGCTCTGGTCAGGTCTTCCAACTTAAAGCTGGGGCGGCCTGGCTCATGGTCTGGCCAGTTTATACCCTCGGGACGAAGCGCTCGGCAGAGGCGCAGCATGTCTATGATATCCCACCGCGAATTGCCATTCTTCCACTCGCGCTCATAGGGGTCGTAGAAATTTCTATACAGGCTGTATCTGGTGACCTCATCGTCAAAGCGAACACTGTTGTAGCCCACGCCACAGGTGCCAGGCATAGCCAATTGAGCATAAATCTGAGCCATAAACTCTGGCTCCGGCAAACCCTGTTCCATGGCGTGCTGAGGGGTAATGCCAGTCACCAGGCAGGCCATGGGGGCCGGAAGAATATCCTTTTGCGGCTGGCAGTAAATAACCAGAGGCTCGCCAATGGGATTGAGATTTTCATCTGTGCGCAGACCGGCAAACTGGGATGGCCTATCTTTGGAGGGATCGACCCCAAAGGTTTCATAATCGTGCCAATAAAATGTAGTGCCCATAACCAGCCCTTTTGTTTGATAGCAAAACGGCGCCTGAGGGGCGCCGTTTTATTTTCTCTTAGACTCTGTAGTAAGTCGCCACCTGATTAGTCTGCAGCTACTTCAGAGAAAGTCATCTCGCCGACAACACGACGGTTGCGGGCACGGCCCTCATCTGTATCGTTAGTGGCTATGGGGCGGCTCTCACCGTAGCCCACTGCGGAGATACGATCGCTGGCAATGCCATAGTCCTCGGCGATTTTTCGCGCCACTGCAGCGGCTCGACGGCTAGACAGATCGGCATTGTAGCTATCGGAGCCACGGCTATCCGTATGGCCTTCCAGCACCAACTCAATATCGGTATGGGCGCGCATAGCGGCGGCTATAGCCTCTAGCTGGTCACCATAAACAGACTTTACTCTGTCTTGATTAAATTCAAACTCGACATTTAAACGAATGGTAATGGTACGCACTTCGGGTTCCTGCTCTACCACAGGCGCTGGAGCCGGAGCTGGCGATGCTTTAACAGCCGGCGCAGATTTCTGGCCGAACATATGGTTGATGGATAGTTGCAAACCTACATCTTCACCAGTTTCATCATGGCCGCCCATACCGCGCAAATCAGCACGAAACTGAACTTCATCTGCAATCATGGTGCTCAACCCCAGACCAAACAGTATCTGACTGGAGTTATCGTCATGCCCGGCGGCCAGATTGCTGTTGTCAGTAAAGTCGTAGCGGTTAAATCCAAGCATGGCATAGGGGCGCCAGTTAGCCGCACTGTCACCCAGCCAGATAACGCTGCTCAGAGTAAGAACATCAAAGTTATCATGGCCTACGTTGGTGCCATAACCCAGTTCTACAGCAACGCTGTCAGAAAAATATTTACCTATATGCAGACCCGCCTGAGTACCCTCTATATCTCCCTCAAGGGCGCGCTGATCATCAAGGACGTAGTGACTCACTGCCTCTCCAAGATACCAGCTGTCCGAGACGGCAGCACTAGAAGCAATAATAGCCAATCCTGCGATGACTGATTTAACGCTGTTCATTTTGTTTTCCTTTCATTTATGTTTTGCCCCAAGGGCTGTAAAAGCTCATTTGACTGAGCTCTGTTAGTGGTGATTCTGTAAAGATATAGCCATGAATTACCTTCGAGCTAATGATTCGATTTACCAATATTATATTAGTCGAGTTTAAGGGTTTTCTCTTCGATTTTAGCCTGCCAGATTGCCGGGCCTATGCGATGCACAGATTCGCCACTGGTATCCACTGCCACAGTGACCGGCATCTCATTGACTTCAAATTCATAGATGGCTTCCATACCCAGTTCCGGAAAGGCGATAACCTCGGCGCGGGTAATGGCTTTGGAAACCAGGTAGGCGGCGCCGCCCACGGCAATCAGGTACACCGCTTTGTTATCCCTGATAGCATCTATACCAGTCTGGCCGCGCTCAGCTTTGCCAATCATGCCCATCAGGCCGGTCTGTTCCAGCATGGTGCGGGTAAACTTGTCCATTCTTGTGGCTGTGGTAGGTCCCGCTGGCCCCACAGCCTCTTCGCCAATGGGATCTACGGGGCCGACGTAATAGATAAAGCGCCCAGTCAGATCAACAGGCAGCTGCTCGCCCCGGGCCAATATATCGGTCATCTTCTTATGGGCGGCGTCGCGGCCCGTCAGCATTTTGCCCGATAGCAGTAATGTATCGCCTGGCTTCCACTGCTCTATATCTTGCTGGGTGACTGTATCCAGATTAACCCGGCGCACAGTATCGTCAGTTTCCCAGGTGATATCGGGCCAGTCGTCAAGATTGGGGGCCTCAAGTTGAGCTGGGCCAGTGCCATCCAGTTCAAAATGCACATGGCGGGTTGCCGCACAGTTGGGAATAATCGCCACAGCTTTATTGGCTGCATGGGAGGGGTAATCTTTGATCTTGATATCTAATACAGTGGTCAGGCCGCCAAGCCCCTGGGCACCTATACCCAGCGCATTAACCTTGTCGAACAGCTCAAGACGTAGCTCCTCGTTGCGGTTTTCGGCGCCCTTGGCCTGCAGGTCATGAATATCAATATGCTCAAGTAGGGCTTCTTTGGCCATCAGCATAGCTTTTTCTGCTGTGCCACCAAGGCCAATACCCAAAATACCAGGCGGGCACCAGCCGGCACCCATGGTGGGCACTACATTGAGCACCCAATCAACCACGGAGTCTGATGGGTTCAACATAGCAAACTTAGATTTAGCCTCAGAGCCGCCACCTTTGGCAGCGACATCTATCTCTACCTTATCGCCGGGCACTATTTCGTAATGAATAACAGCAGGTGTGTTGTCACCTGTGTTGGTGCGAGCCCCATCTGGATCCGCCAGTATCGAGGCGCGCAGAATATTGTCGGGGTGGGTGTAGGCTTCGCGCACTCCCTGATTAATCATATCGCTCAGGCTCATATCCGCATCCCAGCCCACGTCCATGCCCACTTTCACAAAAACTGTCACTATGCCGGTGTCCTGACAGATCGGCCTGTGGCCCATGGCACACATGCGCGAGTTGATTAAAATCTGTGCCATAGCGTCTTTGGCAGACTTGGACTCCTCGCGATCATAGGCCTCTTTTACCGCCTTGATAAAGTCAGCTGGGTGGTAGTAAGAAATATACTGCAGAGCATCTGCGACACTTTGGATAAGATCTTGCTGGCGAATAACAGTCATAATATTTACTAATTTGATCCTGTCTGGGTAAGAGTAGCACCACTGCGCTGCTCTAAAGCATAGATTTTCTGGTTAATCTGACGACGGAAAGCCTCCATGGACTCGATACCCTCAGCATTGTTTTTAATGCGCTGATTAATCAGCGCCACAGAGCTATTGATGCGGTTGAGCCCATCGCTCTGATTGCGCATGCTCTCAGCAAGCGCCTCTACATCGGCGGCCATACCCAGATAATTGGCGCTGAGCGTAGCCAGCTTTTTACTATCTTTGTTTACCGACTCTTCAAGCGTATTGCGCTTGCTGGCCAAAAAAGAGATATCTTTTTGATTCTTCTCAATTTTGCCCTTGTTAATATCATTGGTCACACCCCAGAGCTTTTTAATTTCGCTCCAGTGTTTTTTAAGTTGGTCTCCCTGCTTGCTGATAGTGACTTGCATAGCAGCGCCAGACTGGGTCACCGACTCATCAGTGCTACTCAACCGCGACTCCAGCAACTCAAAGCGCTGCAATAATGAACTGTGCTTGGTAGCTAAATCCTGATACTGCATCCAGCCCAGGCCGGCGGCCCCGCCCAATCCAAAGAAAGCCACCAACACCATAAACTTCCACAGACCTGACATGCCGGTGGTTTGACCAGAGGAACCATTATTGTCACCACCATCAGACCTAGGTGTGGAGGGTGAACGGCCGATCATATCGTCGCGCTCAGCGACAATCGGTTTAATGCGTTTCTTTTCCATAATCTCGAATCCCTGACAGATCATTGCGATGGCGGAAGATTATACGCCCATAGAGGCTCT
>Ga0209199_1005016_pt1 | contig 11798 bp, 9 predicted proteins | sample COGITO_mtgs_1105_7_FD_184805 | JGI IMG/M metagenome (GOLD analysis project Ga0209199, IMG submission 184805) | Pelagic marine microbial communities from North Sea - COGITO_mtgs_110523 (SPAdes) (version 2) | ecosystem: Environmental > Aquatic > Marine > Epipelagic ...
AGTTGATGTCACTAGATAAGTTAGTAAAGAATATATTTTCAGAACCTGAACTCATTTTGTGCTGCTCACCTAAGAATAGTGAGTTAAGAGTAGTTTCTATAGCTCTATCTGCTATTAATTGGTCTTGTTCAGCATCGTATTCAAAGTGACTTAAAGTCTCTATCTCTTCATCTGTAATAGTTCTACCTGATACATAATCAGTAGACTCACTTTCGCTACCTCTACTTGAATCTATGCTGTTTAGTATACTGTTTGATTCTAAGTCATCAAATGGATGCTGACTATCGTCAGATGTTCCTCCTGTGTTTCTAATTATAGGCATTTTATATATTGTTTAGTAATTGTTTAATTATATCTATTGACTTCTGAGCAGCTAATTCCTCAGTGTCTTCTTTTACACTCTCCTTAGGTCTGTCTAGCTTATCTGTGAAGAACCCCTCTATACTAAAGCCTTTTACGCGATTAGTCTTAACGAACTCTTCCCATATCTCGTCATTGTTTACTTTAACAGATACCATCCAAGTGCCTAGAGGCATATTTAAGCCATACTTTCTAGACTTGTCTTGTACCTCGTCTTCTATAATCCAAGATTCTACTACAGATAGTCCACCGATCTCTACTTCATGTTCTAAGGTTGCGTTATTCTGCTTACCCCTCGATAGAAAAAGCTGAGATGCTTTTCTTACCGTCTCCTCAGAGAACTTAATAAAGTATTCTCCTTCAGAGTTTCTTCTGTATATTTCTTTATTAGGTATAAGAGCTGCACCCATAAGGATTCTACGCTCTTGATTTACCTCTGTCAGTTTAACTTCTTGTGCCTTTAAAGCAATGAAGTCTTCTTCTATAGCTGGGTTCTCAACGATAGAGATGGCTTCTATACCACCAAAATCACTTTCCTCGTCTATAAATAATTCGTATGTTTCTAAGTTTTCCATAGTATTATAACGTCTTTAGTTATTGTTATATTTAATCTCCTAGAGTAGCTGTTGTTTGTATCACATTGTCAAGTTGTTGCTGTGATGTCATCTGAGATGAAACTACATAAGCTTGAACTGGTTGTTGAAATTGTGAACCAACTCCCTGAGCTAATTGATTAACTCCAGTAGATCCTACTAAGTTAAAATCAAAGTTTCTAGATGGAGCAGCTCCTTTTCCACCTCCACTACCTCCAGAACCACCTAGTCCAGACTGACCGATAGCAGCAGCAGCAATAGCAGCAATAGATATACCAGCACCAATCTTATTCTTAGTTATTCTAGTAGCACCACTAGCTTGTATTCCAGCAGCAGAAGCTAAAGAAGCCTTACCAGCAGCAATTAATCCAGCTCCTTGAGGGTTACCACCAGCTAACATAACAGCACCTCTTGCAGATGCAGATATACCTTCAGCAGTAGCTTCTTGAGCGGAAGCGTTAGTTGCAGCAGTAATACTAGCATTTGCAGCTTGTGTCTTTACAACGATATTTGCAATAGCAGCTCCTTTTTCTAATACTAGAGCAGCAGTAGCTAATGCTTCATTATCTCCAGCTAATCCTTTCAATATACTACCTGTACCAGCTACCCAAGATATATATTCTTGATTTATATTTCTCTTAGCTTCTATCTTATCTCTTTCTAACTGAAGCTCAAACTCCATTTGCTCCATATGAAACGCATTTCTATCAGCCTGTACTAATTGTTCAGCTTCTAAGAGCGTATAACCCTCGTTCTGTAGATTTGTTAGCTTCTGTTCTAAGTCAGCCTCAAAATTAGCTTGTTCAGCCTCTCTACGCTCTAATGCAGCCTCCTGTTGTCTCTCTATGTCTTCAGCTCCAACTAATGACTGAGGATCATTCAACATACCAGCTTCTGTACCATCTGTAAACGCAGATACCATACCTTCGTTGTCACGAGCCATCTGAAGTCTATTATTCATCATATCGGTTCTAAACTTGCGATCTAGCTCCAATTGAAATCTATGTCTTTCAGTAGTTTGAAGTATAGTTAGAGCTGTTAAACCTTTTTGATATTCTGTCTCAGCTTGAGTATTTGAGTCCCTTAATGTTTTACCTGCATCAGCTATCTGTTTTAAGGTTCTATTACCTTTTATGTAGTCGTTATATCTTTGTTGTTGCTTCTCTTTAAAGGTATCTCTTCTACGTATTAAATCCCTACGAGCGTAATCTTGCTTTATAGCTAACTGTTTTCTTTCGTTCTCCTCAACTAGAAGCTCTCTCTTTCTGTTAGCGTTTATTATGAATTTCTCCAGATCTAAGAACTGCTGTTTAAATATAGCGTTGGAGCGACCTCCACCTCCTTTGGTTCTAACTGAAAATATGTCTTTTACATCTGGTATCTTATCAATTAACTTATCTATCTTACCTCTAACTTCAGCTTGATCTTCTAGTAAATTGTTTAATTCCCTTGTGCTTGACGCTAAAGCCATTTCGCTATTCCTTAATCTGTCATAGCTTCTTTGTTGATCGTCAGCAGCACTAGCACTCCTAGCTAGTGTTTGACTATTTACAGATGCTCTTTTGCCCTCTACTTCGATTCTTTTTTCATCTATTGCTAACTGTACCTCATCAGACTCTATTTGCATTAAAGCTAATTTAGCGAACTCATCCTCTATAAGTTTTTGTATAGCCTGAGCCTTAGCTAAGTCTTCTAAAGCCTGTATCTTTCTGTCAATAGCCGCGATACTTTCATCTGTTATTTTTCCGTTTTCACCTATAGATATATTAAGGTCTTTATACTCTTGATTAGCACGATTAACAGCTCTACGAGTTTCAGCCATCCCCATAGTGTTAATTTCGTTAGCTCTGGAAAGTATCTTTAAATTAGATGCTGCCTTAGCTGCTGAATCACTAATACTGTTAGCTGCTTTTTCAGCCTTTTTTGTTGAACCAGCAAATGCTTCCATTAAAGCAATACCTGTTTGAACAGCTAATAATATACCTAGAGGTCCTTTTAATACAGTCCACATTCCTTTTAACGCTCCAGTAAGACCTCCAGCATTACGAGCTGATAAAGCGAACATGGAAGCTAACTGAGACAAGTTATTTGCCATACCTCTAATACCGTAAGGTGCATCAGATATAGTTCTACCAAGTTCCAATACAGAAGCTGTAGCTGTACCAGAGGCAGCAGTAGTACCACTAATTGCAGTACCTAACTTTTGATACGAGTTAGCTGTAGCTGATATATTACCACTAGAAGTAAGTTGACCTACTGTTGTGTTTAACTGTTTAGCAGCTTGTTCAGCTTGTTTAGCTGTAAGGACTATTTTCTCAAATCCTTTCTCCATAGTCTTCAACTGTATCTCACCAGTCTTAGAGTCTACTTTAATCTTAATTTGTACTGTTTGCTCTGCCATTATCGTCTTTTAATTACGTTCTTAAATTCACTCCAGTTTTGTGGAGACTTATACTTCCCTTTAGCTATGTTAATATCCTCATCTCCGACATAAAAGTTATCGGAGTTGAGCATATCTATTAATTGTTTTAATCCTTCCATATTTTTATACTGTAATTTCTATAATGTTACTGTCGTAAGACTCTTGTGATGTATTGGCGTCATATTGAACGCATTTTCTAACAGTTACCTCGTTAAGACCAGATAATAAGTCAGAATCGTAAATCATTCCGTATGTACCGATAAATTCTCTAACAAAGACTCCGTTTGCATATATCTTGTAAGATGTACTTGAGTTGCTAGAGTAATCTGTTATATCTATTCTATATACGCCACTAACTAAATTTTTTAACGCTATAGTTATAGCTTCTACATATAGTGACCCATAAACCAAGTCATTCATTAATTCCATTTTAGCAGCACCTGTTGTTATATTCAAGTCTAAGGAGTTAATTCTAAACCTCTTCTTGTTAATTATAACGACATCGTTTAGTTTCAATTTCATAACAACCTCCACTGGTAAATGTGTTTCTATTGATATTAGTCTAGACTGTATATCGTATATAGATAATAGGTAATTAGAATAGTAGTTGTTAAACAAACTGTTTTCATTACTACCAGAACCCTCCCATACATACCACTCATCGTATTCGCTACCGAAGTTCAATGAACTACCGTTAAACTGGAGTGAGTTAGAAGGTCTTATGTAGCTATCGAATTGAGCGTGGCTCTGAGTAATTACATTTTTATTCTTATCATAGATACTTGTATCGTAATCTAATGCAACTATATCGCCCTGCTCATCAGTTGTACCACTAACACCTTGATATATAGGGTAGAATAATAAAGGTTTCCCCACTATTGGGTTCTCGTCTTTACTACACATCCAACCCCATTGTACAGGTAGTATAGTTGACTCGTCTGATTGGTCAGTCATTCTCTCGTACATAACCTTTTCAAACTTAGTCTTAACAGAGTACTTACCTCCGTCAAAAGCTAATGGGTTCTGTAAACTAGCACTAAGATTATTCATTCTTTCGTTTCCAAAAGTATCACCAGTTCTTTCAAAAGCCTTAATAGCTGCAAGTGTACTTAACTTATCAAATTCAAAATTAACCTCAGAGAATAGTTTGTTTCTGTTAACAACCTTTTTAGATGTATCTACGTAGGGTGATATATCCACTTCATTTCCACTTAAATAGTAAGCATCTAAAGGTCTAACTCTTATTTGACCAGCATATTCAGATAAATCTGTATCTGGAACAGAGTAAGCAGTTAAGTTAAACGTTTTAAATAGCGATGTCAGGAAGTCTATAACCTTCATGTTTGGTAACTGACCAGCAAGTGCAACCCCTTCACTAAGTTGATTTAACTCTGCATCGTTGTATCTATAGTCTCTACCAACACTTTGTTCAGTCCAAGCGGAAACAGGACTGCTATATCTTCCGCTTGTTTGTCTACGAACAGGTACTAGCTTGAAGTTTGTTATCTTGTATTCGGATATACCTGCTTCAGTAGAAACAGTGAATCTAGGCTTGTAAAAATAATGTCTAATACCAAAAGAGGTAAGGACACTGGAGGCTGAGCCATTGTTATTGTCTTCACCACCTCTAAATATTAACTCTACACTCTTATTGCCAGTTCCTCTCCAAGAAAAACCTGTGTTTTCAGGTCCAAATTCACTTGTATCTATAACGTCTATTGAATATTCTCCAGAACCAACAACCTCAACGTCAAACTGTATTTTATGAGAGTAGTAATTTCTTTCTAATCCATATTGGTTTACGAAAGAGTTTACGTAAACAAAATCTAAGTAGTCTCTATCCCATCCAATGTCGTTACCTCCATATCTAGCAACACCCCTGAAGTCTGGGTTTCCTAGTGTGGAGAAAGTAGGGAATATACTTAAATCAGAAAGCGTAAATGAGTCTGAAGAAGTCTCTAATTGACTTGATATGCCACCTTTTTCTCTGTGAAGCAACATAGATAGCTCACTATACTCTTTTATGGAGTCGTTAAAGAAATCGTTACTAAATGTTACACCGTACTTCTCCTGTATAGCTTGAATTATATACTTTATTTTTACAGCTAATTTTAAGTCCTTGTAATATATACCTCTAGTTGCTTGAGCTGAACCGAACTTAACGTTTCTACTAGATACTCTGTCTTTTACCTGTGGTTGGTCTACTGAATCATAGAAGTAGTGTGAGTCACAGCTAATGAAAGGTACGAATAAGTCAGGCGTATCAGCGTAAACTCCGTTATCAGTACCAACAACCAAGTCATTGTTTTCGTCAAAAAACATACCGTTAGTCATTAAGTCAAAGATATTACCAGAGTTGTACTCTATATTTAACTTATCTAAAATAGTTCCAGTTAGGTCTGATAATTGGTCATCACCTAGTAAATCATTTAGTTTAACTGTATTTCCGTAAAAAACAACTGAGTAACTATGAGGATTACCATTCTTAAGTGTAGACGATAATAACGTTAATTGACCATGTTTATAGTCAGCTCCACCAATTTTTATTATAGCATCGTGCTTAACCCTATGGTCGAATCCACTTACAACATCTTCGTTATAGAAGTGGTCAAACAGTTGATTATTATTAGCTGAAGCAGGTACTGTGAACTTCTGTGAGTATTCTGTAAATACTTTAGATATATCCCTTACATCCTTTATCTTATCTACTACGTTTAAATCCTCGAAGTCAAACATATCAACTGCAAATCTCTCCGTAGAGTAATAAGCGTCTATTCTCTGGCTTAAATGTAGAGAATCTATCTCTATCTGAGATGTAGCACCATTAGCAGCTTCTATCTCTATTATTAAATCACCTGTATTGTCATTTGTAATAAAGTCATGAACAAAAGAGGTTGTACCTGCTTTTAAAGGACTAGAATAAAGTAATCCTCCGTCTTTATTAGATGCATCGTATATAGTGATTAGGTTATCTTGTTTGCTTAAAGACATAGCTGAACCAAATGTAGGTATGTATTGACCAGCTACAGAACCTTTTATTATCTGCGTGTGAGCTATATCCATACTAGAAATAGCTCCTACACCAGCACTAAAAGATCCATCACTTGACCTTTGTGAAGCTATAATTCTTAAATTTCCAGTTGAGGTTGTTAAATTAACGTAAAATTCAACTTTCCACCATCCGTTATACATATATGTAGATTCAATGCTAGTTAAAAAGCCTGAGTCAGTTCCTTTGTCTGATAAAAGACCATCAGAAAACCTTATTGAATAATCTGTTCTTCTTCCATCACTCATTGACTGAACTCTGAATGCAGCGTAAGTAGCTGTAACAGCTCTAACGTATGTGGTAACAACGTAATCCCCATCCTCTGTTATTGCAGTGTCCTCAACAATATAAGAGGTTTGGTTAGTTGATTGAGAAGTTAGATTAAACCCTAAGTTATTACCTAAGAAGCCATCTACTCCTGACGTTAAGTTAACTCTTGTCTTCGCCCAAGCTGAATTAGATATATCCTCGCTATATAATAGCTTATTCTCTACTGTTTGTTGAGTTTGATTAACGTAGCTATATGCTGAGGTTGTCTCACCTGAGTTTCTTACATATAAACCAAGAGAATCTGCTCTCTCAAGCTGAAAACCCCAAACGTACATAGACTGACCGCTATCTGGTAGTTTTACAGACGTACTAACGTTTGATGATGATGTATTTGTATATGTACCGTAAACCCTGTACCATCCATTACCAGCGTATATTGAACCTACATCAGAAAACCTTGATGTGGATGAAATAGCTAAAGTGCTTGTATTGAATAAAATATTATCTTTAAATATATTTAATGTAACATTACTAGCTGTATTGCTCTTTACGTATGCGGAGATAACTATAGGTTCATTAGCTTCAACTGAAAGCGGTTGGTAAGTAGAAGCAACTGTACTTGATGATAAAAGACTATCCGCTGTGGTTGTTCCATCTGGTGCAACAGTACTGTTTGAGGTAACTGTAACAGAACCTTTAGTCCAAACTGTAGATGTAAAGTCTTCACTAGAAAAAGCTCTGTTAACCACTAAGCTCTCCGCGTCATAACTAAGGTTGCTTACTCTTAATTGATATTTTTTATTAGGCTGTAAGTCAGAAATGGTCTGACTAAAGTTAGCTTCACTAGCTCTTAAACTGTTTAACCTAGCCTGACCACCTATTACAGTAGAATGATTTACAAAGTCGTAATCAGTCTCATCGTTAATAGATGGATTAGAAACTAAGTTTTCACCTGTAGAAGGTGGATTAACTACTTGTTTACCTAAAAATAATTGTACGTCTCTACGCATTTAGTTTATTGAGTTTATAGTATCAAAAGCGAAATCACACTTAATTGAATACTCTATTAATTTATCGTTTATAGATGTCTTGTAGTTTATATCACTATCTGATATATTTACAGGTAAAACTTTACCGTTATACTCAATCCAACAATCCGTTGAAAGCATCATTTGTCTAAACACTTCGTTGTATTGTTCTGGGTAAAACCCTGAGTTCAAAGATATAGACTGTTTACCTGACTTATAAAGGTTCTTATACTGGTGTTGAGCTGTCGAATACTCTCCTTCTGTCACACCAAGCACATTAACTCCTCCTAAAGTATTTCTTCTAAAAGACTCCTCATCTGTCTTCATTGATAAGGAATGATTCTTAAAGAACGTAACTGACTGTAAAGCTCCAAATTTATTTACAAATGTAAGGTCAATAGGTTCGTATTTACACTCTGATATATAACGAATATCAACCACTTCTATATCTCCGTCAGTTCTCTCTATGTAAGCCTTATCTGGATTAAGGTCAGAGTAGTCGAAAAAGTACTCGTTAATATATTCGTTATCGAAATATTCAAACTCACTTTCGTTTGCGTCTAGCTCTAAATTAAGGTTAGACCCAGTTGCTACAAATGGTATGCCGCCTGTAGAATAGGTTACATCACTAGATATGTTTTCAACCTGAACGACCTCACCGTCTTTCTCAAATACTACTTTAGATGTGTTCTCTGCGTACACAGCTAATTGTGTATAAGTATTAATATGTGACATAACTACATTGTTACTCTGTGCTAATGCTGTTTGAGTAGTTGGGTTAACTTCTTGCTCAAAGTAACCGTAACCATTATAAGCTATACCTAGTGAAGGAGCTAATGAGTAAGTACGACCGCCTTTAGTATAGAATGGAAATACATCTACAAAAGGAGTCCAGTTAGCTTGATTACCGTTCTTTGCTAAAGTACCCTCAGCAAAAGACTTAGCAAACTCAGATATATTAAATGTCATCTTAGTGCTACTCGCAAGTATAGCAGATGAACGAACAACGTATGTTGGTGAATATGGTCTATCAGTATACCTAGCACCTTGATAAACGAATATATGAAGCTCTGCTGAATCTATTGAATCTCCTGAAGGGTCAGATACATCGTAGTAATGAGGACTTCTTGTTAATATTTGACGGTCATAGTTGTAGTACGAGTCAAGTCTATCAGTAACGGTTATTATTACAGGTGAAGTACCTCCGTAGTAAGTTGCAGAAGCGGTTGTTACAGATGAATCCAAGAAAGTAAAACTTACTGTTGCACCAGATATTTCTGAGTGAGCTGGACCTAATGCTCCAGTTAAGGCGTTGTAGTTGTTAAATACCTCGTGAAAGTTCTCTGCTGATTCAGTTGCAGAAGAACCTATAAGGAACTCACCTGTATTACCTGTTAATGTTGATACCCCAGTAAATGAGGCACTTCTATCTTCAGCTTCAATGACTATAACGTCATCCGCAACCATTATACTATTAAATGCTATGTCTACTTTTTTCATTTTGTTTATTTCTTATTTAGGTCTTGATTTATGTCTTGTACCAGTAACTCTATCGTTTCTTTTAGTGATTCGCTAATTTCTTTATCTATATTGCTTTCTATTGCTTTAAATGACCTAGATATAACTTTACTACCTTGCCATCCTCTTCTATTGATGCTACGGGCTATTGCAAAGGCAGCTCTCTTATATTTTCGCTCAGTTAACTTGCCTGTGCCTCTAGGTCTGTAACCTTTAAACTTCATCCACCTAGCTACCCTAGATACCATGAGTTCACTAGGTCCTTTACTAGTTGGCTTCCTTCCTTCTGATACAGCAGACAAATACCTGTTAGCTGTAATCTCCACGCCATCCGATACTACCTTAGGAGAAATTGACCTTGCTAAATCCTTAGAAGCTATGTTACCGTCTCGTAAGAGGCGGTTTTTCAGCTCAGAGACATATAGCTTACCTATTTTATCTAGAGCTGATTTTATTTTACCAAAGAAATCCATTAACAGTCTATTCCTGATGTACCTCCATCATTAATTTTCTTAATAGTAATTGTACACTCCCATCCAGCTATCTCGTTCTCAAACCTATCTTTAAATGGTGTAGCGGAGACGGACTCTGTAACCCTTGCATAGTTTGAACTAACCAAGTCGAGTCTCCTAAGACCGTTAGTTAGGTCTGTAAGGACACTTAGTTGTGTGTTAAGTACATCTTGTGTGTTATCATTACCATAAAAGTCCTCAACCCCTAGATCCTCGTCTATTACATCAACTAAGTCAGCAGCAACTATAGTAACTCTGTAGTCTATAGTTCTTTCTTCTATAACAGCCTCCTCTACCATTAAGTGTAGTAACGGAAATGTATCGTCTTTACTTAAGTTAACATCTGATAATTCACCAAAAGTAATTTTATTGGTAAAATCATTCCCTTCGGTCAGTTGTTTAAGTGTATCTATTAGCTCATAAAAATTCATATTATCTTCTTTTCATTGATTGTTTCATTAATGTATTCTCTACTTTGTTTTTATCCTTCTCGTACTCTAACATCATTAGGCACTTATGAAGAGAGGCTTCTGTAATTTCATTAATCCGTCTAACATCTCCTTTAGCGAGTGTATGTATGCTTTGATACCATCCCCATTTTCTCCCAAAGTTTCCTTGTACAGAGGACTGTTCACTTCCCCCTTCAGAATCACCTCCTCCAAAGAGTCCAGAGTATACTTCTGTAATTTGATTCCTAAACGGTAAAAAAAAACCGTTGCACCTAATGCAACCGATAAAGGCATATCTTTCATTACTTGAGCGTACTTCTCAGAACCCTCGTATTTGTCTATTAAGTAATACTCTCTTCTACTATGATACACAGGTCTAAACAATACAGCCATTGCTTTGTGCATCTGCTGCCAGTCACCTAAGTAAGTTTCTAAGTCAATGTACTCACCAAACGATATATCGTCTAGCTTAGGTATAAAACCAAACTCTACAGTGTTCTCTTCTCCATCAGGATCTAAACCTGTCATCTTAAACTTACGCTGTAAAGGAGTCTCACTACTAAATAGTCCAGTTACATGAGCAATAGTACTCTCAAAAGCGTGTAAAGGAATAGATGTAGCAAACTCTGGACTAAGACCACAGAATATCTGTAGTATCTTAATGTTTAAATAAGTCTCATCCTCCTTGTCCCACTTATCTACAACCTTAAGGTAGTCTTGATACTGTCCTAGTGTAATAGCTGATAGATTAGTTGGTATGTTTAAATCAAATTCTTTCATGTTATTATAACGCATCTACTATTTTATCATTCACCATAGATAAATCCTATAGTAATACACACATATAATAGATTTTATCAGTCAACAGGAGTATTATTAATCGTTATAATAGTATGGTACACTTCACTTACAAAACTACTTGCATGGTTAATGGATTCATATACATAGGAGTTCACTCTACTAACGATGTTTATGATGGCTACTTAGGTAGTGGAACTAAATTAAATAAAGCTATCAAGATGTTTGGTAGACACGCTTTTACTAGAGAGGTGCTTCAGTACTTCCCTACAAAACAAGATGCTTACGACAAGGAGTCTCAATTAGTAAGTAAAGGATTCTTGATAAGACCAGATGTTTACAATGTAATGCTAGGAGGTAAGAGAGATAGGCTAGGTAGGACTAATAGAAGTTCTAAATATAAGAAGTATAAGAAAAATCTATATTAAGTCATTTTATTATAGACAAAAACTGTAGACGGAATATAAAGTGTTTCGTTATAAGAGTATCTACAACCTAATACATAGTAGATATATTTAAAGTATTGTTGACATTAGGCACTGTCATCTAATAACCCTAGAGTTTCCCTTCTAGGTTTGATACATAAACGCGTTAGAGTGCTGTTCTCGTAAGAGATTAAAAGGTGGGTGTGCAGAGGTCTTTCCTTGCTATTGTCATATGAATAGCCGCATGAAGAAGTTTAGCCGAATATCTAATAAGAGAAGATTCTCCATCAGTATAGTAATATACTTTATTAGGAGAAGTGTGTTTATTCTAAACCATCCAAACCTAAATTTATATATTTTCTAAAATTAGATGA
>Ga0209199_1005025_pt1 | contig 11785 bp, 10 predicted proteins | sample COGITO_mtgs_1105_7_FD_184805 | JGI IMG/M metagenome (GOLD analysis project Ga0209199, IMG submission 184805) | Pelagic marine microbial communities from North Sea - COGITO_mtgs_110523 (SPAdes) (version 2) | ecosystem: Environmental > Aquatic > Marine > Epipelagic ...
TTATTTGCATATATTATACTAATGAAAAAAGAAAAATTTACCTATGAAAAAAGTGGTGTAAACATAAATGCTGCTGATAATTTTGTTAAATTTATATCTTCAATATCACCAAATAATAAAGGCAAAAAAAAGTTTAATAATATTGGTGGCTTCGGCTCTATAACTAATATCCCAAAAAATCTTAAAAATCCTAAAATTGTAGCTTGTACTGATGGTGTTGGTACAAAAGTAGAGATAGCTAATTTACTTAATAAATACGACACAATTGGTATTGATTTAGTTGCTATGAGCGTAAACGATCTCATTGTTCAAGGTGCAAGACCATTTTTATTTTTAGATTATATTTCTATTAATAAAATTGATTTAAATAAATTAAAATCAATCCTTAAAGGAATAGTGAAAGGCTGTAAAATCTCAAACTGTGAATTAGTTGGTGGAGAAACTGCAGAAATGCCAGGCACCTATGAAAAGGGTAAATTTGATATAGCAGGTTTTGCGGTAGGTTTAGTGGATGAAAAAAAAATTCTTATCAAAAAAAATATTAAAAAAGATGACTTGGTGCTAGCTATACCCTCAAGTGGTGTTCACTCAAATGGTTATTCTTTAGTTAGACATGTTCTTAGAAATAAAAATATTAATTTAAAAAATAATTCATTTTTAAAAAAAGAATTATTAAAACCTACAAAAATTTATGTCCAAGAAGTTTTAAATTTAATTGATAATAATCTTTTAAACGGGTGTGCAAATATTACAGGTGGTGGATTAGCTGATAATATTAAGAGAGTTATCCCGGATGGATTAGTTGCTGATATAGATTTAAATAAAGTTAAAACAAAAAAAATTTTTAAATGGTTAAAACAAAATAACATTGATGATAAAGAAATGTTAAAAACATTTAATTGTGGAGTTGGTTTTTGTTTAATTGTTAACTCTAAAAACTTAAATAAAATTACTAAATTTTTTACAAAAGATTTTGCGCCCTATGTTATTGGAAAAATAACCACAGGAAAAAATAAAGTTAAACTTAATGGTAAAATTGACTGGTCTTAAAAAAGTTAAAACAGCAGTTTTTATATCTGGAACCGGGAGTAATTTAGAAAATTTAATAAAATTTTCTAAAATAAAAAATTCACCGATAACCATAGATTTAATTTTTTCAAATACAACAAAAGCCAAAGGCTTAAAATTTTCACATCAATTAAATATCAAAAAATACATATCAAGCTTTAATAACTACAAAATAACTGAAGCAAAAATATTAAATTTATTAAAGAAAGAAAATATAAAATTCATTTGCCTTGCTGGTTTTATGAAGATTTTATCTAAAAATTTTATTAAAAAATTTAATGGAAAAATAGTTAATATACATCCTTCTTTATTACCAAAATACAAGGGACTTAATACTCATTTTAAAGCTATACAAAATAAAGATAGGATAGCTGGTTGTACAGTTCATTTTGTAACAGCAAAACTCGATTCAGGAAAAATAATTTTGCAAAAAGAAGTTAAAATTTCTAAAAAAGATACCCCAATATCTCTAGCCAAAAAAGTTCTAAGACAAGAACATAAGCTCTACCCAGCAGCTATAAAAAAAATATTTAATTAATCTTTAAAAAAAAAATCAATCTCGATTTTAGCATTTTCAACGCTATCAGAGCCATGTACAGAATTTTTATCTATCGAAATTCCATATTTCTTTCTAATAGTTCCTTCAGCAGCATCTTCTGGTTTGGTTGCACCCATTAATTCTCTGTTTCCCAAAACTGCATTTTCTCTCTCTAGCACCATCACCACTATCGGTCCTGAGGACAAATAGGTACATAAATCATTGTAAAAAGGTTTTGTTTCATGAACTTTGTAAAATTGTTCTGCTTCAGCTTTTGCTATCTCAATTTTTTTATCTTTAACAATTTTAAAACCTTTGTCTGTAAACATTTCTTTGATTTTATTATCTAAATTTCTTTCAACAGCATCTGGTTTAATGATTGATAGCGTTTGCTCTATATTACTCATAATTATCCTCTATTAGTTGGTTTAATAATCTTACTCCATAGCTAGTTGCACCACCTGAATTTAAAGCACCACCATATTTTGAAAATGCCATACCAGCTATATCTAAGTGGGCCCAGGGTGTTTTATCTAAAATAAATCTTTGTAAAAACTGTGCTGCAGTTGTAGATCCTGCACCACCTACATAATTAATGTTTTGCATATCTGCATTTTTTGAATCTATAAGTTTGTCAAAGTTTTTATGTAATGGCATTCTCCACAACTTTTCTTCCACCTTGTCACCTGCTTCTAATAACTGTTTTGATAATTTATCATTGTTTGAAAATAGGCCTGCGTATTCAGAGCCTAATGAAACTATAATAGCACCAGTTAAAGTTGCTAAATCAATCATAAACTTAGGTTTAAATTTTTTTTCAGTAAAAGTTAAAGCATCAGCCAAAACCAATCTACCTTCGGCATCTGTATTTAATACTTCTATCGTTTTACCACTGTAAGATTTTACTATGTCTCCAGGTCTTTGAGCGTTTCCACTCACCATATTCTCAACAAGCCCTACAACACCAACAGCATTTATTTTTGCTTTTCTTATGGCCAAATTTTTCATTAAACCCACCACAGTAGCTGAGCCTGCCATGTCATAAGTCATATCTTCCATAAATTTTGCTGGTTTTAAAGAGTAACCACCAGTGTCAAAACAAACTCCTTTTCCAACAAAAGCTAAAGGCTTAGAATTATCTTTTGCTCCATTCCATTCCATTGTTACAAGGTATGATCCACGAATACTACCTTGCCCTACACCAAGTAAGGCGTTCATTCCAAGTTTTTTTAATTTTTTTTCATCGTATATATTTATTTTTAATCCAAATTTTTTAAGTGTATTTATTCTTTTTGCATATTCATCTGGATGCAATATATTTCCTGGTTCCGACACAAGGTCTCTTGCAAAAAAACTTCCTTCTTCTAGAGCCTTGAATCTTAAATGATCTTGAGTAGATATTTTATTCTTATTTCCTACAAGATTTATAGAAATAATTTTTTTATTTTTTTTTGATTTATAAATATTAAATTCATAAGATTTTAATTTCAGTCCATGGAGAAAATAACCTACAAAATTTTTTATTTTATTATTGATTGTGTCTGAATTTACATAATATTCATTTTGCTTATCATAATTAATATAACCATGAAATTTAGCACCTAAATTTTCTATATCTGATATTTTTATATCTTTCTTAATAGACACTAAAAATATTGTTTTTTTGGAATTAACTTCAAAAAAAAGTATGTCTTTTTTTAAATCGTTATTCTTTAGTAAGTCAGCTATGTAAGAAAATTCAGAATTTGAAATATATCTCTTAAGATTTCTAATATTGAAATTTTCATCAACAAATAGTACGAGATTGTTCAAAAAAAGATTTGATTTCGCTTTTTTATAATTAATTTGAATAGTCATAAATTTTAAATACACTCTACACGAGTTGAGTGCTATATATTGTTTAAATTACCGTATTTCAATGAAAAAAACGATTTATAAAAAACTAACTACAGATTGCATAAAGTTTTTCCTATTGGTCTTATTTACTATTAGTACAATCATTTGGGTTTTGCAGGCGGTCAATTTTTTAGATTTTGTAATTGAAGATGGTCATGGTTTTTTTGTTTATTTTAAATACACATTACTTAGTTTTCCAAAAATAATCAGCAGAATTTACCCCTTTGCGATTTTTTTAGCCTTTTCATACATTTTATTAAAGTATGAAGACAAGAATGAACTTATGATATTTTGGAATTTTGGAATAGATAAAATAAATTTTATTAATTTTTTTATAAAAGTTTCATTTTTTTTTGTATTATTAAGTCTACTATTAAATGCTGTGATTACACCTATGGCTCAAGATAAAGCAAGATCCTTTATACGCTCTTCTGATCTGGATTTTTTTGAAAGCATATTAAAACCAAAAAAATTTGTAGATGTTGTTAAAAATTTAACAATTTATTTTGAAAGAAAAAATGAAAATAATGAATTACAAAATGTATTTGTAAGCGATAAATCAGATTTCAATAATTCTCAAATAATAATTGCAAAATATGGGAAATTTGAAAAGCGTGGAGAACGAAAAATACTTGTCTTGTATGATGGAAAAATAATTAACACTACTAATGGAGAAATTACTGGATTTGAATTTTCTAAAACAGATTTTAATATTTCAAATTTTACAACACAAAGCGTTACCCAGCAAAAGACACAAGAAAACAATACCTTAGAGCTAATTAGCTGTTCATTAATTTTTAATAATTTGAAAAAAGATACTAATAATATAATCAAAAATAAGATCAATAACTGCGTATCCAAAAACTTAGAAAATATTTATAAGGAGGTATATTCAAGACTGGTAAAACCAATATACATTACTTTTCTAGTAACTATATCTCTTTTATTAATATTAAAATCAAAAACTCACCCCACTTTTAAAGTTTATAAATTTAAAATATACTCACTGGGATTTTTATTTATTATTTTATTAGAATCTTCCTCTAAGTTTATTTCTTATAACATGTTGCAAAATTTGCTTATATCAATACTACCTCTTTTTTTAATATTTATTATCTATTTTTATTTTTTAATAACATTAAAATTTTATAAAATATGAAAGTTTATATTAAATTTTTAATTAGTCTTTTTAATAGTTCTTTTTTAAAGGTTTCTTTTACTTTTTTTATTATAATTTTAATAACTAATATTATAGAACAAATAGATTTTTTTCAGAATGATAACATCAGCTTTTATTTCTTAGTTTTTTTATCTTTTTTAAATACACCTTCTATAGTTTTTGAAATACTCCCATTTATTTTTTTATTATCAACGCAGATTTTTTTTATACACCTTATAGATAAAAAGGAATTAGAAGTTTTCAAATATACTGGTCTAACTAATTTAAAAATAATTAAGATTATTGGGCTGTATACCTTTGTGATGGGTTTGATCTTGATTGTTTTTTTTTATAACATTTCTGCTGTTATGAAGAATTCATATTTACTAATTAAGAACAAATATTCTGATGACAATAAATATTTAGCAGTAATTACAGACAACGGACTATGGATTAAAGATCAAATAGAAAATAAAATTAATATAATTAATGCTAGTAAAGTTAATAATCAATTTTTACTTGAAGTTTCAATAACACAACTAAGTAAAGATTTTGAAGTTTTAAAAATTATAAAGAGCAAAAAAATTGATATATCATCATCAAAATGGAAAATTTTTAAACCCTTAATTTTAATAAATAATAAAAAAGAATATTTAAGTGAAATGGAGTTCAAATCAAATTTTGACCTTCAAAAAATAAATGGTTTGTTTTCAAATCTTTCTTCACTTACAATTCTTGAGCTATTTCAATTAAAAAAAAGTTATAAAACTCTAAATTATTCTCTTATTGATATTCACTCTCATATGTACAAGGTTTTCTCTTATCCAATTTATTTAACTTTAATAACTATTTTTTCTTCTGTAATTATGTTCAGTATTGGCTATCAAAAAAATTCTTTTTTTAAAATAACACTAGGTATTTTTCTATCGGTGATTATTTACTACGTGAATTATTTTTTGAATATTTTAGGAACAAATGAAAAAATACCTTTAATACTTTCAATTTTTATGCCCTTGATTATATTATCAATAATTAATTTCACCTCTATAATAAGAATTAATGAAAAATAAAATCAAATTAGTATTTTTAACTTTTGTACTTAACCTCTGTTGTGTTAATTTTATTGTAGCTGAGGAGTTCATTTTTAAAGTTACTGATTTAGAAATCTTAGAAAACAATACTATCTACAAAGGTAATAATAGAGGCATAGTTACCACCAGGAATGATGAAATAGTAATTACTGCAGATACTTTTATATATAATAAGCTTACCACACTTTTGGAGGCTGAAGGAAATGTAAAACTAATTGATAAAATTAAAGATGTAATAATTGAGTCAAATAAAATTTTTTATTTAAAAGATAAAGAAGAAATTTACACAATTGGAAAAAGTAAAGCTACCAATGGTGCTGATATTGAAATAGATGCCAATGAATATTTTAGATACTATAAATTAACCTCACTTCTGGAAGCTAAAGGTGATGTTGTTCTTAATGACAGAATTAAAGATATCACTATCTATACTAATGAAATATTTTATTTACAAAATGAAGAAAAAGTTTCCACATTAGGTGAAACAAATATGGATGTTGAAAGTAAATATAAAATTAAAGGTAGTGATTTCACTCTACTTAGAAATAAAATGATCTTATCTTCTAATGAAAAAGCTACTATTAAAGATAATAATTCAAATGTTTATAATGCTGATGAATTTAAATATTTCATTAATCACGAAATACTCAAAGGAAACAAAATTAATTATAAAACGAAAGCAAAAATAAATAAAGAAGATGAGTATTATTTTAAAACTGGCTTTTTCAACCTAAAAGAAAATAAGTTTTTAGGTAAGGACATTGATATTAAATTTCATAAAACCCTGTTTTATAATGAAGAAAATGATCCTAGAATTAAAGCTGCCTCTGGTTATGGTAATGAATTTAATACTTATTTAGATAAAGCAGTTTTTACATCTTGTAAAAAAACTGATAAATGTCCACCATGGAAAATGCGTGCAAAAAAAGTACAACACGATAAAATTAAAAAACAAATTATCTATAATAATGCTTGGTTAGAGTTATATGATTTTCCGGTAGCTTATTTTCCTAGATTTTTTCATCCTGACCCAAGCGTTAAAAGACAATCTGGACTTTTAAGTCCTGAAATAGGAAGTCATGAAATTCTAGGTGATTCAATATATCTACCTTATTTTTATGTTATTTCTGACAATCAAGATATGACCTTAAAACCAAGATTATTTAATAATAACACATTTGTCTTACAAACTGAATATAGACAAGAAACCAAAAACTCTTTAACCATAATAGATTCAAGTATTACTACGGGCCATTATTCAAATAAAGATAATAAAGCCGATAAAGATACAAGATCACATTTATTTACTAATACTAATATTGATCTTGGCTATAAAGAGTTCATTAATAGCAAACTTGAAATTATGTATGAAAAAATTTCTAATGATACTTATTTAAAGTTATTTGATTTCATTAAATCTCCTCTTTGGTTTGAAAACAAAGGCACTCTTGAATCAAAAATTGAATTAGATCTTGAGCATGAAAACTATGATTTTACAGCTCGAGTTGCAATGCAAGAAGCTTTAGGTGGTTATAACTCAGATAGATACACATACGACTTACCCAATTATGATTTTTCTAAAAATTTTTCCTTAAATAATTTTGATGGAAGTTTTAACTTTAGTTCTGCTGGAAACAACACAATAAACAATACTAATGTTACCACGTCCACAATTAAAAATAATTTACAATATTCATCTGATGAATTTTACTTTAATAATGGAATTAAAACAGATTACGTAATTCAGATAAGAAATAGTAATTCAATGTCAGATAATAGTGTTAAGTATAAAAATACACCACAGTCTGAATTGATGAGTGCATATTTTTATAATGCTTCATTTCCACTTCAAAAAAATAACATTAATTCTCTCAATACATTAATACCAAAATTATCTTTCAGAATAAGTCCTCATGATATGAAAAATCACAGCAGTACTGGAAGAACAGTTGATATTAACAACGTATTTTCTAACAACAGATTAAGTCTGGGAGATTCATTTGAAGGAGGAGAATCTCTTACGCTTGGTGTAGATTTTAAAAAAGAAAGAGTTAAAGAATTAGATAAAGTTACTGAAATAGAAGAATATTTTGATTTTAAACTTGCTACAGTTTTCAGGCTTAATAATGAAAAATATATACCTATAAATAGCACAATAAATAAAAAAAGTTCAAATATATTTGGTCTTTTAAATTATAAACCCAATCAAAACATTAACTTAAATTACAACTTTTCATTAACAGATGATTTTGACACTCTTGAATATAGCTCTATAGGTGCTGAATTTGAATTTAAAAATTTTTCTACTAGGTTTGATTATATAGAAGAAGCTGGGATTCTTGGTAGCACCAATCTGGTTGCAAACACCACAAAATATTCTTTAAATGAATATAATTCATTAGCATTTGAAACAAGAAGAAATCGAGAGATTGGTTTAACAGAGTACTACGATCTAGTGTATGAATATAAAAATGATTGCTTAATAGCAGGAATAAAATACAGAAAAGATTATTACAGGGATGGAGATATTATTCCTAAAGAAGAGTTATTTTTCTCTATAACTATCGTACCATTTTATACGTTCTCTCCAGATAAAATGATTTTAAATAAAGATAGAGTGGATTAATGAAACTCTATTTATCAATACTGTTAGTATGTTTTATATTAAACAATGCAAAATCAATTGAATCAAAAATAATTTATAATATAGAAAATGAAGTTATCACTAATATTGATATCAAAAATGAGTTTAAATATTTAATTGCTCTCAATAATTCTTTAAAAGAGCTAGACAAAGAAAAGTTATTAAATATTTCAAACCAATCAATAATTAGAGAGAAAATTAAAAAAATAGAAATATTAAAAAACTTTAAAGAAATATTATTAAATGAAGACTATTATGAATTACTTCTAAAAAATATTTATACAAGGCTAAGCTTAAAATCAATAAGTGAATTTGATATATACTTAAAAGATTATGATTTAGAAATAGAAGATATTAAAATCAAAATAACTATCGATGCATTATGGAATGAGTTAATTGTTAAAAAATACAAGAGTAAAATTGTTATTGACGAAGCTAAAATTAAAAAAAAAATTTTAAAAAATAGTAAAATTAAATCAAAAGAATATGAATTAGCTGAAATTATTTTTGAAGTAACAAGCAAAGATGCAATTGAAAAAAAATATAATCAGATAGTTGAAAGTATAAATGACATAGGCTTTGAAAATAGTGCTGCCACTTATAGCTTTTCTGAATCAGCTAAAATTGGTGGTGATATTGGTTGGATCAATGAAAATTCACTTAACAATAATATTAGAAAAAATATAAGCAACTTAAAAGTCGGAGAATTTACAAAACCTATAATTTTATCAAATGGTATATTGATATTAAAATTGATAAATATAAAAAATTCAGAAACTACTATTGATATTGAAAATGAATTAAAAAAAGCAATTAACTATGAGCGAAACAGACAGTTAAATCAATATTCAAAAATATATTATAACAAGATTAAAAAGAATCTAGATTTTAATGGGTAAAGAACCAATAATAATAGTAGGTGGCGAACCCAACAGTATTTTTTTAGAAATTTTTTTTAAAAGTTTAAAAACTAATTCTTATAAGTCACCTTTAATAATTGTTATTTCTAAAAAATTACTTCAAGAACAAATGAGGGAACTAGATTTTAATTTCAGAATAAATGATATTAATAAAGAGTTAAAAGATTTCTCTAAATTAACTAATAAAAAAATTAATTTGATTAATGTTGATTATAAATTTAAAAAATGCTTTGAAAAAATTAGCAGTAAATCAAATAAGTACATAGATGAAACTTTTAAAATTGCTTTAAATTTTATGAAGCAAAATAATTTATCAAAATTTATTAATGGTCCTGTTTCAAAAAAATCTTTTTTAAAGGGAAAAACCTTAGGTATCACTGAATATCTAGCTAAGAAAACGAAAAAAAAAGATGTTGCAATGTTAATATTTAACAAAAATTTATCAGTTAGTCCTCTTACAACCCATCTTGCTTTAAAAGATGTTCATAGACAAATATCAAAACAAAAAATACACATTCAAGTTAACCTGATTAATAAATTTTATAAAACAAGATTTAATAAACTGCCAAGAATAGCAATAACTGGGTTAAACCCTCACTGTGAAAGTAATTTTCAGAATTCTGAAGAAGATAAAACAATAATTCCTGCTATTAAACAATTAAGATTGAAAAATACTAAAATAAATGGCCCATTTCCAGCTGACACTATTTTTACAAAATCATTATTAAAAAAATATGACATAATTATCGGTATGTATCATGATCAAGTACTTTCCCCAATGAAGGCTTTATTTGGTTTTGATGCAATTAATATTACTTTAGGTCTACCATTTACTCGTATTTCCCCAGATCATGGTCCAAATTATTCTATGTTGGGCAAAAATTTATCTGATCCTAAAAGTTTGATTCAAGCCTTAAAGTTTTTGGATAAATAAGTGTTCATAAAAGCAAAAAAAAGTCTTGGACAAAACTTCTTAATAGATAGAGAGGTGCTTGAAAAAATTGTATCTATTACTGATATAGCAAACAAAGAAGTCTTGGAAATAGGGCCTGGTAGCGGAAATTTAACTACATATATTTTAAAACAAAAACCAAAGAAACTCTATGTTGTAGAAAAAGATGATGATTTAGCCATATTACTAAAAGAAAAGTTTAATACTGAAATCGAAATCATCAATGATGATATCTTAAAAATATCTGAGAATAAGATCTCAGAGCAAAAACTGTCTGTCTTTGGTAATTTACCATATAATATATCGACAGAAATTCTATCTAAATGGATTCTTAATATTGGATCAAATTTTTGGTTTGAAAGTCTTGTTTTGATGTTTCAAAAAGAGGTAGCTGATAGAATTATATCTGAGTATAATAACTCTAAGTATGGCAGATTATCAATTTTATCTATCTGGAAACTTAATGTAAAAAAAATAATAGATATAAAGCCACAAAGCTTTTCACCAAGGCCCAAAATTGATAGCTCTTTACTTTTATTCACTCCAAAAAAAAATTTCTTTGGATTAAAGGATCCTAAAAACCTTGAAAAGATTACTAGAATATTTTTCAGTCAAAGAAGGAAGATGTTAAAAAAACCCTTCAATCAAGTTTTTGTTAATGGAAAACAGGTTGCAGAAAAATTTGGCATTGATCTTAATCTTAGACCTCAAAACCTTGAACCTGAAACATATTTCAAGCTTGTAAAAGAATATGAAGACCTAAAAAGTTAGTTTTTCAACATGCTTTCTAATGAAATCTTTATCATAATCTTTTGAGCCATTATTGATTTCAGCATCAATTAAATTACTAATTTTCGAATAACATTCTTCTAGATTATCGTTAATAATTACATAGTCATAGTTGATCCAATGCAAAACATCTCTACTAAATTCTTTCATGCGCTCTTCTACTATCAGTTTATCTTTCATGTCTCTATTGGATAGTCTTTCAAATAGTATCTCTTTGCTAGGGGGTAAAATAAAAAAAGTAATTAATTTATAATTTAATTTTTTATTCTTAATTTGATCAGCTCCCTGCCAATCAATATCAAATATTACATTTTCACTTTTTTCTAATTTTTCAATTACTGGTGTTCTAGTTGTTCCATAAAGATGATTAAATACTTTTGCGTATTCTAAAAACTCTTCATTTTTTATTAAACTTTCAAATTTAAAGTGATCAACAAAGTAGTAATCTTTATCTGCAATTTCATTATGTCTAGGTTTTCTTGTGGTATGAGAAATTGAAATATGAAAATTTTTATTTTTAGAAAGAAGTTTTACTAACGTTGTTTTACCTGCCCCAGATGGGGATGATAAAATTACCATTATCCCATCTTTTTTTATGGACATTTAATTTCTAGTTTGCTTTGCCCGCTATAAAATTAACAGCATCACCTACAGTAAGAATTTTTTCAGCTTCACTATCTGAAATTTCTGAACCAAATTCTTCTTCAAAAGCCATTACTAACTCAACT
>Ga0209199_1005028_pt1 | contig 11782 bp, 9 predicted proteins | sample COGITO_mtgs_1105_7_FD_184805 | JGI IMG/M metagenome (GOLD analysis project Ga0209199, IMG submission 184805) | Pelagic marine microbial communities from North Sea - COGITO_mtgs_110523 (SPAdes) (version 2) | ecosystem: Environmental > Aquatic > Marine > Epipelagic ...
TATTAGGTAATAAAAAGCCCCGGACGCCCTATTTTATCGGGTGTTGGGGCTAAAATCGGGTCTCTATGCTACTGCCTGAAACCCTAATTTGGTGGAGATGGGGGGAGTCGAACTTGAAATATAACCTTCTGTTAAATAACAATTAATTAATTATCGATGGTTCTAGGTACTACAAACGGTACTACTAAAAAGAAAAGTCACCATGGTTCAGGGAGCCATAAGCGTCTATCTTTTGGTGTTCAAAGTGTTCAAATATCCGATAACGTCCTACAAAGTTCATCTAAAATCAAATATAGTATAGATTAGTCGAAAAAAGACAATCTATGATGGTTTGAAGCTACCATTTACAGGATGTAAAAATAGATGATATTCAACGAAGATTCCAGAGTGAAGATCCCAACTATCCTGCATCTTATGCGCTTAGGCTACGGTTACTTATCGCTTAAAGACCCTGATGTCATATGGGATGAATCAACCAACATATTCACCAGTATCTTTAAAGACAGTCTTGCGCGAATAAACCCGCATGTTAGTAATCATGATGTAGAACAAGCCTACGTCGACGTATTACTCTCTTTAGATAATGAAGACTTAGGAAAGGCTTTTTATGAAAAGTTAACAGATCAATCAGGTATCCGTTTGATCGATTTTGAAAACTTCGATAATAATAGCTTCAATGTTGTTACCGAACTCACATACAAAAAAGATGACGATGAATTCCGCCCTGACATCATATTATTGATTAACGGTATGCCACTAGCCTTTATAGAGGTTAAAAAACCAAACAATCGCGATGGTGTATTAGCTGAGCACAAACGCATACAAACCCGCATTCAAAACAAGAAGTTCCGCAAGTTTGTCAATATTACTCAATTAATGGTGTTTTCTAACAACATGGAGTATGACGACAGCTCCCCACAACCCATTGAGGGAGCATTTTATGCTACTGCGTCCTACCAGAAACCTAGCTTTAACTATTTTCGTGAAGAGCATATATTCAATTTAGAGGCCTTACTTAGCGATGAAGATGATGCCAACGAAACCGCGGTACTTAAAGACAACAATCTGCTCAGCATCAAACAGTCCCCCGAATTCACCAAGAACAAAAGTGCAAGCACACCCACCAATAGAATCTGTACCTCTCTATTCCAGCCTGAGCGCTTGGCATTTATGCTTGAGTTCTCACTGGCCTATGTAAAAGAACGTACTGGCTTACAAAAGCACATCATGCGCTACCCGCAGATATTCGCTACACAAGCCATTGAGAAAAAGCTAGAAGAAGGCGTTAAAAAAGGTATTATCTGGCACACCCAAGGCAGTGGTAAAACAGCGCTTGCCTACTACAACGTCAAATACCTCACGCACTATTTTCAAAAGAAGCAGGTTGTTGCCAAGTTCTATTTTATTGTCGATAGGCTAGATTTGCTGATTCAAGCAGGCAAAGAATTTAAAGCACGTGGCTTAGTGGTTCACAACATCGATTCTCGCGATGCCTTTGCTCGCGACATCAAGCAAAGTGCTGCCATACATAACAGCTCTGGTAAAGCCGAAATCACCGTCGTTAATATTCAAAAGTTTAAAGACGATCCTGACGTTTTAAAAAACAAAGACTACAACCTCAACATACAGCGAGTATTCTTTTTAGATGAAGTGCACCGCAGCTATAACCCCAAAGGTAGTTTTCTAGCAAACCTTGAACAAACTGATCAAAACGCCATCAAGATCGGCTTAACAGGCACGCCGCTATTAGGTGATGAGTACAACTCCAAATCCCTATTTGGTAACTACATCCACAAGTATTATTACAATGCCTCCATTAAAGACGGTTACACCCTACGTTTAATACGTGAAGAGATTGAAACCAACTATAAACTTAGCCTAAAAAAGACCTTAGAAGAAATTGAGATTCTCAAAGGTAATACTGATAAAAAGCAGGTTTACGCCCACGAAAAGTTTGTTGAGCCAATGCTCGACTACATCATCAAAGACTTTGAGCAAGCTCGCATCACCATGAACAATAATACCATTGGTGGCATGGTGGTCTGTGACTCGTCTGAACAAGCCAAGATGATGTACGAGATTTTCCAACAGCAATATGCAAAGAAAGAACAGCTTGAAGAGCCTGTCGAACCTTATTTAATGGATGCAGAGCCTAAAGCCAGCTACAACGTCAAAAAGAAACAAGACAGCACCGTCAAAACTGCTGCCGTCATTCTCCACGACATCGGCACTAAAGAAGAGCGTAAACAATTAGTTGAAGACTTCAAAGAAGGTAAAATCGACTTCCTGTTTGTTTTTAACATGCTGTTAACCGGCTTTGATGCTCCGCGCCTTAAAAAACTCTACATAGGCCGTGTAATAAAATCGCATAACTTGCTGCAAACCCTTACCCGTGTAAACCGCACCTATAAAAATTTTGGTTATGGCTATGTAGTGGATTTTGCCGATATTGAAAAAGAATTTGAAAAAACCAACCAAGACTACTTTAAAGAGCTGCAATCTGAACTGGGCGATGAAATTGAACACTACGACAACCTATTCAAATCCAAAGAGGAAATCGAATATGAAATAGCTGAAATAAAAGACGTACTATTTCAGTTCGATACCAAGAATGCCGAAGAGTTTTCTGATCAGATCAGTCAGATAGATACTCGCTCAGAGATGCTCAAACTCACCAAAGCCTTGAATAACGCCAAAAGCCTCTATAACCTCATACGCTTATCTGGCAACTATGAGATGCTCGATAAGCTCGACTTCCAAAAACTAACCGTCTTGTCGCGCATGGCCAACGACCGCCTAGCACTTATCAACACCAAAGAAGCGCTAGAAAGTAACGTAGACACAGGCAATCTACTCAACACCGCCCTAGAAGACGTGATCTTCGCCTTTACCAAAGTAAAGGAAGAAGAAATGATCTTGGCTGACGAGCTGAAAAACACCCTACAAAAAACCCGCGAAGGCTTAGGTGGAAACTTCGACCCTGCTGATCCAGAGTTTATTTCTTTAAAGGATGAGCTAGAGCGTTTGTTTAAAAAGAAAAACCTCAGCGAAGTTACCAAAGAGCAAATGGAGGCAAACATAAAGGCACTCAACGACATCTACAGTCGCGCAAAAGAGCTCGAACGACGTAACCAATTGTTACGAGCAAAATACGACAACGATGAAAAATACGCTCGCCTACACAAACGCCTCATGGAAAAAAATCCACTAACCGATAATGAAAGCAAACTTTTTGAAGCTCTAAGTGGTTTGAAACTCGAGGTGGACAGACAAATTGAACAGAACGCTAAAATGCTTGAAAACGAAAAATTTGTTGAAAAAATGGTACTACGTCTTGTAATCGACCAATTCAAAAACAAACAGCACATCCCTATAGATACATCTGCCACCAAGCGAATTAACCGCCTAGTGGTAAGAGAATATATGAATGAATACCACGGCCGCGCCGCGTAACCAATTGCCCAGAGAGGCCACACAGAGAACGACATGACCCAAACACAGCAATTTGAACAACAAACAAAAGCCCTTATCGACGACTTAAAAAGCGTGTGCGCCACTTACGGCTTAGGCAATGATGGCAATGAATTCAAAATCATCACTCAAGTCTTTTTGTATAAGTTTCTCAACGATAAATTCGTTCACGAGATCAAGCAGCTAGATAACAATATCGCCACGGCTGAAAGTTGGGAAGATGCCCTAAAAGCCCTCAGCGAAGACGATTATGAAATGTTGATGATGCAACTCGGCGAAAGTACCGCACGTATTAGTCCAAATCATTTCATCTCGTCACTGTTTGCTCAGCAGAACGAGCCGAATTTTGCTGATATTTTTGACAGCGCCTTAATGGATATTGCCCGTGACAATAGTGACATCTTCTCGGTGCAAACCGATGGAGGTGAAAAGATCGTACTGTTTGAAAACCTCAGTAAATATGTCACCGATAAACGTGATGGGTTTTGCAAGGCCATTGTCAACAAACTCACGGGCTTTAGTTTTGAGCATATCTTTCACGAGAAATTCGACTTCTACGCCACCATCTTTGAGTATCTAATTAAAGACTACAACACCAACAGTGGTGGTAAATATGCGGAGTATTTCACGCCCCATGCTGTGTCTAAAATAATGGCCCGCTGCCTAGTTTCAAAAGACCAAAAAGCCACAGTGAATAACGTCACCTGTTATGACCCATCTGCGGGGTCTGGCACCTTGTTAATGAACCTTGCGCACCAGATTGGTGAAGATAAATGCACCATCTATTCGCAGGACATATCACAAAAATCTTCAGGCTTATTGCGCTTAAACCTTGTCTTGAATGACTTGGTGCATTCTATTCACAATATTATCAAAGGTAATACTATTTATGAGCCTTACCATAAGCAGGCGAATGGTAAGTTAGAGCAGTTTGACTACATTGTGTCAAACCCGCCCTTTAAACTGGATTTTTCGGATTATGTTAAAGACCTAGACACCAAAGAAAATCACGACCGATTTTTTGCAGGCATCCCTAAAGTACCTGCTAAGAAAAAGGAATCTATGGCGATTTACTTGCTATTTTTACAGCATATTATCTTTTCCTTGAAAGACGGTGGCAAGGCGGCCGTAGTAGTACCCACAGGGTTTCTTACGGCACAAAGTAGTATTGAAAAGCAAATTTGCCAAAAGCTGATAGATGAAAAAATGCTCGCGGGTGTGGTCAGCATGCCCTCTAATATCTTTGCCACCACGGGCACTAATGTCTCTATTTTGTTTATTGATAAAACCAATAAAGAAGATGTGATGCTGATTGATGCCTCGAACCTTGGCACTACTGTTAAAGACGGGAAAAACCAAAAGACCGTACTTAGCCATGAAGAAGAAGACCAGATCATCAACACCTTCACCGGTAAAGAAACAGTGGATGATTTTTCAGTGGTGATTAGTTATGACGACATAGCAGCTAAAAATTATTCGCTCAGTGCGGGCCAGTATTTTGAGGTAAAAATAGAATATGTGGATTTAACACAGGAAGAGTTTGATACGAAACTTGATGAGTCATCAAATAATCTAAAAAAACTGTTTTTAGAATCTCAGCAATTAGAGTCAGATATATTGAAAAGCTTAGCAAGTTTAAACTATGAGTGATTTCAAATATGTAACACTAGAAGAGGTTACTTCTCGAATTAAAGTTGGTTTCGTAGGTAGTATCAATGATTTCTATTGTAGCTCAGAGGATGGAGTTCCAATTATTCGGACAACCGACATCAATGATATTGATTTTAATAAGCTAAAGTTCGTTACAAACGAGTTCCACTTAAAAAACAAGAAATCACAACTGAAGAAAGGTGATTTAATCATAGCGAGGCATGGAGATAATGGAAACGCAGTTATTTACGAACATGATCAAATTGCACAAGTTCTCAACGCTGTAATAATTGAACCCGATCAAGATCAATGTAGCTCAGATCTACTTAAGATTTTCTTTGATAGTCCATTTATTAAGAAGCAAATATCCGGTTGTGTAAAAGGGTCTGTTCAAGGTGTGATCAATACAAAACACATTGCTGACTTGTTTCTGAATATTAGCGGTAATATCGACTATGATTTCGTTATTAATACTATTAAGAATATCAGTAGAAAAATAGCCTTAAACAACAAGATCAATACTGAGCTGGAAGCCATGGCTAAGCTCATTTACGACTATTGGTTTGTGCAGTTCGACTTCCCCGATGCCAACGGCAAGCCCTACAAATCCTCCGGTGGCAAGATGGTTTACAACGAGGAGCTAAAGCGTGACATTCCTGAGGGGTGGGGCAGTGAGTATATTGAAAATCTACTAGCTAAAGAGTCTAGGACTAAAAAGCTTCATAAAACTCATTATAAAGATCAAGGTGATTACGCCATTATTGATCAAAGTACAGACTTTATCTGTGGTTATACTGACGACAAAGATACTGTTATAGAAGCAAAAGTGCCAAGGATAGTATTTGGTGATCACACCCGTATCCTAAAGTTGGTAAATTTTGATTTCGCTCGTGGAGCAGACGGTACGCAAGTACTTTTATCAAACAACAATAACGTCCCTCAGCATTTTTTTTATCACTCACTTCTTAAAATTGATCTTGCGAGCTATGGGTACGCAAGACATTTCAAGTTTTTAAAACAGACAAGGACGATAGTTCCTGATGCCAATACTGCGAATCAATTTGAAGAAGCAGCTACAAGCTTCTATAGCCAAGTTAGGCATAACATATTTGAAACTAAGAGACTCGAAGAGCTTCGCGACTGGCTTCTTCCCATGCTAATGAACGGCCAAGTTAGGGTGAAATCTTAGATGCAAATACCGACCAATCCAATTGGTTAAGTAGAGCTAACACATAGGCTGAGCCCTGTTCTAACCCGCACGAAAAAGGACTTAAAAAGGTGGTTTTATGGAAGAACTAGATTATTGGCGGCTTTGTGAAGAGCTAAACATTGTGCAGGCCGCATTGCTAGTTGTAGGCGAAGATCCCTCCTGTGCAGAATATACCGAAGATCAAGAAGTTCAAAACCGGCCTAAAGGATATGAAGCCGCAAAAACCGCCATCTATGGGGGGCTTAAAAATTATGTTCGCTATGAAAAAGAACATAATGACTTTGAAGATCAAACTGAGAATATGCGTGTTGACCACCCACACGCACCAGATCTGTTGCTAGAAAATGACGAATACCTTAAATCGCTTCGTAACCGTTCTATCTTCGGTACATTAGTACAACAAACTGAATATAATATTAATGGTAATGACCTAGGGTTTCTCGATGGCACCGTCGACTTCTATAGATCTTCGGTAAATGTAGATTCGTTAAGACAATGGCTTCGGTTAAAGGGTTTTACAACTGGATTTTTCTTCCCCGAACTTGTAGAAACTATGGATTTTTTAGACCCGCTTAATCAACGCTACGCGCCTAAATTGGCGGCTTCTGTAAAAGCTTGGCAAGCGGTCACAGATGCGGGTAAAAGGAGCCCTAAGCAAGCCCTAGATAAGTGGCTTCGGGAGCATGCCGTAGAGTTTGGATTGACCAATGAAGACGGTAAGCCAATAGAAAATGCCATAGAGGAATGCAGTAAGGTAGCCAACTGGAACGCCAAGGGTGGGGCTACTAAAACGCCAACCTAACCCTCCCATAGCTTTTTGTTTTATAACAAAAAAATAAATTCATTCATAAATATCCTTTGAAACAAGCCTTCCAAAACCCCTCATTTATTAAAATTAATGGGGTAGGTTTTTGTAAGTGACCTATCTATTCAATACTCCTTAAATCATCAATTATGGTTGCATGTTCAACAACGCCTCAAGGGGTATAAACATGTCTCACACCATACTAAGACTTCCCGAAGTTATTAATCAAACGGGACTTTCCCGCAGCAGCATCTACCTGCGAATAACCAATAATCAATTCCCCAAACCCATTTCATTAGGAGGCCGCGCTGTTGGATGGGTGGAACAAGATGTGGATGAGTGGATTGTAGAAAAAATAGAAATGAGCAGGATTAATGATCATGCCTAATACCTATTTTATTGTTATGGAGGTGACGCTATGAACGTACAAGAGCTACTAAGTAGACTAGAGCATGTCTCTGGGGGCAAAGGTAAATGGATGGCATGTTGCCCTGCTCACCTTGATAAATCCCCAAGCTTGGCCGTGAGTGAAGCGAACGACAGGGTTTTAATTCATTGCTTTGCAGGCTGTGTGCCTAAGGACATTACAGCAGCCATTGGGTTGAACATATCAGATCTGTTCTATAACCAGTTGGCAGGAGGTGAGTTAACCCAAGTGAAGCGGTGTAGGTTTGAAGAAGTCCTAAAACATGAGCGCTTACAGGTGGCTATTATTAACTCGGCTGAGCGAATCGAACGCCCCCTAACCCCCAACGAAAGGCAGCGCCGCACACTTGGGCAACAACGAATTATGAAGATTGAAGGGGCGCTTTATGAATAATTCAGCAACACTAATTAAGACTACCTTAGCAGAGGTGGACGCGTTGCCGACGAAGTCCCCCAAAGTAGAGCTTCAATATGGCTCTGTAGGGTATGACCAAGAGCAATCTTTTGTGATCAAGGGGCTTATACCAGAGTGTTCGTTTGCTAGCATTTACGGGCCAAGTGGCAGTTTTAAAAGCTTTTTAGCACTGGACTGGGCTTGCCACATTGCTACAGGTAAAGACTGGGATGGTCATAAGGTGAAGCAAGGGGCTGTGCTTTATGTTGCTGGTGAGGGTGGCTTTGGCGTTACTCAAAGAGTAAGGGCGTGGGAGTTACAACACAAAGTGAATAACCTAGATAACTTAGCTCGCTTACCTGTTCCAATATTTCCAGCCGATAACGACCAAGTAAAGGCAACCATTGAGTATTGTTACGAAATTGAGAGTAAAACAGGTCATGCAGTAAAGCTCATCATTTTTGATACATTGGCACGATGTTATGGCGGCAACGATGAGAACTCATCTAAAGACATGGGGGCCTTCATTAAGGGCTGTGACACCATTAAGCAGCTTACTGGGGCCACAGTATTGGTTGTCCATCATTCGGGCAAGAACGTGGATAACGGAGGTCGTGGGTCGAGTTCTTTGCCTGCGGCCCTTGATGTTGAATACCGCGTAAGTCGTGAAGGAGAAGGCCAGCAAGCCTTGATACTCACTTGCTCAAAAATGAAGGATGCAGAGCAACCAAGAAACAAGGCGTATGATTTAAAGAGTGTTCATATTCGCACAGATACTGATGGTGACGAGGTTGATTCATTATGTGTAATCCCTGTAGGTAGGCCGCCTATCGAAGATGAGCAACGGCCTAAGACCAGCAACATAAGTGGAAACCATGAGGCAGTATGGCAAGCGGTGCGAAGTCGCACACAAGCGGGCCACCCTACGACAAGGGCTGTGATTATTGATGACTTAAAGGCGCAAGGGCTGAACACCCAAAAGTTTAGCAGGTGGTTGAACAAGCTTCTGGATGATGGTTCAGTTCATATGGACGGAGACACTATTGCCATAGGTGAAGCAAGTGGCAAAAAAACAGGCAACCAAGTGGTAAGTGAGCCCCTAAGTGGCAAGTAGACTCCTAAATAGCCACTTATTCTGTATACACAAAAAAGGTGGCAAATAGAGGCTGGTTTTAGGCTAAAACCCACGTTGTCAAAGGCTTTTAGAGCTAGCCACCAAGGTGGTTCTAATGGGCTAAGTGGCAAGGGTTTAAAGTGGCCATCAGGTGGCAAGCGGTTTAAATTTCGATTCATAGTAAGGAAGCAGCAACATGAGCACATCAACTGATAAAAAGCTGGCAAAGAAGACAAAAGCATCTAAGGAGCAGCAATTTTCATCAATAGAAGCAGTGTCAAACAAAAGCTCGGACAAAGAGACAGAAGTAATGGCAGCATTGCTTGAAAATATTGGCTGTAAAAAGTATCGGATGGAAATGGTCGAAAATACTGCTTTAGCGCTTGCTGAAGTGTTGCCTGTTAGGGCTAATAAGATACCGAATGAAAGCAGTCAACTTACCAAGGCTGCCGTGATGATTAAAGCCTTTGACCCAGTAACCCCCTTGGAAGCTATGCTAGCGACTCAGATGGGAGCAATGCATACTTTGGTGATGGCAGAAGCAAAGCGAGCTTCCCATGCCACGTACTTAGATAGCTTAAAGCAACACACTAACCAAGCGACAAAGTTGTCTCGCTTGTTTCTTGATCAGGTAGCAGCATACGAGCGGCTCAAAGGTAAGGGTCAACAAAAAATTATTGTGGAAAAAGTGACAGTTGAATCTGGTGGGCAAGCGGCCATAGGTGTCTACGAGCCAAAAGGGGGGGGTGATGTTAAAAAGTAACCATGAACCCCAAGATGCAATAGCGCTAGATGGTGTTACTCCCAATGATCTTAACTTACTGCCTTTGTGTGGAGCTAAGACCAGAGCAGGAGTGCCTTGCAAGCGTTACGGCAACGTCCGTAATGGACGGTGTCACTTGCACGGTGGTGCATCCACAGGGCCTATAAACCCTGTTTCAGGGGCTAGTCACCCACGATACACCACTGGTAAACGCACTAAAGAGGCCATTGCCACACGCAAGCTAATAGCCCACTTCAGGCAAAGCTTAAAAGCATACGCATAGCCAAAATTGAATTAACTATGAGGTATCCTCTGTTACTAATTAGCAACGCGAACCAGTGAAAGGGTTTTTTTGCTAGTTAGGCTCATGTTCCCTGTTGCTGATTGTTCGATATGTTCACTCCACCAGCCCATCATGGGTGCTCGCCGGTTGATGTATTCAGATCGGTTATAGGCACTTCTCACTTCGTTGTCGCCCACATGGGCAAGTGCTGCTTCTATAATATCAGCATCAAATGCTTGTTCATTCAACGTTGTGCTGGCGATTGATCGAAGCCCATGAGCCACCAATTGGCCACCAAAACCCATTCGCTTGAGGGCAACGTTGGCAGTTGATGGGTTGATATGCTTATTAAAGTGACGATCAGAAGGAAATACAAATTTTGATTTACTGCTAATCGGGGTCATTCGCTCTAATAGTGCAATACTTTGAGAGGTTAAGGGCACAGTATGGCTCTTTTTTTTCTTCATACGCTCCGCAGGTATCTTCCAAAGTTTTTGTTCCAGATCTATTTCTTCCCACCTTGCGCCTGCAGCCTCACTGGGTCTAACCATCGTGTGTAATTGCCATTCAATTAAACAACGGGTCGTTATTTTTATACTGGCGATGGATAACGCCGCCATAAGTTCAGGTAGTTGCTCTGGCTTTAACGTGGGCAAGTGTCGTTTAACTGGATTTTGGAACGCCTTACTAATCCCTGTGAGGGGGTTTGCATTGATTAACCCCACATTAACAGCGTATAGCATTATTTCGTTTAACCGTTGGCATAGGCGTTTGACTGTTTCAAGGCTTCCTCTTGCAGCAATGGGCTTAATAGCGTCAATGGCTTTTATAGCGGTTACTTTGTGGATAGGGTATTTGCCTAAGGTAGGAAAAATATGTTTTTCAAGTGAGCGCCATGTATCTTGGGAATGACCTTCTGATACTGTGCTTTTCTTAATGGTTAGCCATTGTGCAGAAATGATTTCAAGAGTGTTGATGTTGGCGCTTTCGTTTGTCCTTACTGCATCATCCCTATGCTCTTGGGGGTCAATGTTATTGAGGAGTAACCTTTTCGCCTCATCTTTTTTGCTTCGAGCTAGAGCCAGTGTGACTATAGGATAACTGCCCAAGCTTAGGCTTGTGCGCTTTTTTGTATACGGGCGCTGATAATCCAGTAACCATAACTTTGAGCCATTGGGCTTAACTCTTAACTGCAATCCACCACCGTCAGATAGGGTGTATACCTTATCCTTTGGTTTAGCCTGCTTTATTTCGGTATTCGTTAAGGGTTGGGTTATTCTAGCCATTTTTAGTAGTACCATCTTTGTAGTATTGGCACAGTACTACAATTAGTACTACTAAATCAACTGGATGTTATAAGGCTATTTAGAATCAGTTAGGCATAAAAAAGCCCGCCATCACTGGGATAAACGGGATTTTTAGAGCGTTTTAGAACCCTCTAAAACGTATGTGTGGTGGAGATGGGGGGAGTCGAACCCCCGTCCGCCAGTCCTCTGCCATTGGCTCTACATGTTTAGATCACTTTATTGTTTTAACCCACCGCGGCCCAAGTGTCAGGGCGCATAAGGCGATCTCGATTGGTTTTAGGGTTTTCTCCACGAGCGAGGAGTCCACACGATCCTGTTCTGCGAGCCACTTCACAACCGTTTACAGGCATCCGGTGATC
>Ga0209199_1005032_pt1 | contig 11777 bp, 10 predicted proteins | sample COGITO_mtgs_1105_7_FD_184805 | JGI IMG/M metagenome (GOLD analysis project Ga0209199, IMG submission 184805) | Pelagic marine microbial communities from North Sea - COGITO_mtgs_110523 (SPAdes) (version 2) | ecosystem: Environmental > Aquatic > Marine > Epipelagic ...
GGGGAAAATCAACCTTGCCATCGCCAATGCACAGTCGGAAAAAGCGATCAGGGCCGCGACAGTTGACGCTTTGGCGCAAGCCCGCACGGCTGGCATGTTACAGATCGCATCTGCCTTCAAAGCACAGCCCTTTGCATCACGCCCGACGACGCGTGCCTATAGCTGGTTGACTGATCAGGTTGTGAAGACTGTGCTGAAAGTCGCCACAGAGCGCCTCCATCCGCTGCCCAACCCGACCGAGAGTGAACGTCTTTCGTTGATTGCGGTAGGCGGGTACGGGCGTGGGGAAATGGCGCCACATTCTGACGTGGACCTGCTATTTCTGACGCCCTACAAAATCACCCCTTGGGCAGAGAGCGTGATCGAATCCATGCTCTACATGCTTTGGGATCTCAAACTCAAAGTGGGCCATGCCAGCCGCACGGTGAAAGACTGCCTTCGGTTGGCCAAGGAAGATTACACCATCCGCACGTCACTGGTTGAATACCGGCACCTGGCGGGCGATGCCGCCCTTGCGGTGGAGTTGGGTGACAGGCTTTGGTCAGAGCTTTTCAAGTCGACCGCGAGCGATTTCATCGAAGCTAAACTGGAAGAGCGCGCGACGCGGCACCGCAAGCAAGGTGGTCAGCGTTATGTGGTGGAACCCAATGTCAAAGAGGGCAAGGGCGGACTGCGCGACCTGCAGTCCTTGTTTTGGATCAGCAAATACATCAACGGCGTCAAGGATGCCGCTGAACTGGTCAATCTGGATGTCTTTACAGCAGAGGAATTTGAAACTTTCGTCACAGCAGAGGATTTCCTTTGGGCTGTGCGCTGTCACCTTCATCTGATCGCGGGGCGCCCTGTCGATCAGCTGACCTTTGACATGCAAGTCGAAGTGGCAGCTGCAATGGGGTACACTGATCACGGTGGCCGGCGCGGCGTTGAACACTTTATGCAGGCCTATTTCCGGCAAGCGACCGACGTGGGTGAACTGACCCGTATCTTCCTGACCGCACTCGAAGCAAACCACACGAAACAAGAACCAATGCTGGTGCGGCTACTTGCCCGACGCAAGAAGGCGAAAGCGCCTTATGCGATCAAACAAAACCGGCTGACAGTGGCCAATGAAAGTGCGTTTCTAGCCGATAAGCTCAACATTTTGCGGATGTTTGAAGAAGCGCTGCGCACAGGCACGTTGTTGCATCCTGATGCAATGCGTTTGATTTCAGCCAACCTCGATAAGATCGACGACGACATGCGCAACAATAAGGAAGCGCGCCGTATCTTCCTTGATCTGCTACTCAAGCATGGCAACCCTGAACGGGCTTTGCGGCGCATGAATGAACTCGGCGTGCTGTCGGCTTTCATCCCCGAGTTTGCACCAATCGTCGCCATGATGCAGTTCAACATGTACCACCACTACACCGTGGACGAGCACACCATCCAATGCATCAGTAATCTTGCACAGATCGAACGCAAAGAGCTGATCGAAAAGCTGCCTGTCGTCTCTGGAATCTTAGAGCGTGGAATCAATCGCAAGGTGCTTTATGTAGCGTTGCTGCTGCATGACATCGGCAAGGGGCGCGACGAAGATCACTCGGTTTTGGGTGCGCAAATAGCCCGCAAGGTCGCGCCAAGACTGGGGCTAAACAAGAAAGAATGTGAAACGGTCGAGTGGCTTATTCGCTACCACCTTCTGTTGTCCGACGTCGCCCAGAAACGCGATATAGCGGAGCCACGGACAGTGCGCGGCTTTGCAAAAGCGATGAAGTCGGTGGAGCGGTTGGACCTGCTGACTGTCCTCACCGTTTGCGATATTCGCGGTGTTGGTCCGGGCACGTGGAACAACTGGAAAGCGGTTTTGATCCGCAACCTTTACAAGGCCACCAAGGCCGCACTTCAAACCGGTCTGGAAGATCTTAACCGCGAAACACGCGAAGCCGAAGCCAAGCGCGCATTGCGCGCGGGACTATCGGATTGGGACAGCAAAGCGCTTAAAGCCGAAGTTGGCCGCCACTACGGTCCATATTGGCAAGGTCTCCCGCTTGCAGCACAGACAATCTTCGCGAAGCTTCTGCGCGAGATCGCGAACGATGAAATCAAGATCGACCTCATGCTTGATGAAGACCGTGACGCCACACGCGCCTGCTTTGCGATGGTTGACCATCCGGGTCTCTTTAGCCGGATGACGGGCGCACTTGCACTGGTTGGGGCCAACGTCGTTGATGCGCGGACTTACACGTCCAAGGACGGCTACGCGACTGCAGTGTTCTGGATTCAAGACAACGATGGCAACCCATACGAATCCGCACGTATGCCGCGTTTGCGCAAAATGATCGAACGTACACTCAAAGGCGAAGTGGTCGCGCAAGACGCCTTGAAGGACAAAGACAAAATCAAGAAACGTGAACGCGCGTTCCGTGTCCCGACAAATATCAGTTTCGATAACGAGGGGTCGGAAATCTACACCATCATCGAGGTGGACACACGCGACCGCCCCGGACTTCTGTACGATTTGACACGAACTCTTGCACATAATCATGTCTATATCGCCTCGGCCGTTATCGCGACATACGGAGAGCAAGTTGTGGATACGTTTTATGTCAAAGACATGGTTGGACTGAAGTATCATTCCGAGGCAAAACGCGCAGGGCTGGAACGCAAATTGCGCGAAGCAATTGCACAAGGTGCAGAGCGGGCTGTGGCAGGATGATCGTTCTGTCAGCCGCCAATTCTTTCCAAGAAAAGAAACCAACGCCTCGGGGCATTTTGGGGCAACGGCGATGAAACCGATCCGCCTGATGGCAGGTTTCTTTACGGTTGGGATCTGGACATTGCTCAGCCGCGTCATGGGGTTTGTACGCGACATCTTGATCGCGGCCTACCTCGGGACCGGACCGGTAGCCGAGGCATTCTTGGTTGCTTTCTCACTGCCCAACCTGTTTCGCCGCTTCTTTGCCGAAGGCGCGTTCAACATGGCCTTTGTGCCGATGTTTTCCAAAAAGGTCGAAGGCGATGATGGCGCCCATCGCTTTGCCCAAGACGCATTTGTCGGGTTGGGCGGAATCCTGACGGTCTTTACCGTCATTGGCGTGATACTGATGCCCGCACTCGTTGCCATGATGGCCAGCGGGTTCATCGGAACAGAGCGTTTCGACCTTGCCGTCTACTATGGACGGATCGCATTTCCCTATATCCTCTTCATCTCGCTTACAGCGTTATTGTCTGGGGTTCTAAACGCTACTGGCCGCTTTACAGCGGCGGCGGCGGCACCAGTTCTTTTGAATATCATCTTCGTTCTTGCACTGATCATCACAGCGTTCACGTGCACATGTGCAGGGCCGGACGGGCAAGCTGTGATCGGCCGGTCACTCGCCTATGCTGTCCCCCTTGCAGGCATCGCCCAGCTTGTACTCGTCTGGTTCGCAGCCAAGCGGTCAGGCTATGCGCTGCGTATTGGCATGCCAAAAATCACGCCTGAGCTGAAAAAGCTAGCCATGATCGCTGCCCCGGCCGCGCTGGCTGGCGGTGTCGTGCAGATCAACCTTTTGGTTGGCAGACAGGTGGCCAGCTTCTTTGAAGGAGCCGTTGCTTGGCTCAACTACGCTGACCGGCTCTATCAGCTTCCTTTAGGTGTCGTTGGGATTGCTATTGGCGTGGTGCTTTTGCCCGATCTGTCGCGACGGCTACGGGCAGACGACGAAGTCGGTGGACGCGACGCATTCAACCGCGCCTCTGAGATCAGCCTTGCGCTCACGATACCAGCGTCTGTTGCCTTGATGGTGATTCCGCTTCCGCTTGTCAGTGTGCTGTTCGAGCGCGGGGCCTTCACAAGCGACGACACGGCCGCGACAGCATTGGCGGTCGCAATCTACGGGCTGGGCCTGCCTGCCTTTGTCTTGCAAAAAACGCTTCAGCCGTTGTTCTTTGCCCGCGAAGATACCAAACGCCCGTTCTATTACGCGCTGGTCGCAATGCTACTGAATGCAGCATTGGCGATTGGACTGTCACCGCTGATTGGCTTTGCAGCGGCAGCAATTGGCACGACATTGACCGGCTGGGCGATGGTGGTTCTCTTGATCCGCGGGACAGGCACAATGGGCGATGCCGCCAAATTTGATGCGCGTTTCAAGCGGCGACTTGGGTGGATCGTGTTGGCCGCTTTTGGCATGGGCCTGATATTGTTGGTTGCCGCCACGGTGATGAAACCATTCTTCGGCGTGGCAACTGTACGCTATCTGGCGCTGCTGATCCTCGTTCTCATCGGGATCGTCAGCTATTTCGGGATCGGGCACCTTTTAGGTGCTTTCAAACTATCTGAATTCCGGCGAAACCTGCGCGGTTAGGATCGCTGGCGCATGCGGTGCAGCAAACTGCTCCACCCGCCCGGCGCCAGTACGACAGACAACACAAAACCTGACGCAAACCCGGTAAGCTCGGCAATCCATTGGCTGTTCCCGCCAAAAATCAATCCAAATATCAGTTGGATCAACAGCAAGAAACCGATCAAGCGAAATGCTACAATCTGGTTTTCGCCAGCATCTCCCAACCGCAACCAAAGAGCGTAGGTATAGGCACCAATAAGGCCGTAGACTGGGGTAAACCCACCAATCAGCGGAAACCGGGTTTCAACCAGCAGCCCGAAGACAACCGCGCCAACGATGCTTGTGACAACGTAAATAACGCCCACCTTGATCGCCCCATAGTATTCAGCCGTGAATTTACCCAATGCCAATGTCAGGGCGGCGCAAAAGGCCACCTGCGTCAACTGCCCGTTGATGAATGGATAGGTAACAAAACGCTTCAACATATCGAAGGAATAGTCGTTGTTGACCAAGACACGGTCCAGAACACCCGACGAAAACCCATATTGCTCGATCGCTGAAATGCGCCAACCGACGCCGCGTGGGCCGCCGATGATGCCATAGTTGGCCAGCTGCAAAACAACCTCGACCCCCACGATCAATAGAGCGAGCCCAACCACAAGCGGTGGCAAAGCATTGATTGGGCTTTGTGGCTTCATCTCGGTCTCGCAGCGCAGTTGAAGTTGACGGGTCTGTCTGGCATGGGTATGCGAGCCTTGCCCCGAAATCCACCCCGGACATTTGCACCATGAGCCAGACATCATTCACACCCCGCGTTTTTTCTGGGATCAAACCCTCTGGCGGACTGACGCTTGGCAACTATCTGGGCGCGATCAAACGCTTTGTCGGCATGCAAGGGCAGATGGAAACCATCTATTGCGTGGTCGACATGCACGCGATTACAGTTTGGCAGGACCCGAAAGAGCTGGCGAACATGACCCGCGAAGTGGCTGCAGGTTACTTGGCGGCGGGCCTCGATCCCAGCCAGTCGATCCTGTTTAACCAAAGTCAGGTTGCCGCCCATGCGGAACTGGGTTGGGTATTCAACTGCGTCGCGCGCGTCGGTTGGATGAACCGCATGACCCAGTTCAAAGACAAAGCAGGCAGCAACGCTGAAAAAGTGTCTCTTGGCCTTTACGCCTACCCTGCCCTCATGGCCGCAGATATTCTGCTTTATCATGCAACCCACGTTCCCGTCGGCGAAGACCAAAAACAGCATGTTGAACTGACGCGCGATATTGCTGCCAAATTCAACCACGACTTCAAGACAGACTTTTTCCCGCTGACCGAACCGGTCATCGACGGTCCGGCCACGCGCATCATGAACCTACGCGACGGCACCAAAAAGATGTCCAAGTCCGGCGAAAGTGATATGGAGCGCATCAATATGACAGACGATGCCGACAAGATCGCCAAAAAGTTCAAGAAGGCAAAGACCGATCCAGAACCGCTGCCTGAAACCGCAGAAGGCCTTGCCGGACGCCCCGAAGCGCGCAATCTGGTCGAGATTTATGCCGCTCTAAATGACATGACGCCCGAGGCCGTGATCACCGAATACGCAGGCGCGCAATGGGGCAATTTCAAGCCTGCGTTGGCCGATCTGGCCGTGGCCAAGCTCGCACCGATTTCCGATGAAATGGCACGTTTCATGGCTGATCCGGCAGAGATCGACCGTATCTTGGGTGAAGGGGCCGAAAAAGCCCGCGCCATCGCGAACCCGATCCTGCGTGATACCTATGATGTCGTAGGGCTGCTACGCAGTTAAACCCATCTTGTGCAATTGCGCAGGGACGCTACGCGCGCAGTACTGTTCTTTCTTGTGACTAGATCGCCTACACTCGATGCATAGTCATTGAGAGGATCATCCATGTCGGCAACACCAACAGCGCGTATAGGCCACGTCCATCTGCGTGTTTCTGATTTGGATCGCGCGATTGCGTTCTACTCAGACATCCTAGGTTTCGCTCTCACGCAACGATACGGCACTCATGCCGCATTCCTCGCCGCGGGCGACTATCACCATCACATCGGGCTGAACACATGGGAAAGCCTTGGTGCGACGCCCCCGCCCAAAGGGCATACCGGGCTCTTTCATACTGCTTTTCTTTATCCCGACAAACAGGCGTTGGCCAATGTGGTCAAACGCGTGGTTGATGCTGGTATTCCGTTGGATGGCGCGGCAGACCACGGCGTCAGTCAGGCGGTCTACTTGCGTGACCCTGATGAAAACGGTGTCGAGTTGTACTTTGACAAGCCAATGGCGAAGTGGCCGCGCACTGCCGATGGCACGCTCGACATGGTGAATGATCCATTGGATGTTGATGGTTTAATCGCTTTGGCGGAAAGCACGTCATAAAACTGAATCTTCGCAATGACAGGCTGACACCAAGGTATTGATTCGCTCTACCTGTGTGCCGTGGTCGTGACATCGTCCCCCCTCTCGGCTTGGCAGTCTTCGGCGTCCGATGGTCCCCGGCATCGGACGCCAACTCCACTTTACCTTGCGCAATCGCCAACCTAGGGTTCGCCCAAGAAGGAGATTGCGACATGGCAACCGGCACAAATATCCGCACCTATTTCGAAGGGACATGGCACGAAGGCGATGTGCCCGTGATGCGCGCGGCCGACCACGGATCATGGCTGGGCACGACCGTGTTCGACGGGGCCCGCTTTGTAAACGGCTTGATGCCTGATCTGGATTTGCATTGCGCCCGCGTAAACCGGTCAGCCGAAGCGCTGATGATCACGCCTACCGTCAGCACCGAAGATATGATCGCAATCACCAAAGAAGGGCTGGCGAAATACCCCACAGGGGCTGCCGTCTATATCCGCCCGATGTATTGGGCGATCCACGGCGACCCGACTGCCATTGTACCCAGCCCCGAAGAAACCGGCTTTGCGATTTGCCTTGAAGAGATTCCTTTTGCCGCGCCAACCGCAACCACAACATTGGGCCTGACCAAGTTTCGCAGGCCAGTCATCGACGACGCCGTAGTCAACGCAAAGGCCGGATGCCTTTATCCAAACAACGCAAGGATGCTGACTGAGGTGCGCGCTCGCGGGTTCGGCAATGCACTGGTGGCCGACGCGATGGGCAATGTGGCGGAAACGGCCACCGCAAACGTCTTTATGGTCAAGGATGGCGAGGTCTCTACCCCCATCCCGAACGGCACATTCCTGTCGGGTATCACCCGCGCGCGTCACATCTCGAACCTCAAAGCGGATGGTGTTGCCGTCCACGAAACCGTGCTGACTTTCGATGATTTCCGCAGTGCTGACGAAGTATTCCTGTCAGGCAACATGTCAAAAGTGACACCCGTTACAGCCTTTGAGGACCGGCAATACCAAACCGGCCCCGTCACGCGGCGCGTGCGTGAAATGTATTGGGACTGGGCTGCCAGCACAGCCTAATATTTGCAACAATCTGTCGTTGCCACTGCCCGTTTCATGCGCCACACTTGCCCCAACAGGGAGATCTACATGCGTAAGTTCTTGGTCGTTTTGGACGATAGCCGCGAATGCCTCAATGCGATGCGCTTTGCTGCAATGCGCGCATCACACACCGGCGGCGGCGTTGCCGTTCTTTCCATTATACCGCCCGATGAGTTCAACCACTGGATCGGCGTGGGTGAAATCATGCGGGCCGAAGCCCGTGAACGCATTGAAGTGCACTTTGAGGTCTTCGCCAAATGGATGCGAGACAAGCAAAATGTGGATCCTGAACTGGTTATCCGTGAAGGCGAGCCATTGCACGAAATCATTGCCTATGTGAACGAAGACCCTGATGTCGGTGTGCTTGTGTTAGGCGCTGGCGACGACAGCAAGGGGCCTGGTCCGCTGGTGACACAACTCAGCAAGCAATCGGGTAGCCTGCCGATCCCCATCACAATCGTGCCGGGTGATTTGTCAAAAGAGCGGCTCGAAGCGATCACCTGATCCTGCGTTTAGCAGTTTAGAACCATTCCAAACCTTGACTCTTGGCCTTGTCGTGCGCATATCTAAAGCCTGACAAAAAAGGTTTGCCCTATGTTCATTCAGACTGAATCAACACCAAATCCCGCAACGCTCAAGTTTCTGCCCGGACAGAACGTACTTGAGGTTGGCACAGCCGATTTCCCAAGTGCGGAAGCGGCTGAAAATTCGCCCCTAGCCAAGCGCATCTTTGCGACCGGTGGCGTGGCCGGCGTCTTCTTTGGCCTCGACTTTGTGACGGTCACAAAGGCCGATGACGTTGAATGGGACCATATCAAACCCGGTATCCTTGGCGCGATCATGGAGCACTACCAGTCTGGCCAGTCCGTTATGGCAGACGACCACAAGCCGGTCAGCGGACATGCAGAACATACCGGCGAAGACGGTGAAATCGTCGGACAAATCAAAGAACTGCTTGATACCCGCGTGCGTCCCGCAGTGGCGCAAGACGGTGGCGACATCACGTTCCACGGATTTGAGCGCGGGATCGTTTATCTACATATGCAAGGTGCTTGTGCCGGTTGCCCATCGTCAACTTTGACGCTGAAAATGGGCATCGAAAACTTGCTGCGCCACTACATCCCCGAGGTGGTCGAGGTGCGGCCTGTTGCAGCCTAAACCTATCGTTCTGGCATTTGATACATCGGCGGCGCATTGCGCCGCCGCTTTGCTGTTGGGCGACCGGATTGTGACCCGCGTCGATGAAATGGCCAAAGGGCAGGCAGAGCATCTAATGCCGATGCTTGAAGGTATGCTAGCAGCTCAGAACCTGACATGGCAGGATATTGATGGCATCGGTGTGGGCGTTGGACCAGGTAATTTCACGGGCATTCGCATTGCATTATCCGCCGCCCGCGGTTTGGCTTTGGGTCTTGGAAAACCAGCAATTGGGGTGAATGGATTTGATGCGCGCGCCTTTGGAGAGGCCCTGCCATTTACCGCAACCATCCCAGCACCGCGCGACCAATCCTATGTGCAGGAGTTTCGCGTGGGTGAAACAAGCGATCCAATCCAAATCGCCTCGCCAGCGCATCCTCAGAAATCAGCGTCCGACCTTATATCATCAGTTGCGCGCATTGCAGCGTCACGCCTAGGCGACAGCACCGAACGCCCTGCCCCGCTCTACATCCGCAGCGCAGATGCGGCCCCACCGCGCGATCCTGCGCCTGTCTTGCTGTCATGACACCGCAGGACCTTGCCACTTTGCACGCCCGCGCATTCAGCGCCACGCGGGCATGGTCAGCGCAAGAATTCACAGACCTGCTGGCTGGGCCCGGCATATTTGCGGTCGGCGATTCCAACAGTTTCTGCCTGATCCGCACCGTGCTCGACGAAGCCGAAGTTCTGACAATTGCAACCGATCCAGCGCAGCGCCGGAGAGGATTTGCGCGCAATGTCCTGCAAAGCGCCGAAGAGCTTGCAACGGCTAGAGGCGCCAAAGAGATCTTTCTCGAAGTAGCCGAAGACAACTTAGCCGCCATCTCGTTTTATGCATCATCCAGTTACCGCCAAATTGGGCGGCGCGCGGGCTATTATCTGCCCAAAGACGCAGCACCAATCGCGGCGCTGGTTCTACGCAAGTCGCTCGCCACTGGCTAACCCTGCGTCACGCTGTGGATAACACCTGTTTTTGCGGCATATGCCTACCTAAACGGCCAAAAAGCGGTTGATATTCCCCGCAAGGCAAGGCCTTATCACACGATGACCGACCTAAGATCGGCTCTGCCTTTAAATGAGGGGGCGCTGTGCGCCCGCAAAAAACCTCGCGTAACGACCTGGGAGAAATATTTATGACACTTATGCACAAATTCCTTGGCGCATCTGCTGCACTGGCTTTGACAGCCGGTACTGCTGCTGCAGATCCAGCCATCCTTTTCGATCTTGGCGGCAAGTTCGACAAATCCTTCAACGAAAGCGCCTATAACGGTGCAGAGCGTTGGGCAGCCGAAACTGGCGGTTCATACGCTGAGGTTGAAATCCAATCCGACGCCCAGCGCGAGCAAGCGATCCGCCGCTTCGCTGAATCCGGCGCAAACCCGATCGTCATGGCAGGCTTCTCTTGGGCCACACCATTGGCAGAAGTTGCAGCCGACTATCCGGACACAAAATTCGCAATCATCGACATGGTTGTTGACGCACCAAACGTTCGCTCTGTTGTCTTCAACGAGCACGAAGGGTCTTACCTCGTCGGCATGATGGCGGCGATGGCGTCTGAAACTGGTACAGTTTCCTTCGTTGGCGGCATGGACATTCCATTGATCCGTAAGTTCGCTTGCGGCTACGCGCAGGGTGCGAAGTCGATCAACGCAGACATCAACGTGATTGCCAACATGACAGGAACGACACCTGCCGCATGGAACGACCCGGTAAAAGGCTCCGAGCTGACATTGGCGCAGATGAGCCAAGGCTCTGACGTTGTCTTCGCTGCCGCTGGTGGTACAGGCGTTGGTGTTCTGCAGACAGCTGCAGACGAAGGTATGCTTTCCATTGGTGTTGATGCGAACCAGAACTACCTGCACCCGGGTCAGGTTTTGACATCCATGCTCAAGCGCGTTGATAACGCGGTTTATGATGCGATGACAGCTGGTACAGAGCTTGAGACAGGCTTTAACGTGATGAGCGTTGCCAACCGTGGTGTTGGCTTTGCAATGGATGCCAACAACGAGCCTATCGTATCCTACGACATGCTCGAGGCGACATATGGCGCGGCTGCTGCCATGGCGTCCGGTGAGCTTGCAGTTCACGATTACACATCCGACGAAAGCTGCCCAGCGCTCGACTTCTAAGTCGACGCCCAGGCCAAAAGACAAGGCCGCGCTGAGCAATCCGCGCGGCCTTTTGCGTTTAAGGAACAGGTGTCCAATGACCGACCAAGCCCCCGCCATTGAGCTGAAAGGCATTTCCAAAGCCTTCGGACCTGTTCAAGCGAACAAAGATATTTCTATTCGTGTCATGCCCGGTACGATCCACGGGATCATTGGTGAGAATGGGGCGGGCAAGTCGACGTTGATGTCGATTTTATATGGGTTCTATAAGGCTGATGCGGGTGAAATATTCATTTCAGGTCGCAAAACTGCAATTCCAGACAGCCAGGCGGCAATCGCAGCTGGCATCGGAATGGTGTTCCAACACTTTAAACTGGTCGAGAACTTTACTGTTCTAGAGAATGTCGTTCTTGGTGCCGAAGACAGTGGTCTGCTACGCCCTTCACTTGCGCGCGCGCGTCGCGAACTCAAAAGTCTTGCAGAAGAATATGAACTTAACGTCGATCCCGATGCGTTAATCGAAGAGGTCGGCGTCGGCATGCAGCAGCGCGTCGAAATTCTCAAAGCGCTTTATCGCAAAGCTGACATTCTGATCCTCGACGAACCAACAGGCGTGCTGACGCCCGCTGAAGCAGATCACCTTTTCCGCATCCTTGAGAACCTCAAGCGCGAAGGCAAAACCATTATCCTGATC
>Ga0209199_1005070_pt1 | contig 11718 bp, 8 predicted proteins | sample COGITO_mtgs_1105_7_FD_184805 | JGI IMG/M metagenome (GOLD analysis project Ga0209199, IMG submission 184805) | Pelagic marine microbial communities from North Sea - COGITO_mtgs_110523 (SPAdes) (version 2) | ecosystem: Environmental > Aquatic > Marine > Epipelagic ...
CGGCAGTTCCTCAGGTGGTTCAACAGCGTCAATTCCCGTCGCAACAACGCTGACACGCATCCATCCACCCATCTCAACATCCAAGGTAGAGCCCACGATAATATTGGCCTCTGCATCGACTTCTTCGCGAATTCGATTGGCCGCCTCGTCCAGTTCGAACAAGGTAAGATCACCGCCGCCCGTGATATTGATCAAAACGCCCTTAGCGCCACGCAAGCTGATTTCATCCAGCAGCGGGTTGGCAATTGCTTTTTCGGCCGCACTGACAGCACGATCTTCGCCCTCGGCCTCGCCGGTGCCCATCATCGCCTTGCCCATCTCATCCATCACAGACCGCACATCGGCAAAGTCCAGATTGATCAAGCCGGGACGCACCATCAAATCTGTCACCCCTTTGACGCCTTGATATAGTACATCATCAGCCAGTGAAAACGCTTCGGTAAAAGTGGTTTTTTCATTCGCCAGACGAAACAGATTCTGGTTTGGGATAATAATCAGGGTATCGACAACTTTTTGCAGCGCCTCCACACCCGCTTCGGCCTGCCGCATGCGCTTGGCACCCTCAAATTGGAACGGCTTGGTCACAACGCCAACGGTCAACACACCCAATTCACGTGCTGCCTGTGCAATAATTGGCGCTGCCCCGGTTCCTGTACCCCCGCCCATACCAGCGGTGATAAAGCACATATGAGCGCCCGCCAGATGATCGACAATTTGCTCGATACTCTCTTCTGCCGCTGCGGCACCAACACTGGCCCTTGCGCCCGCGCCAAGACCTTCTGTTACTTTGACACCAAGCTGGATGCGGGTCTCTGATTTACTTTGCTGCAAAGCTTGCGCATCGGTGTTACCGACAACAAAATCCACTCCATCGAGATTTTTATCGATCATATTATCGACCGCGTTGCCGCCCGCACCGCCCACTCCGAAAACCGTTATTCGCGGTTTGAGTTCGTCATATCCCGGCATCGAGAGGTTCAAGGTCATTGGTTCGTCCGCCTGTGCTACATCCTAGTAGATTTTTTTATCTGCTATATCGCCCTATGATACTGCGACAATGGCGCAAGGTCACGTAAAAAAACGCCGTGCAGGGCACAAAATATTGTAGTTTCGTCGCACATCCATAGACAATGTCGCAAAATGCCCCGCATTTGGTGGCTACCAGTTGTCACGGAACCATTTGACCGTGCGGGCCATTGATCTCACGGGATGACGGTCAGACGGCATATCGAAATCCCACCACTCATCCTGCGGGTTTGCCGCCATCAAACACAGACCGACCGCAGCAGAGAAGCCCGGCCCAGTTGTCGCCTGAGGCAACCCGTGCACCCGAAGCGGGCGTCCAAGACGCACCTGCTGGCCCAAAATTCGGCTGGCAAGCGCGTCGAGACCGGGAATTTGGCTACCACCCCCGGTCAAGACAATTTGCTGACTGGGTAGATGCTCAAACCCCGCAGCATCCAACCTAGAGCGAACATCTTCAAGGATCTCTTCAATCCGCGGCTTAATGATGCCGATCAATTCAGTACGGCTGACACTGCGACTGTCGCGGTCATAATCCCCTGTATCGCCCCCGATCTCTATCCGCTCGCGGTCATCCATACTGGTGGCATGGGCCCCACCATAAAACGTCTTGATACGCTCAGCCTTGGTTGCTGGAATCTGCAAACCCAAGGAGATGTCATTGGTAACGTGATCTCCCCCCATGCGCACCGTATCAGCATAAATCATATGCTTTTTCAGGAAAATCGACAGGCTCGTAGCCCCCCCACCCATATCGACGCAGGCCGCCCCAAGTTCTTGTTCATCTTCAACCAAACTGGACAGGCCAGACACATAGGCCGAGGAAACCACCCCTGCCAACTCCAGATCACAGCGCTTCACACAATGCACCAAATTCTGCACAGCGCCCGCATCCACGGTGATCATATGCATATCGGTGGACATTTTTTGCCCGACCTGACCGCGCGGATCTGACAGACCGGATCTGTTATCCAGCGCAAAGTTGACGGGTTGTGCGTGCAACACCTCGCGCGCCTCTCCGAAATCGGGCACGTCACAAGATGACAGAACCCGCGCGACATCCTCTTCAGAGACCTGACCTCCGCCGATGTCAACCGAACCTGCCAAACCGTAAGACCGGGGGTTGCCCCCCGCCATCGACACAATAACATGGTAAACTGGGGTATTGGCCATCTTTTGCGCCGATTGCAGCACCGTACGGATCGCACGTTCAGTTTCGCGCATGGCATCGATTTCGCCAAAACTTACGCCGCGCGACTGGGTTGTTGCCGCCCCTAAAACCCGAAAGCCCGACTGTCCCGCCAGCGACCCAACCCCGTCCGAGCTGCGGTCATAATCGGTGCCGTCAAACCTTAGTACAAGACAGGCTATCTTGGTGCTGCCAACGTCAAGAATTGCAATCACACCTTTTTGCAGGGCCGCCTTGCGCATCTGGCGCATCGCCCGCTGAGACTGATAGAGGTCCATCATAGTGTCAATTCTCCACGTATATGGGTTTTATCCGCGACAGTTCCCGCAGCGCGTTGTCGCTCAGGCGCAGCGAGGGCCGGGCACCAAGGCGCATATCCACCAGCGCCAGATCCCGCGCCAACAAATCGCTGGCCTGATGCAGAACAATGATCCGCTCAACGGCCTGAACCGGCGCGTCTTCCGGCAGCAGAATGCGCTGATCATTGTCCAAAATCATATCCCAACGCCGCTCTCCGACACGCACCAAACCCCGCAAACGGTCCTTGATCGGGGCGGCCGCTGCAATGATCGCCAATCCCTGCGGCACCGCGGCCGCTGCACCGGGGCCGGCGATCAACGGCAAATCGCCCCGTGCCGCACGGGTTTTAAGCAGCCCGACAGGTGCCCCTGTTGAATCCAGCAGCTCCATGCCCTGCTTGGTGCGCCACACCACAGCCGGCACCCGTTCGACAACATCCAATTGTAAAATACCCCCCTTGCGGTGGTGCACTTTTACCTGCTCGACCGGATCAAGGCCCGCAACGGTATCACGCACTTGATCAAGATCAAGGTCAAGCCAGCTGATCGGAAAATCAATTGCAAGGATTTCGCGAATGTCTTCCGACACAGACCGGCTTGCCCCCTCAATAGCCATCACATTCAGCATAAACTCAGGACGGTTTTTAATCGTTTCGACAATCTCATTTTTCGCGATTACAACGGCTTCACGACGTCCGGCATCGGAAAAATACACCCAAGTTGCCAGACAGAGCGCGGCCACTGGCAACACGAGGCGCACTGTCACCCGAAACAGCGGGGTCAACATCAGACGGTTCAGCCTGTAGGTCCAGACCGAGGGCGCCGGATCGCTTTTAGGTTTTTGATTGCCGGTCAACGGAAACATGACGCATCCTCAACGATCCAGCGGCACATCTGACCAAAACTGATCCCAACCTGTTGGCCCTGCTCTGGCGCTAGGGAGGTTGGCGTCATTCCTGGTTGGGTGTTGGTTTCCAACACTATCAATCCCGCCAACCCACGCGTCTCATCCCAACGCAAATCAGTGCGGCTGACACCGCGACATCCCAAAGCCTGATGCGCGCGCAAAGCATAGTCCATACAGGCGGCAAAAATCTCGTCAGGCAGCGCCGCCGGCACAATATGACGCGATCCGCCGGCGACATATTTCGCATCATAATCATACCATCCATCTGTGATGATATCGGTCACAGTCAACGCCCGGTCCCCCATCACAGTGGTGGTTAATTCCCGCCCTGGCGCATAGGTCTCGACCATCACCACCTCAGGCATATCAGGCGCCAAATCTGGTGGCGTATTTACCCCCTCATTCACAAGATAAATACCTACGGATGAGCCTTCATTGTTGGGCTTTATCACATAGGGAGGCGCCATCGCATGCCGGGCTACAACTTCGGTCTTGGGCAGCAGACAGCTGTCCACCACCGGCAGGCCAACAGACCGGAACACGTCTTTGCTGCGGGCTTTATCCATCGCCAATGCTGACGCCATTACGCCCGAATGGCTATAGGGCAAACCCATCCATTCCAGCATTCCCTGCACAGATCCATCTTCGCCCCAGCGACCATGCAGCGCATTAAACACGACGTCGCACGCTGCTTCGTCCAGACGCGCGGACAGGGCGCGATCTGCAATTATCTCAACCACTTCAAAGCCTTCGCCCCGCAGCGCCGCAGCGCATTCACGCCCCGATGACAGCGACACCTCGCGCTCTGCCGAGAAGCCGCCCATCAGTACCGCAACTTTGGGGTCTGTCCTGCTCGACATACCCAATCTTGCCTCGATCTTCCGGGCCTTTGGCCCATTTGGTAGCGCCTGTTTTCGCCAGCACTATTTTGGGATCGGTTCACCAACCCTCATAATTTCCCATTCTAACGTTATTGCTGCCTTTTGAAAGACTTTTTTTCGAACATATTCACCCAGCCCCTCAAGATCAGCAGCCGTGGCGCCGCCAGTATTGATCAGAAAATTCGGATGTTTTGGGCTCATCTGCGCCCCGCCTTGCGTGGCCCCGCGCAACCCTGCCTCGTCGATGACCCGCCAAGCTTTCAAGTCATGAATATCATCATCACGGCCAGTACTGGAAAACCCCGCCGGATTTCGAAATGTGCTGCCAGCGCTGCGGTCTTTCGTCGGCTGGCTGGCATCGCGCGCGGCAATCTGCGCCGCCATCCGTTCGGCCAAAACTCCGGGATCATCCACGGGTCCCTGCAACCGGGCCTCAATCAGCACCATGCCCAGGGGTAAATCGCTCTGGCGGTAGCGAAAATTCAGATCATCGGCTGTCAAGTCCACCAAGTCACCCTCGCGGGTGATTGCGCGCGCCGACACGAATACATCGGCGACATAAGAACCGTAGCAGCCGGCATTCATCCGCACAGCCCCGCCGATCGAACCTGGTATAGTGCGCAGAAATCCAAGATCGACCCCAGCCTCAGCAGCCCGGCGCGCGACATGGGCGTCCAGAGCAGCCGCCCCGGCGATGACTGTGGCGCCGTCAATTTGAATGTGGTTGAACCCCCGCCCAAGCCGGACCACCACACCGCGCATTCCACCGTCGCGCACGATCAGATTGCTGCCCACTCCGATGGGAAACACCGGCATATCGCGGGGCAAATCACGCAGAAACGCCGCCAGATCCTCGGGATCAGCGGGCTGAAACAGATATTCGGCCGGCCCACCAACACGCAACCATGTCAATCCTGACAAGGGCCGGTCTTTGGCAATGCTGCCGCGTGGGATGGGAATATCAGTCATGCTTGCCCATTTTTGCTTGCGAAAGCAGTGCCGCATTTAAAGGATAAAACGCAAGGGGGTTTTATCGTTAGGCCGGCGTTAAGAGCACTTAAAATTTTGAGTGCAGCCCGCAATCGCAGAATGAAAATGCGCCAGCTTATCCGGCACGTAACAAAATATGGTCAATGTCCAAAAATTATGCCCGGCCACCCAGTGCGAACGAACAGATCGTTAAATCCAGCCCAATTTTACGGAGGGGACAGTTTCTGCCAACGTCAGACTTGCCGCAACCGTGCGGGCAGCGCGTTGGCCCAAGCGCTAATTGTACCCGCCCCAAGACAGACCACCATGTCACCCGGCTTGGTGTGATCGCGGACCAATTGCGTCAGATCATCTTGTTGCAATAGCGCGCTGGCATGACGGTGACCGTGGCGGATCAGGCCCGCCACCAGATCATCGCGCGATGCGCCTTCAATCGGGTCTTCACCCGCCGAAAACACCTCAGATATGGCAACCACGTCGGCCTCGTGGAAACAGCTACTGAACTCTTCGAACAGATCGTGCAACCGGCTATAGCGGTGCGGCTGGTGCACGGCGATCACCCGCCCGTCACAGGCTTGCCGTGCCGCTTTCAGTACTGCGGCGATCTCGACCGGATGGTGGCCATAATCATCAATAATGGTGACACCATCGACCTCGTCAACGATGGTAAAGCGACGGTTGACGCCTTTAAATGCGGCCAGCGCATCACGAATTTGATCAAAATTCATGCCCAGATGACGTGCCACCGCTATGGCCGCAAGGGCGTTTGAAACGTTATGATCACCCGGCATGGGCAGACGGCAACCGGTCAAAGTCACATCTTCCGCCTGAAACTGTACATCGAAATGCGCCACGCCGCACTGGGTTGTCAGGTTGAGCGCCCGAACGTCGGCCTGCGCGTTAAAACCGTATGTGACGATCCGCCGGTCGGTGATCTTGCCGACCAGCGCCTGCACCTCGGGGTGATCGGTGCAACACACTGCCAAGCCATAAAAGGGGATGTTTGACACAAAGTCCACAAAGCCCTGTCGCAGGGTGTCAAAATCACCCCAATGCTCCATATGCTCGGGATCAATATTGGTGACAATGGCGATGGTGGCGGGCAGCCGGTTGAAGGTACCGTCACTTTCATCGGCCTCGACCACCATCCATTCGCCCTGCCCCATACGCGCGTTCGATCCATAGGCGTGAATGATACCACCATTGATCACCGTGGGGTCAAACTGACCGGCATCCAGCAGCGTCGCCACCATCGTGGTCGTGGTGGTTTTGCCATGGGTACCCGCAACCGCAACATTAGATTTCAGCCGCATCAGTTCAGCCAGCATTTCAGCCCGGCGCACCACCGGCAAACCGCGTAGGCGGGCGCTGTCCAACTCGGCATTGCCCGGCTTGATCGCCGACGAGATCACCACGACCTCGGCATGATCAAGATTTTCCGGCTTCTGGCCTTCAAAAATCACCGCGCCCAATGTTTGAAGACGGTCCGTAATTTTCGACGCTTTCAGGTCAGAGCCCTGCACCTGATAGCCATGGTTGAGCAGCACTTCGGCAATTCCTGACATGCCGATGCCACCGATGCCAACAAAGTGAATTGCACCGACATCCCCGGGTAATTTGGTGGCCGCGTTCATTTCGGTGCTCCCTGTCCAAGTCCCGCTGGTGCAAGGTTCTCGACCAGTGTCGCAAGCCGCCCGGTGGCGTCCGGTACTGCGCAACGTAAAGCCGCGTTTGCCATTGCGGTTGCGTTGTCAGGGGCCTCTAGAAAAGCCGCTATCTGCGCGCTGAGTGTCGCAACGGTCAAGCCCGGTTCGGGCATCAGAATCGCGGCATCGGCCATGACCAGCGCCCGGGCGTTGGCGGTCTGTTCGTCGCGAATAGCACTGGCGAGTGGGATCAAGATAGATGGCCTGCCAATCACCGATACATCGGCTACCGATGACGCCCCAGCGCGGCTGATGACCAGTTGTGCCTCGCTCATACGGCGCGGGATATCATCAAAAAACGTTTCGACCTCGGCCGCGATCCCGTGATCGGCATAGAACTCTGCAACCCGTTTGATATCTTCGTGGCGCGCCTGATGGCTGACCCGAAGGTGCTTGAGATGCGCAATTGGCAAATCGACAAGCGCTGGTGGCACCAGATCAGACAGAATGCGCGCGCCTTGTGATCCGCCCATCACCAGAACCGACATGGGATAATCACCCGGCGCAATATAGCCCGCCCCTGCACGATCAAGTATTTTTGCCCGCACCGGATTGCCGGTATGTACGCCCGTGACACCTGCGGGCGTTGCTGTGGGCCAACTGCCGCAGGCCAGCTGGTTCACATGCTTGGCAAAAAGTTGGTTTACCCGTCCCAAAACGCCATTTTGTTCATGGATTATTCGCGGTCTCCGCAGCAGCCATGCCGCCGCCAACGCCGGAATACTGGGGTAGCCCCCAAACCCGACAACCACGTCCGGACGATCACGCTGCATCGCAAACAAACTGTTCAGCACACCAATCCCCAATACGAACGGCACGATCAATTTTGCCCAAAAACCACCGCGGGCAAAGGTCGACGCGGAAATCTGTTCAATCTCAACCTCGGACGGAAAGCCTTTGGTATAGCGCGCTCCGCGCCGATCCGTCGACAGCTTAACCCGCCAACCTTTGGCAAGCATCGCCTCGGAAAGCGCTTGAGCGGGGAACATATGCCCACCAGTGCCGCCGGCAGCCAGTAATAGCAGACGGGGTTTTGTGTTCATCTCACGCGGGCTCGCAGCAGATCGCCAATTTCGCCTTGAGCGCGCGTGCGCGTAAACGCCAACAGCATGCCCACCGCAATGCCACCGGCAATCAGCGAAGAACCGCCATAGCTGACAAAGGGCAGCGTCATCCCCTTAGCTGGCAAAAGTCGCACCGCAACCCCCAAATTAATAAAAGCCTGAACACCAAAAATACACGCCAGACCCGTGCCTGCAAGTCGAATAAAAGGATCGCGCTCGCGCATTAGCCGCAGCAGGGTTCGCACCACAATGATCAGATACAGCACGATGATAAACAGCACCATAATCAAACCAAACTCTTCTGCGGCCACAGCAATGATAAAATCTGTATGCGCATCTGGCAGCGACCATTTTACTTGTCCCTCGCCCACACCAACCCCTAAAATCCCGCCCTCGCGGATTGCGTTTGTTGCATAACCCAATTGCGACGTCGGGTCGAAGTCAGGATAGAGAAACCCATCAATCCGGCGGGCAAAATGCTCGGAATGCCCATAGGCGACACCACCGATAGCCACCACCAGACCGGCCAGCGCCAAAAGCAGCGTCATCGGGGCACCAGCCACAAAATACATCACCGCCCAGCCAAAAAACACGATACACGCCTGACCGAAATCAGGCTGAAAGATCAACATGCCGCAGCACACCATCATCAACACCAAAGACCATAACCGACCGGGCGGGCCATTGATCTCTTGCGAGGCCGCCAGCATCCAAGCGGACACCACGACAAAGCCCGGTTTAAGAAATTCGGATGGCTGTATCGAGGCAAACCCCAACGAATACCAGCGCACCGCACCCTTGCCAAAATCAGTACCAAACTGCGGCAGCAGCGCGATTGACACAAACGCCACCAAAAAGCCAATCACCGACAGCCGTCGCACCAGTTTTGGCGTCATCATCGAGGTCACCACCATCGCCAGCAAAGCCAGCCCGCCAAACACCGCCTGACGCTTGACATAATGAAAAGCCTCAAAGCCATTTTTGGCCGCCAGAGGCGGCGACGCGGCCAGACCCAGAAGGATGCCAATGGAAAATAAAATCAGAATACAAGACAAAGACCCGCGGTCGATTGTACGCCACCATTTGGGTAATATCGCTTCGCCGACCCGCATGGGTGCGGATCCATACACCATCTCTGTCATTTAAACCGCCAACTGCTGTCTCAACAAAATGCGTCCCTTTGCGGGATCTGGGGTTAGTAATACATAAACCGCCCCTTCAAAGCCAGTGCAAATGCTTTTAACTTGCACTCTAATTCAGATCAGTGCAGCCCTGCACCATGATGTATGATACAATTATTATAGGCGCTGGCGCCGCAGGAATGATGTGCGCGGCCCAATCCAAGGGGCGCGTGCTGTTGATCGATCACGCCAAAGCCCCGGGTGAGAAAATTCGCATTTCCGGCGGCGGGCGCTGCAACTTTACCAATATGCATACCACACCCGCCAATTTCCTGTCGCAAAACAGTCACTTCTGTAAATCCGCCCTGCGTCGCTATAGCCAGTGGGATTTCATCTCACTGGTGTCAGACCACGGGATTGCCTATCACGAAAAAACCTTAGGGCAACTGTTTTGTGACGGCTCGGCCAAACAGATCATCGCTATGCTGCGCAGCGAGATGGAGCGCGCACGGGCCGAACTGCGGCTGCGCTGTGCGGTGACCGCCCTGTGTAAAACCGAAGATGGCTTTGCGCTTGAGCTCACGCAAGACGGTCAAACCAGCTCAGCTCAATGCCGTCAGTTGGTGATTGCCACGGGGGGCAAGTCGATCCCCAAAATGGGCGCGACCGGCTTTGCCTATGACGTCGCTGACCAGTTTGATATCCCATTGACCGAAACCCGTGCCGCGCTGGTGCCGCTGACATTTTCAGATGCGCGGTTCAAACCGCTGGCCGGCACCGCTTTGAAGGCAAGGATCAGCAATGCAAGCGCCACCTTTGACGAGGGGATGCTGTTCACCCACCGCGGGTTGTCGGGGCCATCAATCCTGCAAATTTCATCCTATTGGCGCGAGGGCGAGGTGATTTTTGTCAACCTGATCCCCGACATCCCGCTCTATGATCTGCTGCGCACCCAACGCCAGGCGCAGGGCCGGCGCAATCTCACAACCGAGCTGGCGCACCACCTGCCGGCACGGCTGGTGGAGTATCTGACCGCGCACCTGGCACTGAGCAGCAATCTGGCCGATCAATCCGACGCGCGTTTAATCGAGATTTGCAGCGCATTAAAGGCCTGGCCACTGACACCGAACGGATCTGAAGGGTACCGCACCGCCGAAGTGACGCTCGGGGGCATCGACACCGACGCGCTGTCGTCAAAGACGATGATGAGTAAAACCGTGCCGGATCTGTATTTCATCGGTGAGGCGGTGGACGTGACCGGCTGGCTGGGCGGGTATAATTTCCAATGGGCCTGGTCGTCGGGCTGGGCCGCCGCACAGGCGCTGAGCAGCCGGGCCTAGACCCGTTGAAGATGTACGATAATCTCGCGCTCAATACCGGTGAACGCCGCCCCCTTCCAATCGCCAACCACCCGCACAACCCGTAGCCCTGCCGCCGTGGCAAAGGCTTCGATCTGGGCCAAGGTGCAAAACCGCAGGCAGCTGCGCGAAATCACCGGGGCCGTGCGATCCGCAAAGGCGTGATATTGATCAAAGGTGACGTAATCGTCTGTGATCTCGACCAGTTGATGCCAAAGCCGCACCGCCACGTCATCCGCGGTGACCAAGGCGATTTCAGACCGTGCGGGCACCCAGTTTTGCCACGGCGCACAGGCCGGATTACGGGTTTCAAACACAAACTGCCGGCCTGGGGCCAAAACCGCAGCCACCGCAAGAAAGGCCTGCAGGATATCATCATCCGCCAACAGGCATTGAAATGCGTGGCCGGTCATATAGATCAGATCATAGCGCTGATCACTGTGAAAGCTTTGCAACGTGCCGTGTTGCCAGTGCACAAGTGCCGCTCCGGCGCGCGCACGGGCCACCGCAAGCATCGCCTCAGCCGGATCAAGCCCGGTGACCTCGGCGCCCATGCGCGCCATCTCAACCGCCAGCGCGCCGGTGCCGCATCCGGCGTCCAACACGCGGGCCGGTGCTTTTTCGGCTCCGACAATCCGGGCGGCCAGCGCAAGATAATAATCCCAATCAGGTCCGCCTGAATTTATCAGATCATATAATGCCACAAGGTCTTTTTGGTCATAGCATCGGTCGATCATAGCCGGTTTTTCCCGTTATGCCCTTTTATAAAGCCCAGCCGCCACACAGCTGCAAACGCCAACTTGCCACCCTCTGCCTGATGGTCAAATCGCATAGCGAGCACTGACGCAATCCAGAAGCTCACATAGGCCTTGCTTAGGCGAGCTGCACCGCTACCAGACCGCCAATGGAACCCGGCTGACCCATTCCAAACCTTGCACGACATGGAGATCGGTTTAAACTTTTGACCCCACCAGCGTCTTGCGAGACCAGTCGAGACCCTTCTTGAACCATCCGTTAACTGTCGCGATCAGCACCGCAAAAACCAGCACCGATCCAAGCGCCGTTCCATTCACTATTATCCATGTCCAGATATGTTGCCAAAATACAGGTTCCAAATGCCATCCAATCAAAAAATAAAATTTGTTTAATGGTGCCAAAGTAGACACATGGACGTGCGTGT
>Ga0209199_1005072_pt1 | contig 11714 bp, 10 predicted proteins | sample COGITO_mtgs_1105_7_FD_184805 | JGI IMG/M metagenome (GOLD analysis project Ga0209199, IMG submission 184805) | Pelagic marine microbial communities from North Sea - COGITO_mtgs_110523 (SPAdes) (version 2) | ecosystem: Environmental > Aquatic > Marine > Epipelagic ...
TTGAACCTACAGAAAGTGAAAACATCGCAGAGATTGATCGCTTTTGTGAGGCTATGATTGCCATAGCTCATGAAATTGGAGAACAAGAAATGCATACAGAAAGTAGCGTTTTGAAAAATGCTCCACATACACTTCAGATGGCAACTACCGATGATTGGTCCTTTGAATACAGCAGACAAAAAGCGTTATACCCATTAGAATTTGTTCGTGAAAATAAGTTTTGGCCCTCTGTAAGAAGAGTCGATGAAGCCTTTGGGGATCGTAATTTAATTTGCAGCTGCCCCCCTATCGAAGAATATGTAAACAATTAATAACCAATTTTTAGAATTCAGTTCAATGCTCTTTATTACATCAAATAAAGAGCATTGAACTTCGTAGGATTTTAACACAAAAGATCAAACCACCTCTGCACTTTGCTACATTTGTATATGATCGATTCCTTAAATATAAAAATCACAGGTACAGGTAGTTACATTCCAAGTCAAATCCAAAAGAACAGTGACTTTTTAAACCATAGTTTTTTAACAAATGATGGGCTTCCCTTTGACGTTGAAAACGCAGAGATAATAGAGAAGTTCAGTTCAATAACAGGGATCAAGGAACGCCGCTACGCGAACAAAGATCAAAACTCTTCTGACTTAGCATCCAATGCAGCCATTGAGGCATTAGCAGATTCTAAGATTGACCAAGAAACACTTGATTACATCATAGTCGCGCACAACTTTGGAGATACTCCCTTTGGATCAAAACAATCCAATTCGCTCCCAAGTGTCGCATCTAAAGTAAAAGCAGCTTTGGGAATAAAAAACCCTAAATGTGTAGCCTATGACATCCTCTTTGGATGTCCCGGTTGGATTGAAGGTGTGATTCAAGCAAAGGCATTTATAAAAGCTGGAATGGCAAAAAAGTGTTTGGTTATTGGAACGGAAACCTTGTCAAGAGTTGTAGACACCAATGATCGTGATTCTATGATTTTTGCTGACGGTGCTGGCGCTACCATAATTCAAGACTCTGAAAACTCTGGAGGTATTATGGCGCACGAATCTGTAACATATACGGATAACAAAGAAGTTGATATGTTATTTTTTGGCGATTCATATGAAACAAATAATTTCGATCAGTTCATTAAAATGCACGGAAGAAAGGTTTATGAATTTGCACTATCCCGAGTTCCTGACGCTATGAAAGCGTGTTTGGATCAATCCGGAACTCAAATTCAAGACCTCAAGAAAATATTCATCCATCAAGCAAACGAAAAAATGGATGAAGCTATCGTGAAACGCTTTTACAGACTTTACAAAGAAAAAGTTCCAGCTAATGTTCTTCCAATGAACATAGAAACCCATGGAAATAGTTCTGTTGCTACTATTCCTACGCTCTTTGATCAGGTTCTTAAAGGTCAAAAAGAAGGGCATGAATTATCAAAAGGCGATGTTGTTTTATTCGCCAGCGTTGGTGCTGGTATGAATATCAATGCCATCACCTATCAGATCTAAGAAACTTAGATTTATCAGATTCCTTTGAGCTATTTGGGACTTTAATTTTAAGTTTTATGTATTTTTGAGTAATGAAAACTTTAACTCATATTGGACAGTACGTATTGATGATCCAAAAAACTTTTGGGAAATTCACCAAGTGGAACGTACTTAAAATTTTAATTGTCCGCGAAATCGATGATCTCATCTTGGGATCGTTGGGGATTATTTCCTTTATATCATTTTTTGTAGGAGGGGTAGTTGCCATTCAAACTGCAATAAATACAGACAACCCTTTACTTCCGGGCTATTTGGTTGGTTTTGCTACACGACAATCGATAATTCTAGAATTTGCTCCGACCTTTATATCAATCATAATGGCTGGAAAAGTTGGGTCATTTATCACTTCCAGTTTAGGGACAATGCGCGTAACAGAACAAATAGATGCGCTAGAAGTAATGGGTGTTAACACCTATAATTATTTGATCTTCCCAAAGATTGCTGCATTAACCTTATACCCCTTTTTGATAAGCATTTCAATGGCTTTGGGTATTTTCGGAGGTTATCTGGCTTGTATAAGTGGCGGGTTTTCGTCTCATGCAGATTTTGTTGAAGGCTTACAACTTGATTTCAAAACCTTTCACATTGTATATGCATTCATAAAAACCTTCTTGTTTGCGATGCTTTTAGCTACCATTCCCTCCTATCATGGTTACTTTATGAAAGGTGGTGCTTTGGATGTTGGAAAAGCAAGTACAACTTCATTTGTATGGACTAGTGTAGCCATTATCATAGCGAACTCAATTGTAACGAACCTTTTGCTCACTTAGAATGATTCAAATAAATAACTTAATAAAATCGTTTGAAGAAACTCAAGTCCTAAAAGGGATTAGTACCATCTTTGAAAAAGGCAAAACAAACTTAATTATCGGCCAAAGTGGTTCAGGTAAAACTGTTTTCTTAAAGTGCGTTCTTGGTCTTTTCGATGCTACTGATGGTGATATTGTTTTTGACAATACATCTCTAAAAAGTATGGATTTAAAAACCAGAGCTCTTTTAAGACAAGACATTGGAATGGTTTTTCAGGGCAGTGCTCTTTTTGATTCCATGACAGTTGAAGAGAACATTATGTTTCCCATGAAAATGTTTACCGATGCTGATGAAGATGAAATTAGAGATCGTGCCAATACTGCAATCAATCGGGTGAATCTAATAGATGCAAACCATAAAATGCCTTCGGAAATTTCGGGAGGAATGAAAAAAAGAGTGGCCATTGCACGGGCTATTATAATGAACCCCAAATATCTTTTTTGTGATGAACCTAATTCAGGATTAGACCCCCGAACGGCAATTTTGATTGACAACCTCATTCAAGAAATAACTCAAGAGTATGCAATTACCACCGTAATCAATACTCATGATATGAATTCGGTAATGGAGATCGGAGAGAAGATTGTATTTCTTGAAAATGGATTGAAACAATGGGAAGGCACCAACCGAGAGATTTTCAAAACAGATAACGAAGCAGTAACAAAATTTGTCTACTCTTCTGAGATGTTTAAAAAGATTAGAGAAATCTACATCAAAGAATCCAATTAATATCGAGTCCGTCCGCACTTGGATATGCTACAAGCATATTCATGTGTCTCGACATTTTATGAGCGTTTTTTCATCTCGGTAACCTCTGCATGTGGACTGAAAATATACTTCTTACGCGTTGAAATTTCTTCACACTCAAATCGCTTAACACGTTTTTTTCCGAGCTTAAATTCTCTTCCGTCTGGAATTGAAAAAAATGTTCCTTCCTCTAATTCAAATACATAGGTTTTATCAGTAACAGGATCAAACTTACTCAACTCCATTACTAGCTTAAAATCAGTATCACTACTGGCCTTTGGATTTTTGAAGTGTAATGCTAGTACTGCCAGTAAACTTTCTGGAAAAACAGTTGGATTAATCAAGGGCAACATCAGCTTCTGAAAAGTCATTTTCCATTCTTTCCCGTGGGGCTGTATTCGATAACCAAACTCCTGAAAAGCTACAAAATGAGCCAACTCATGAATTAATGTTATTAAGAAACGATAGGGATTAGAACCTTTATTAATTGTTATTTGGTGAGCACCAGATACGGTTTTTCTATAATCGCCATGCTTTGTTTTTCTTTTAGAAACAACTTTAACAGCTACATCCCATGATGACAAATACAGCTTAACCTGTGTTATTGCCGTGGTGGGTATTGAGTCAAATACTGCAGTCATTAATATAAAATTAAGGGGTACCAGAAGAAACTGGCAATACCTTACCGTTATAGAATTGATGAGCTGTTAATGCAAAATTCAAGAGATACGATCCCATTTCAGCTGCACTTAATGGCGCTTCATATCCTGGAAAAGCTTCTTCAAGCATCTCCGTTTGAACTGCACCAAAGGCAAGTGCATTGAAGGCAGGTCCTGTTTCCTTAAACTCTTCTGCTAGTAACTCCGTTAAGGTTATCACTGCCCCTTTACTACTGCTATAGGCTGCGAGTCCGGGGAACTTAGAGCTTCCTTGAACGCCTCCCATACTACTGATATTTACAACATGTCCTTTTGGGTTTATCATTGGCAAAAGTTGACGTGTAAGCTCTGCCAAGCCGAAAACATTTACTTTAAATACAGATTCAAAAACATCGAAAGCAGTTTCTTTGAACGGAATATTTTCTAGTTTCCCTGCATTATTGATTAAAACATCAATTAAGACTCCTGTAGTGGCGAGCTCTTTACAAAATGACGCAATAGCATCTGGATTTGTTAAATCAACAGAAAAAGGTTGAATGTTTTCTATTCCTTTTAAGTCATCAATAGTTCTTGAGATTGCATAAACCTGATTTCCTTGAGAAGCAGCTAATAATGCAGTAGCTCTACCTATCCCTCTTCCTGCTCCAGTTATGATGATGTTTTTTTTCAACTTTCTTTTTTTAATCCTAATTATATAGTACAGGTTAAATATAAAAAAACCCGCTGAAAGCGGGTTTATTATTTATCAATTAAAATGTTATAACAACATTGTTAAAGGGTTTTCGATGTACTGCTGTAAAGTTTGTAAAAACTGTGAACCAGTAGCTCCATCTACCGATCTATGGTCACAAGCAAGAGTAAGCTTCATCATATTCCCTACAACGATTTGTCCATTCTTAACTACGGGCTTCTGAACAATTGCTCCAACCGATAGTATTGCAGAATTGGGCTGATTGATTATCGAGGTGAATTCTTGAATTCCGAACATTCCCAAATTAGAAATGGTAAATGTACTACCATCCATCTCTGCAGGTGTTAATTTTTTATCACGTGCTCTAAGTGCATAATCCTTTACAAGTGCTCCAATTTGAGGTAACGACTGCTCATCTGCAAATTGAACTACGGGTACAACTAATCCATCTTCGACAGCAACAGCAACTCCCATATGAACATGATTGTGCTTTACGATTTTATCGTCGTACCATCTTGAATTTACTTGAGGATGTTTTTTTAGTGCTAAAGCAGTTGCTTTAACAATAATATCGTTGAATGATATTTTAGTATCAGGAATAGAATTGAATTGTGTTCTGAACGCAATAGCATTGTCCATATCATACTCTATACCTAAGTAATAATGTGGCGCTGTAAATTTCGAAGCAGCTAAACGTTTGGCAATTGTTTTGCGCATTTGACTGTTTGCCATTTCTTCAACAGACTCAACACCAGAGGGCACAAATGGTCTAACACCTCCACCAGCAGCTGGTTGATAACCTTCTATATCTCTTTTGATAATTCTACCACCATCTCCAGAACCGGATACCATAGCGATATCAATACCTTTTTCTTCAGCTAATTTCTTAGCTAAAGGAGATGCAATAATTCTACCGTTATTAACTTTTTTTACAGCAACAACCGGAGTTGCTAAAGCCTTTGGTGTTTCTTCAGGAGCAGCTACAGCAGGAGCAGCAGCAGCAGCAGCTTTTGGAGTTTCAGCAACTGGCGCTGTTTTGGAGTCTAGGGAAGCAAGTGCAGCTTTAACATCTGCATCTTTAGCTCCAATGATAGCCAATACGCTATCAACTGGTGCCGATTCGCCTTCTTGAATTCCAACATACAACAGAGTCCCGTTGTGAAAAGATTCAAATTCCATAGTTGCCTTATCGGTTTCTATTTCAGCGAGGATATCACCTTCAGCAACCGTTTCGCCAACTTTCTTCAACCAAGAAGCTACTGTACCTTCTTCCATGGTATCACTCAAACGAGGCATAGTAATAACTTCAACATCACTAGGGAGTGCAACGACTTCCGATGTTTCAGCTTCAACAACAGCTTCTTCAACCGCAACATCTGGAGTACCTCCGCTCAAATGAGCAGAAATATCTTCACCTTTCTCGCCAATAATAGCCAAAAGAGTGTCTACAGGTGCAGTTCCACCTTCTTGTATTCCAATGTGCAATAATTCTCCCGCATGAAATGCTTCGAATTCCATTGTAGCTTTATCTGTTTCAATTTCAGCAAGGATATCACCTTCGCTAACGGTATCTCCAACTTTTTTAAACCAAGTAGCGACAGTACCTTCTTCCATGGTGTCACTTAATCGAGGCATGTTTATGATTTCTGCCATATCTAGCTTAATTTATGTTTTATAAAAGGGTAGTCTGTTTGTTCGTAAACGGCATCATACATAACTGATTTGTCTGGATACGGAGAAGTTTCAGCAAATTTTTCGCATTCCGCAACGCGTTCTTTTACGTCTGCCTCAATAGCATCCAAATCAGACTGTTTTGAGTATTTTTTATCGAGTATAATATCTCTGACCTGAGTAATAGGGTCTATTTTTTTGTATTCCTCAACTTCATTTTTGGTTCGGTATTGTTGTGCATCAGACATAGAATGTCCTCTGTAACGGTAGGTTTTCATTTCTAAGAAAGAAGGTCCTCCTCCGTCTCTTGCAAGCTTAATTGCTTTGTCCATAGCCTCAGCAACTGCAACAGGGTCCATACCATCTACTGGACCACAAGGCATTTCATAACCAAGTCCAAGTTTCCAAATCTCTTCATGACTTGCTGTTCTTGCTACAGAAGTTCCCATGGCGTATCCGTTATTTTCAACAACAAACACAACAGGTAGTTTCCATAGAGTTGCTAAGTTAAGGGTTTCATGAAGTGAACCTTGACGCACTGCACCATCGCCCATATAACAAAGTGTTACTCCACCGGTATTGTTGTATTTATCACCAAAAGCCATTCCAGCTCCAAGGGGAATTTGACCTCCTACAATTCCGTGACCACCATGAAATTTAAATTCTTTTGAAAAAATATGCATAGAACCTCCAAGACCACTAGATGTTCCAGTTGCTTTTCCATAAAGTTCGGCCATAACGCGTTTAGGATCTACTCCCATCCCGATGGGTTGAACGTGATTTCTATAGGCAGTGATCATACGATCTTTCCCCAATTCCATTGCATGTAATGAACCAGCAAGAATAGCTTCTTGACCATTATACAAGTGAAGGAATCCTCTTACTTTTTGCTGAATATATACTGCGGCTAACTTATCTTCAAACTTTCTCCAGAAGAGCATGTTTGAATACCAATCGATGTAGGTTTGTTTTGTTATTTTCTTCATTAATCTTGTTATTTGAAAAAATTTTGATCTGTCGCCAAAAATACAATATTTTATTGATTTTATTAATGTGAAAAACGGGCTTATTAAGCCAATAAGTTGTTAAAATCACAATAAAATTAATGGATTTCTTCGGAAACAGAAATTACGGATAAAGACTACTCTTCAGCTTCAGTTACTGGAGCGCTTGCCAAATCAAAAGTCAAGGAGAATCTAAGGGTGTTTTCTAGGGGGTTTCTAACTTTAGAAGTCGAAAAAAGATACGAAATATCAATCGCTGCAAAATTCAAAGAAAAACCTGCACCCAAAGTAAAATATTTACGTGATCCTTTTTCAATACTCTCATGAAAATAACCTCCTCGTAAAGCAAAGGCGTCTTGAAAATTATATTCTGATCCAAAGCCCCATGTGATTTCTTTTAATTCTTCAGAAAACCCATCAGGTGCATCGTTGAACGATTCAAAAATACCAGACAGAAAACTAATATCAGGCTGCTGATAACGATCTATCGCACCTGTATTTTCATTAATAACAGCGACTGGAGAGGGCACCAATAGCTTGTTGAATTCTAAATTAAATGAGATTTTATTATCCGAATCTAAATGGATATTCAATCCAGATCCAAGTTTCAAATTCGTTGGGATAAAGTTTTTTTGCCCACCTTCGTCATACTTCAATCGAGGACCAATGTTTGAAACATTAAACCCAAGTCTCAAACGCGCTTTTTTATCGCTAAAGTCGAATAAGTTACTTTTATAAAAACCCGCTATATCAATTCCAAGTGTGTTTGCAGAAGTTGCGTCAAGGTCAGATGAGATTTTCAAATCAGATCGTATAAAACGTGCTGCCACCGCCATGGAATATTTTGTATTGAGTAACAATGCGTATGAAAAATCTAAGGTAAGCTCGTTGGGGCGTTCAATTCCCTGTTCAATAATAGTACCCGCAACTAAGTCATTTAAGACAATATCGCCTAAACTAAAATACTTAAGACTAGCTGCCCAAGCACTCCGATCCGTGTTTTTATTGAAGTAGGTAATGTTTGCTAAAAAAATATCGTTGACCAGTTTGCTGAGATAAGGAGTATAGCTCACCCCAAAACCAGATTTTTGTTCTGAAAAAACATATTTAGCAGGATTCCATTGCTGTGAAAAAGCATCAACAGATGTTGCTACCCCTTGCTCTCCCATAGCAGCACCACGTGCGTCTGGTGTAATTAATAAAAAGGGAACTCCAGTGGTAATGACACGTTCTTGTGCAACTAAATTTAAGGTGCAAACAACATAAAGCAAATTAGCTAAAGCCACTCTTAAACAGGTTTTTACATTACATTTAATTCTTATCATACAACTACATAACGCTTTTTTTAAGGAAATCTTGTATGTAAATAATTTAAAAAATCAGCATAAGAGTGAGATCCTATATAATAATCTAATAATTCAAACGTTCTTATTAAGAATCTGCACGCAAACAAAGCTTTAAAGTCAAGTTGCAACAGTAGATTTTGTATATTGCATACATTAAGTAAAAAAACGAGTACTTTATATAATATTTATGAGAATTAACTTATTATCTAAAAACGCTATTCTGATTGCTTTTACAGCATTGATTGCTATTTCCTGTGGGAAGAACAATCAATCTAGAGCTACTGGATGGGGTATAAATTCAAAAAAAGGCGGATTTCAATATAACGTTGAATTTGAGGATCAAGAAACTGGTCCAGGTTTAGTTTTTATTGAAGGAGGAACATTCACAAAAGGACAGGTACAAGACGATGTCATGCACGATTGGAATAATTCTCCAAACAAGCAACATGTCATGTCCTTCTATATTGACGAGACAGAAGTCACCAACCTCATGTACTTAGAATACTTGGATTGGATTACTTTAGTTTTTCCACAAGACCAAAGACAATTTAAACAATTATACAACGGAGCACTTCCCGATACCTTGGTTTGGAGAAACCAATTGGGTTATGTTGAAGAACTTACTACGAACTATTTACGTCACCCTGCTTACGCTGAATATCCTGTTGTAGGAGTTAATTGGCTACAAGCAGTTCAGTTTGCCGAATGGAGAACAGATCGCGTAAATGAATTTATTCTTGAACGTGAAGCTTACATTCAAGAAGATGTACGTTACACAGAAGTTGATGCGAACAGTACGTTCAGTACAGGTGCATACCTCAAACGTCCAGAAACTACTTACGGTGGAAAAATTGACAGTTTAACTGGTAAGAATGGTCGTATGCAAAAAGATACCACTGAAGTAAATGTTTATGCAGGTGTAGAAAAAGGAATTTTACTTCCTTCATACAGACTTCCAACGGAGACTGAATGGGAATACGCAGCATTGGCCCTTGTTGGAGATAGAGAATACAACACCTATCGCGGAAAGAAAAAATATCCGTGGTCAGGAGAATACACACGCTCAGAAGATCGCCGTTCAGAAGGTGATCAATTGGCAAACTTTAAACTCGGTAAAGGAGATTATGGTGGAATTGCCGGATGGTCAGATGACGGAGCCGATATTACAATACAAGTAAAAGCTTATCCTCCAAATGATTTTGGAATTTATGATATGGCCGGAAACGTTGCCGAATGGGTTTCTGATGTCTATCGTCCTATTGTAGATGATGAAGCAAGTGACTTTAACTACTATAGAGGTAATGTTTATTTAAAAGATGTTATCAACGAAGATGGAAGAGCGCAAGTGATTTCGCCAGACCAATTGGTATACGATACGCTTCCGAATGGAAAAGTTCTATTGAAGAGACTTCCAGGTCAGCTAGAAAAAGTAGCTATTGATGAAGAAGAAACATTCCTAAGACAAAATTTCACGAAAAGTGATAACAAAAACTTTAGAGATGGGGATTTAGGATCGACTCGTCTATTCTCAAGATTTGGAGAAGAGGAAGAAGATAGCGAAAATGCTCGCCCAGAATCTACAACAATGTACGATGCACCAACGCATCCAAAGGTTACTGTAGATGAAGATGGTAATTTAGTTCGTACAAAAGATAAATCTAACAAAAGAACTTCGTTAATTACAGATGAAGTTCGTGTATACAAGGGAGGATCTTGGAAAGATAGAGCATATTGGCTCGATCCAGCTCAAAGACGCTATATGCCGCAATACCTAGCCACTGACCACATTGGTTTTAGATGTGCAATGACTCGATTAGGTTCGAAAAGCAAGGTTAAAAAAACGGCCAGACACAAACGTAAAGGTTAATCAAATCAAAAGGCATTTTTAACGAAATGCCTTTTTTTATTTTATGGAAGCAAAAGATCTTTATTCCTATTTCCTAAAATCCACAGGGGTTGCTACTGATTCACGGCAAATCGAAAAAGGGACGCTTTTTATATGCTTACGAGGAGAACATTTTAATGGTAATAAATTTGCAGCAGAAGCCCTCGAAAAAGGAGCCTCTTATGTAGTTGTAGATGACTTGGAATATTTCAAGAAAGACAAGCGCCATATTCTCGTCAAAGATAGCCTAAAGAGCCTACAGGCGCTCGCTCATCACCATCGTATGCAATTTAGCATACCTGTGATAGGTCTTACGGGGTCAAATGGTAAAACAACCACCAAGGAATTAATCAATAGTGTGTTGTCACAGCAATTCAATACTACTGCAACGGTTGGAAACCTCAACAACCACATTGGTGTACCCTTGACTCTTTTGAATATAAATTCGAAAACAGCAATTGCCCTTATTGAGATGGGAGCTAACCACCTCAAGGAAATTGAATTATTAGCAGCAATAGCTGCCCCTACGCTCGGCTATATAACCAATTTCGGAAAAGCACATCTAGAAGGATTTGGAAGTATCGAGGGAGTAATTCAAGGGAAATCTGAACTCTATCAATTCTTAGCTAAAAATAGCGGTGTCTGTCTAATCAACTATGCAGATTCGAAACAAGTAGCTGGTACTCTGAATCAAGAAATATTTTCCTTTGGAACCAGTAGTTCAGCTACGGTTACAATTAAGGATATTGATCGAGGAGCAGATGAAAATATTGTGATTCTAGCAGAGGAAACAAAAATCATTAGTCAACTAAAAGGGGCGTACAACTTCACCAATATTGCAGCAGCTTTAGCCTTTGGAAACTACTTTGAAATTCCTATTGCTAAAATCAAAAAAGGAATTGAAGCGTACAATCCAACAAATAACCGTTCGCAATGGCATACAACAGATTCCAACACCTTGGTACTCGACGCATATAATGCAAATCCCAGCAGCATGAAAGCTGCTTTAGAATCCTTTTTTAATTCTAAAAAAGAAGATCAAGTTTTGATCCTGGGTGATATGCTGGAATTAGGGTCTTTTGCAGATGAGGAACATCAAAAGATTGTGGATTTAATCGAAACAAAAAACATAGAGGAAATACTCTTAATTGGTCCTGAGTTTAATAAAACTAAAACATCAACTTCAGGTTTTAAGAAATTCGACAACACTAATTCAGCGATCCCCTACCTTCAAAAAAAGAACTTCCAAAACAAAACCATTTTGATCAAAGGATCTAGAGGAATTGCCTTGGAAGTACTAAAAGATTATTTGTAGAACTAGTCTATACTTAGTTCTTGTATCTCTTTAAACCTTGAAGCATCTTCT
>Ga0209199_1005073_pt1 | contig 11713 bp, 10 predicted proteins | sample COGITO_mtgs_1105_7_FD_184805 | JGI IMG/M metagenome (GOLD analysis project Ga0209199, IMG submission 184805) | Pelagic marine microbial communities from North Sea - COGITO_mtgs_110523 (SPAdes) (version 2) | ecosystem: Environmental > Aquatic > Marine > Epipelagic ...
TCTCTTGTATCGTTCGGTCACCACGCAATGCCGCAAGCGCAACCTTGGCCTTAAACTGGTCTGAAAACTTCCGTCGTTTCGTCATTTCTGTATTCCTTCATAAGGTTGGAATACACCTTAACAGTCTGTCTGATTGTGCAGGAACACTTCAGCTATCGAATACGGCGGTACCATCGATAAATTTATCGGCGATGCCGTGATGGTGTTTTTTGGTGATCCAGAAAGCAAGGGTGAGAAAGAAGATGCCCTCGCCTGCGTTCAAATGGCTGCTGGAATGCAGATACGCATTGGCGAACTGAAATCTTATTGGAAAAAAATTGGTATCAAAAAACCAATGCAGGTCCGTATGGGCGTATTGACAGGATATTGTACTGTGGGTGATTTCGGCTCACCGCAACGACTTGACTATACCGCGTTTGGCAGCGCTGTTAACCTTGCCGCGCGTCTACAAACGTTGGCGCCGGCTGGAAAATCCTGATTTCAGAAGCCACCCAAGCCTTAGTTGAGGACAGTATCGAAAGCACTAAACATCAGACAATTACCCCTAAGGGTTTTGCCCGACCCGTAGACACCTTTATTTTGGAAAACCACACTGTGAAATCCCGTAGGGGCGAGAATGCAAAATATCAAAAATTAGGCAATCGGGTCTCAATCGATATTTTTGACACCTCGGACATCAGGGCTGCCATTAAAGAGCTGAAATCTATTGAACTTGAGTTTGAAAGATTGGCAAATCTTGCAGATGATAAGAGTTGATTTCCCTTTGAAGCGCCGCGTTTTAAGGTCACTGATCAGCGGCCAGTTCACCTGTGGTCGCGGCGTCCGTAAGAGGTAAATAAAAGGCCACAACCAAGCCGATCAAAGCCAGCACTCCAAGGCCGATAAAAGAGGGTTGGTAACTGCCGGTCAGGTCAAATACCCGTCCAGCCAAAATAGGTCCGATAGACCCACCAAGGGTACCGCAAAACAAAATAGTGCCAAAGATCGATCCATGCGCCCGCATGCCAAAATACTCGGCCACGACCGGAGACACCAAGGTAAAAAAGCCTCCGTGCGTAACACCGTAAAGCGCCACAATCAGAAATAACGGCAAATGAGCGCTGGTTGCGACCAATCCCACAAGGCTTGTAAGTAACAAAACGAAACTCAAAATATAAGCATTTTTGCCCCCAAACCGATCTGCCCCTCCCCCCATGACCAACCGGCCCACAATGCTGGCACCGCCCAGCACAGACAGCAACAGCGCCGCCCTGCCCGCTGTCATTCCAAGATCCATCCCATGGACTGCCAAATGCACCGGAACCGTCATCAGTGTTGGGAAAAATAAAAACTGGATTAGACAAAGCTGCCAGAACAGACGCGTTTTACGGGCCTGCTGAAAGGTCAAGCCCGACACGTCTTGTGATGGATTCGGCGTCTGTTTTATATCAGGGGTTTTCATCGCCAAGGCAGCGATGACCAACAAAACAAACGCAAGCACACCCAGCAAGGCCACTGCAGGGCGCCAGCCAAGGGTTACGATCAAAAGTGCAGCCACCGGCGGAAGCACAATCTGCCCAAAGGCAGTACCGACCTTGACCACCCCCGACATAAGCCCACGCCGCCCCTCAAACCAGCGGGCGATTGTTGACAGTGTGACCACATCATGTGTGCTCATGCCCAGGCCGATAAACACCCCAAAAATCACAAATAAATGCCATGGTTCGTTGATCAGAGAAATCAGGCCAAACCCAAAGCCGAACAAAGCTCCACTGATCCCAAGCACCCATTTGGGCCCATATCTGTCGCTGAGGCGTCCCGCCACAATTGCCAAGATCCCCATAGCCAGAAACGCCAACGCCGAACAGGTAGACAGCACCATACGTGACCAGCCAAATTCTGCTTCAAATGTTTTGAAAAGCAGTCCAAAAGAAAACAGCATGCCAATAACCGTAAACTGTGTAAGGCACGCACCGGCCACAACAATATAGCGTCTTTCCATATTGATCCGTTCTGGTTGCTCTGGCGCAGACCATTAATTTCACAAGGTTTCCAAGTACAGCACCGCTGTCACGAAGTCGAAGGACCTCTCAGACCCACCCCCCCGCAACCGACGGGGTAGGGTGATGTATCTGCTCTGCGATCACAAGCCAATAAACGCGCCATAGAAACTCAACGCCCCCCGTGATAAACTTGCAGCCACCGCAATGCCCCCAGCAGCCCCCTGCGTATCACAGCAGGACCATATACAAAATCAACACAAATCGATGAGAAAGAACAAAATGACAGCCGATCCCTTTAATCTGAGCCAATTGGACAGTTACCACTATCTGGAAAAGGTCTCGACACGCTACTCCGATCAAGATCCAATGGGTCACATAAATAACGTCGCTTATGCCGCCTACATCGAGGCCGGGCGCCTTGGGTATTTTTTGAACCTGATGGCACCGTCAGGCACAGTTGATTTAAATTATGTCTTGGCAAACCTCAACATCGACTATCGCGCTGAAATGCATTTTCCCGGCAATATTTTTGTGGGGGTCAAAATTCTAAGTTTGGGCACCAGCTCGCTCACCACCGGTTATGGGATTTTCAAAGACAGCACCTGCCACGCCACGGCGACCTGCGTGAATGTAAATATCGACATTGCGACGCGAAAAAGCACCCCGATTGAGATACAGTTCAAACAGCTGCTTTTGGCAGAATTTACCGCAAAACCCAATCGAGAACGCGATGTCTCACAGCAACGAAGCCCTGAAAACTTGAGGTGACACACATAAACAACAGCCGCGCAGACCGCGTAAAAATCTGTACCGGCACAATCATGAGGTCGGCCAGAATGGCCTACCGCCCCTGCCTGAGGCAAGAAGACCGTAATCGTTAGCGCTTTTCAAAAGCAATCGGCAAATGTATCCAACCGGTATTGCCGCTATCGGGCAAGCTGAGCGGTGTGCCATTTATCCGCGGCGCCTTGATCCGTTGCGATAATAACCGGTACGCCACGGCCATGTCGTTTTTGGCCACCATCTGCCCCAGACAAACATGCATACCTGCGCCGAAACCAAAGTTTCTTTCGCGCGGAACGGTGATATCAAATTGTGCATCGGGAAAAGCATTGGGGTCCGTGCCTGCACTTTCAGAAAACAGATGCAGCGTAGTTCCCGTTTTAATCTCAAGCCCCTTGAACTCAAAATCTTCAATCGCCTCGCGCGACACCCAAGTGATGGTCGGTCGGGTGCGCATGCACTCGTTAGATGCTGCCATATCCAGAGATGGATCAGTCGCCAGATGCTCCCATTGTTCGGGATTGTCCATGAACATCGAAAGACCCAACCCCAGTTGGTTGCGTGTGGTATCTACCCCTGCAAAAGCCAGCATGACGGCCATGTTTCTCAACTCATCCCGGCTTAGACTATCATCGCCAACAGAGGCAGAGGCCAGCATAGATAAGATATCATCACCCGGCTCGACTAAGCGGCGCTCAATAACCTCATCGACAAAAGCGTAAATCTTTGCTGTTGCAGTCTCAATCTTGTCAAGGTTCTCTTTGAACGTCACCCCAAGAGCGAGGCCCATCTCCGAGGAAAGCGCGAGAATATCGTTCGAAACCTCCTGCGGCAGACCAATCAGATGCGTCAGAATACGAGCTGCATAGGGATCGGCAAACTCAGCCATAAAATCGCATTCGCCTTTATCGATGAACCCATCGATCAACTCGTTGGTAATGCGCTCGAAGTTTTCCATCAAGCCCTTGACAGTTTTGGGGGAAAACGCCGGATTGACCAGCCGCCGCAAACGACGATGGTCTTGGCCTTCAGTCACAAGGATGGTGTTTTTCCACCAGTCCGAAAATAGCCCGGCCTCTACCCCGTTCAACTCCGGCCAAGCATGGCTACCCTGACGCAGGCTTTTATGGATCAAAAGCTTGCTCATTTCTTCATAGCGCAAGACCGCCAAACCATAAGGCGTGCGGGCATACCAGCTTTGTTCGCGGGCCGCCCGAACCTCGGGCGACCTGATCGAATAATTCGGATCAGAAATATCCAAAAATGGAGCCGCGTCGAGCGGCAGTGTCTCTTGATCCAACATGGCCTTAACCTTCCAAGTTATTACGGCAGACATTCCATATAGGTATCTGCATCCCAATCGGTGACAGTGGACATAAAGCGCGCCCATTCATCCGATTTATACTCGTGATACAGACGGTACATCTCGCCTGGCATGCCGCGCTGCACCACTTCGTCTGCGGCCAGCGCATCAAGTGCTTCCCCCAGCGACATCGGCAATTTCTTCACGTCCTTGCCGTCTTTAATCGCCTCATAGATGTTGCGCTCTTCCGGCTCACCCGGATCGAGTTGGTTGTCGATGCCGTCATCAGCCGCCGCCAGAATGGTCGAGCCCATGATATAGGGGTTCACCATCGAATCCACCGAGCGATATTCAAACCGCCCCGGCGCCGAAACCCGCAGCCCCGTGGTGCGGTTTTGAAAGCCCCAATCGGCAAAGACCGGCGCCCAGAAGCCCGTATCCCAAAGTCGGCGATAAGAGTTGACCGTCGAACAACCCACTGCAGTCAGCGCCTGCAGGTGATGGACGATACCGCCAATCGCATCCAGACCGGCCTTTTGGGGCATCTGCGGGTCGCTGCCATCGGGCATAAAGGTGTTTTCACCACCGCTGATATACATATAGTTCTCAGCCATGCCAGGAAGATTGTCCGGATCATTGCCGCATTTCGCCAGTTTGTCTTCGCCACCGTGCCACAGCGACATATTGTGGTGACACCCATTGGCTGAAACGCCCATGAAAGGCTTGGTCATAAAGCAGGCAAAAATTCCAAATTCGCGCGCCACCTGTGCACAAATCTGCCGATAGGTGGTCAGACGGTCGGCGTTGCGCATCACGTCGTCATACATCCAGTTCAATTCCAGTTGGCCCGGCGCATCCTCGTGATCACCCTGGATCATATCCAGCCCCATTTTACGGCTGTATTCGAGCACTTTCATATAGACCGGCCGTAGGCTTTCGAACTGGTCGATGTGATAGCAATACGGCTTTGAAAACCCGTCTTTCGGCTTCCCGTTCTCGTCGAACTTGAGCCACATCATTTCGGGCTCGGTGCCGACGCGCAGCTTGAGACCTTTGTGCTTTTGCTCGAACTGTTTGTGCATACGCCGCAGGTTGCCACGACAATCAGCGGTCAGATAGGCGCCGGGATCGACCTTTTCTTCACGGTTGCGGAACAGCGTGCAATAAAAACGCGCAACGCGGGTGTCCCACGGCAACTGCATGAAGGTTTCGGGCTCGGGGATACCCACCAACTCGGCAGATTCGGGGCCGTAGCCAAGATAGTCACCCGCGCGGTTGGTAAACAGGTTCATCGTGGCGCCGTAAACCAATTGAAAGCCCTTGCGCGACACGGTTTCCCAATGGTCGGCAGGGATGCCTTTGCCCATAATCTTGCCAGTCACGGAGACAAATTGCAGATAGAGATACTCGATCCCCAGTTCATCAATTTTCTTGCGCACCTCCCGAACCATTTCATCGCGGCCCGGGGATTCTACAAAATCTTCAATATCCATCTGTTTTCCTGTCTTGCTGTGTGGCTTGATGAGAAAGGGTAAATTGACCCTCAGGTAAAATAAACTAGCTCCAAGGAAACGGACTGCTTGAGGTCGGGTGCAGCTCACCCTTGGCAAACCGTTCGAAACGGAACGGTTTCAAAAGCTCTTGTTCGCTGCCCATTACCTCGTCAGCCACCAACCGCCCTACACCCAGCATTTTATACCCATGGTTGCTGTCGGCTATGATCGAAACATTCTGTCTAAAACGGTCAAAAACGGGGAAACTGTCAGCGGTGAAACATCCAATACCGCCAGATTCCTCGCGGTGATATTTCGGCATCATACCCTCGAACCGTTTATGGCAATGCGCCAGCGCCGAGACCCACATATGCGCAAAATCCTGCGATGAAATAAACTCTGGGCTCGAGGGCCCGTAAGGATCGATCGCCACTTCGTTGACGGGAGTATTCACTTTATAGGGGGCGGCACCACCCTGAATGCCGTTAAAATGCCAATCAGGCTTGTAATAAATTCCCCACAATTCATCGGTTATCAGCGCGCCATCGACGTCGGAATAAAGCGGCGCGTCAGTATCCACGTGAATAACCGGAGGCATATTTCCATCATTGCCCATTAATGTTTCAGGCGGTACTGACAGCACGCCCTCCTCCAGTTGCCAATAGCGCCACATATCCACGTTCTGACGGGTCTGGCCCGTCAAATCTTTGACCGTGATCTGGCTTGGTAAATCCAGCATAGACCAGAAATCGCGCACCCAAGGACCTGTGGCAACTACTACCTGCTCGCAGGTAACCGTCCCCTTGTCGGTCTCAACTCCGCGCACCGCAGAAGATCCGTGCTCATAGGTAAAGCCCAAAACCTCGACGCCAGTGATGATCCGCACCCCAAGGGCTTCAACCTTTTTCGCCAACCCGTACATTGCCGGCGTGTTGTTGGCATAGCCACCACGCTTTTCATGCAGCACAGATGTGATGCCCTGCGCCTGCCAATCGCTAAAGATATCGTTCATGTAGGCCGTACAAGCAGACGCGCCCTCGATAAAGGCGCTGTCATATCCGATGGCCTGCTGCTCGGCGTGTATCTGTGCCACATCCTCATGCATCGATTCGCATGAAATTTGCATATAACCGACCGAATGGTAACTAAACGCTTCCGGGTCACTTTCCCAGACCCCGACCGAGTGCGCCATCAATTCGCGCATCGCCGGTTGAAAATAATTATTACGCACCACACCACAGGCAATCCCCGTAGCACCCGCTGCGATCCCACTTTTGTCTAAAACAACAATACGGCCCCCTACGTCTTCGCCAGATTCAATCAATTTTTCGGCGAGGCGCCAAGCACATGACAATCCATGAATACCCGCACCTATAACTACAAAATCCGCATGTTTGGGAAAGGCCATGCCCATTCTCCTATTGACAAGTTTATAAGCTCACAATATACCAAAAATAAACCAATATTACTGTACAATTATTATTTGTATCGCATTTAAGCATTATTACAACTTATTTTGCATATATTTCTATACTTTTATTTTCCCCTGTACTTAATTCTTTAATTTGGCATACTATTGGTATATAAAGTTGTACCGTTGGGAAATAACAAAATGAAATATGGCGCCGTTGAAATTGCTGGAGAAATCACTCGTGAAATTCTTGCGGACATTTATCTACACAGAGAAAGATTGCCTTCCGAACGCAAGCTTTTAGAACGCTTTGGCTGCGCAAGGGGTACGATCAGACAGGCTTTTTTTCTACTTGAACAGAGGGGGTTGATAGAAACCAAACCTGGCAGTGGCAGCTATGTTATACATCAACAGAAACCTCATAACATAACAGGAATTGATCAAGCCCGCCCGCTTGAATTAATCGACGCCAGATTCGCTCTTGAGCCCCATATTTGCCGGTTGGCGGTGCTCCAAGCGACCGGACGTGACCTCGAACAAGCCGAATCACTTTTGCTCGAAATGGAAAGCTGTAGCGATGACATGATGAAATTTGCCACTGCGGACGCAGCCTTTCACGTTCTGCTGGCTGAAACGACCGAAAATTCGATTTTGATATGGGTGGTTCAGCAGATCAATAAAGTTCGCGCCCACAAGCAATGGGAAAGAATGCGCAATCTAACGCTCACCCCACCTATGGTTGCCAGCTATAATCGCCAACACCGCGAAATTTTCAATGCCATCGCCACACGGCAACCGGAACAAGCTGCCGACGCCATGAAACGCCATCTTGATGAAGCGCGGCGATCATTAACCCAAGCCGTATCCGACGGAACAAGCTAAATCCGTTGGTCTACTGACTGATATCACCTCAATTGTCATGCCCTCTCAGCACAAACGCAAAAGTCCGTTTTTATCCAACCGGCTTCGCAGGCCAATACAGATGATCGCGCAGTCACTATGGGGGGCACTTCCCTCCGGCACCGCGGCAAGCTGCCAGCGCGATCCAACCACTTGCAACAGCATATAGCGGCCATCTTGATTGTAGATAAATCCCTTTGCACGAATTACCCCATACTGTTGACTGGCCAACGCCTGTGCCAATAGGACAGCGTCAGTGTCTGCTTTCGGCCTAAACACGAGACTGTCGAACAGCGTTACCGCGTGATCCGCCACATCTGCGGGACGCTTGCGCGGAACGCCCCCCAATATGGCAGCAAGCGGCACCTTGGCATATCTGGCTGGCACCTGCCGGGCCTGCGGCGCCTTTTTTGTCAACCAATCCTCTAAGCTGATCCGCTCAGGGCCTTCGATTAAATCAATCTTGTTGACGATCAAAAGTTCTGCCTCGGCCAGTTGGCGCTGCACAGTATCACCAATATAGATGTCTTCAAACGCCGTCTTCACAGTCTCTGCATCGACCAACACAACGATCCCGTTCGATTGAACCCCCGCCAGCACGGTTAAGCTGTTGTCAATCGCTGCAGGTATCGCCACGCCCGAGGCCTCGATTAAAATATGATCCGGAGGCGGCTTGAGCGCACATATATCCATCAAAGCCGCTGAAAGGTCATCCCCGAACGAACAACAAATACAGCCGCCTGCGATCGAGATAATATCGTCCTGTTCAGCCTCTATGAGATCTTTATCAATCGAAAGAGCCCCAAATTCATTGACCAAGACTGCCAGACGCACGCCAGTGGCAGTGCGTAGTAGGTGATTGATCAGCGTGGTTTTGCCAGCTCCCAGATAGCCGCCGATCACCGTGACGGGTAAAGTAAGCGGCACCCCAGTGGACATGCGTGTCACAGCTTTCATCACAGCGCAGTGACTGGAAAAATCCGCCCCCCCTGCACGGTCCCCCACACGCCAATATCTTTCAGGTGTGCATCCTCGACCGCCGTGGGGTCGGCTTCAAGCACAGCGAAATCAGCGTGTTTTCCGACCTCGATCGAGCCAACCTCGTGATCAAGTTGCAGCGTATAGGCCGCGCCCAAGGTGATCGCATAAAGAGCCTCGGCGACAGTGATCTTCTCAGTCGCCCCCTGCACGCGTCCCGAAGCGGTGCGCCGGTTAACCGCACACCACGCCGTGAAAAGTGGCCCCAACGGGGTCACTGGCGCGTCGCAATGGATTGCCATTGGAACGCGTTGATCCAATGCAGTGCGACAGGCATTCATCCGCAGGGCACGGTCGGGGCCCACGGTCAAAGCGTAATGCGCATCCCCCCAGTAAAAATGGTGATTGGCAAACAGATTTACGCAAACCCCCAGGGCCCGCATCCGGCGAAATTGGGCGCGATCGGCCAGTTGGCAATGTTGCAGGGTAAAGCGGTGGTCGCGATGGGGGTGCGCCTTGAGGGCTGGACCCAGCATATCCAGCGCCAAGTCAACGGCTTGATCGCCATTGGTATGGGTGTGCACCTGAACCCCCGCCTGCAACGCTAGATGATAGATTTCTGACAGTTGCTCCGGGGTGATATACCAAAGCCCGTTCGGGGCACCATTATAATATCCAGGCCAGCGCATCCGAGCTGAAAATCCCTGAATAGATCCATCAGCAATAATTTTGATTTTTCCCAACCGCAACCGGTCAGTGGATCTTTTTGCCAGTTCGCGAACCCGTGCGACCAAGTCTTTGGGCGACAGGCCAATAAAAAATTTCAGTGGGACCAAACGTGCTGGAAAATCTTCTGCACTCGTAACCTGTTCCATCATCTCAACAGTCTCATCGCTCAGCCGCGATGCCAGATCGGTCACTGTTGTCACACCTGCGCGCACGCAAAGTTTCGCGAAATCCTGCAAACCCTGCGCATCTGCATCGGTCATCGACCGGTCAAACCCAACATAGCCCGCGACCGACATCATCACTTCTGGTCCCTTTAACTCTCCTGTTGGCAGGCCATCATCATCCAGCGGAATACCCGGGTGATTAATACCAGAGGTCAGCAGACCCGCCAATGAAAGAGCTTTGGTGTTCACATTCAATATATGTCCAGACGCATGCAGAACCGCGATGGGCCGCGTGGCGGACACACGGTCAAGATCGCGCCGCGACAGATGTTTGTTTCCCATATAAATTGGATCTAGTTGCCAACCAGACAGCGGCGCATCGCACTCATCAAGCTGTTGCTCGGCCTCAGACAAACGCGCCAAGACAGCCTCAATTGTTGTCAATCCCGACCAGATTTTTCCCTCTGGGTCCATCCGGTCAAAATAACCACAGTAGGTTTTACGCCAGAAACTGCCCTCCATCGCGTGGGCATGCCCCTCGACAAATCCCGGCATCAGAACTTTATCTGCAAACCGCTCATCAAGACTGTAGGCGCCCCAAGCCTTTAGCTCCGCCAGCGCCCCCACACCAAGAATGCGCCCCTCTCGCACCGCCACATGGGTCGCCTCCGGTCGGGCGGGATCCATGGTGATGATTTTTTTTGCTGAAAAAATTGTCGTGGTCATAATGCGACCTTAAAATTAATGGCGCTATCAGCCGAGCATATGGTACGGTCAATAAATCTAAAAATACTTTTACCGTTTCAATAAAATTCTTTTTATAGTGGAATACCCAATGCTGAATTTTACCCTCAAGCAGCTGCGTTATGTTGAAGCCGCAGGAAGACTGGGATCAATCGCCAGTGCTGCAACCAAGCTAAATATCTCACAATCTTCCATCACCGCGGCCATTGATGTCCTCGAGGCCGAGCTTGGGTATGATTTATTCCTGCGCACCCCGGCGAAGGGTATTTATCCAACGTCTGCAGGGCTTGAGACCCTCAAACTGATCCGCAGCTATCTTGATCAGACATTGCATTTCGAGGCTGATTTACTGTCTGTGGGTGGCGCCGAGACCGGTTTGGTTAAACTGGCCTGTTATTCGACAGCCGCCCCAAGCTTTCTGCCACCCGTTCTGAAATCAATCACCACACGTTTTCCAAACCTGTCGCTTAGCATGCTTGAGGGCCACATGGAGATGATTATCAATTGCCTCGACAGTGGAGAGGCCGATCTGGTGTTCACTTATGAACAGTCCGTCGATCACCGGCATACGTTTCACGCTCTGTTCGCCGCGCCGCCCTATGCGTTAATCGCCACTGGCGACCCGTTATCGCAGCAAACCGAAGTGACACTCGCCCAGCTTGCGAGCCGCCCCATGGTTTTATTGGATTTGCCCTTCTCGCGGGATTATTTCACCAGCCTATTCGACGGTATGCAAGGCGCACCAATTGTGGCGCATTCAACGCGGTCATCTGAAATGGTGCGGGCGCTAGTTTCGGCCGGGTTTGGCTTTTCAATTTTAAACATTCGCCCGTTAGGATACGGTGAAGGTGATGCGGAAAACACCGCCCTTCGCGCGCTACCCATCCGTCCGGCAGGCGCAGTGCCCATATTCGGCATTGCGACTACTGCAAACGTCAAACAACCAAAAATAGTGCGCGCCTTCATTGAGACCTGTCTTAACCTTAAAGCTCAAGGCGCTTTTGATCGCATGTTGGTGTTCTGAGGTCTGTATTTTTGCCAGAGTGATAATCACAGTAAATAGTGGAACTAGCCCCAATAAATCTGTTTTGTATCACAAAAAAACTTGTTTAGCGTTCTCATATCATTTCCAGACGGCATTTTAACACACTGAAATTCACTTCGAAAAACAGGATAAATGATATGAAAAAAACACTTAATGTACTATCCGCTGGTGTGTTGATATG
>Ga0209199_1005078_pt1 | contig 11704 bp, 25 predicted proteins | sample COGITO_mtgs_1105_7_FD_184805 | JGI IMG/M metagenome (GOLD analysis project Ga0209199, IMG submission 184805) | Pelagic marine microbial communities from North Sea - COGITO_mtgs_110523 (SPAdes) (version 2) | ecosystem: Environmental > Aquatic > Marine > Epipelagic ...
TATTAACCTACTTGTAGGTAACTTGTATTGCAAGCCTGTTGATAGTGATACAACCTTATACTTAAGGTCGTGCTTCATTGCCGTGCTTAGTTCTTTACAAGCGTACTGAAGTTCTGATGTGGTCATCTCTGAAGGAACCACACTGCTCAGTCCAAGGCTCTCTAGGAACCTTGTTAGTTTGTTCTTGAAGTAGGCATTGTCTAACTGCTCTGCCATGTCTCTGCACTCGATTATATCTCTCATATTTCTGTGTAAGGTATTACTAATCCAATCATTTCAAATACGTGTGACTGTACTTCTTCGCTCTCTAAGACCTCATCTAAGATTGCGTAAGCATCTTCTTCGTTGATGTTAGGATGGTTCAGCATAACGTCTCTGACGTGCCATAGGTTGCCCACGTACCACCCTTCTTTTTCCAATACTGCTTTAGCTTCTTCTACGCTCATGATTTCATATGTTTTAAGTATGCAATTAAGTAAATTATTCCTGCGCCCACAAATCCTGCGAGCATTTGTTTTGTTGCTATGTCCATTATAAGTGTCCCCCGTATTTTCTCTCAAGAATGTCAAACCTACTCTCCTCGGTAGCACCTTGGTCGGTCATATACTCATCTAGTCCAAGCCCGTACTGAGCATTGACGTTGTCAAGTTCGTTAATTAATAAGTTCTCGTACTCGTAGTCATCGTTGATGTAGTCGGCTACATCCTCTTCTGATACGTCGTCAGGTATCGTTACATAGACCTCCACGTACTTGTGGAATACTATTCTCCTTGATAATTTTACTTCCATGGTAAGTCTGCTTTATTGTTGTTCATATCTGCTGACATCAAGGCGTATGAGTAAGTCCACATGACCTTGTTTATAAATTCAAGCGTGTCCATTGTATTAGCTTCGCGCTTAAACTCTGCTAACATGTACTTATAGAATTCTGTCAAGCCGTAGTCGTCTGGCTCGCAGTAATCTCCATCTAAAAACTCATTGTAAGGAACGCCTTGCTCGTAGTTTAGTCCTACTACTTCCAATCCTTTATAGGCAATAAATACCCATCTGTCGTCTTCTTTACACCAAATGTGTTCTACTCTTGTAATTTCTTCCATGATTATATTTTTTGTATGATTAATTCTCCGTCTTCATGCTCAACTCTTCCGTGCCCTACTTGTAGAATGTCTTCCTTAAGTAATTCAATACCGCCCGCAGTAGCACCCATGCCCGTGAGCATAAGTTTCAACATGTTAAAGCTATCGCTTGTCACGTAAGCATGGTTTTCCATAGGGTCAATGACTACGTATCTGTCATCTATACCCGCTTCTAAGTACTGCACGCACCCTTGGTCTTCTCCATTGTCAAAGCCTATTGCCTTGCCTTGTATCCACTCGCACTTGAAGTCTTCCGTCATCGATACGTATCGCTCCGCAAACTCTTTAATGATTTTCTGTACCGCCTCCCCTTCTGTTTTAGCAGTTCCTATTATTCCGCTTTCGGAGTATCCTTCCCCGTTCCACGTGTCTATAATTAAGTATCTCATATTTATTCTATTGTGTAATCGTTAAACCTTATCTCTGTTTCGTCTGACTCTTGTACCGTGAATGATTGTTCAGAGACGTTCATTTGCTCCATCTCAACCTCGTATATTACGTCTGATATGTCGTAAAAATCTTTGTGTGATTTGTCCTCAAGAGCCTTGTGAACTTCTTCTAAATTTTTTGCATCGACAAAGATTTCAGTCTCCAAAACCCTTGTCATAGTTACTTTAAATTTCTTCATGTTGATAGTGGTTTACTCGTTAATTATTGCTAACACTTCCTCTGAGGTGTATGTTTTGGTTTCGTCGTTTTCGTCTGCGATTGTGTCGCAGAAGTACTCAAGGTCTTGCTCAAGGTCGTAGCTATCTTTGTACTCAGATAAGTATGAATGAATTACTCCATCATTGTAATCAAACCCCTTGAATAGTTTTGCATCAGTGTACCCGCCCCTAACATCTGCTCCGCCATGGATTTGGATTAAGAAGTAGTACTCATCTTCACTAGTCTTGAACGTAGTGCCCTGAACCACCTGAGACAAATCAGAGTCTCCGTTGTATGTGTTCCAATCGTTAACGTACTCAAAATCCTCTAGGCTATCTATAAAATCAGCCGCTTTTTTAGAGGTGCCGTAGTACTCTCCCTCCCAATCACTGCTAGTGTTCATGGCGTTGAAGTCTCTGCAAATCTCATCCTGAGTTAGTTCGCTTAAGTAGTGGTACACAGATACTCTGCGATACAATTCCTTAAACTTAGGGTCGAAGGTAATAGTCTCCTCGGGCTCATTCTCAAAGTCTTCAATAGTCTTTCCTTGGTTCTTCTGCCAATGGCGGTTGCTACCCATCCCACTGTCAGACATATGAATACCCGTGTTCTCTGTTAACATCTCGTAAATTAGTTCGTTTGTTCTCATCTTGTCTGTAGTTCTTTAGTCATTAAATCAATTATAGTCTGTGTCTCCTCAGATTCCATCGTTTCTGGCTCTAGTCCGTTTAACACATTGTTGTGGAATTCTAGTCTCTCTAATAGGTCTTCCTTTAGAAAGTTCTTGAAGATTATCTTCATCACGTGTACGTTTACCATTTTTTTCCGTCTTTAGTGAATTCATATTCATTGTCAATAAGCGCTTGCGCTATTGATTCTTCTGATTGTAAGTAGAAATACTCTTCCTCCAGCCATGTGAAGATATTCTCAGCCATTTCCTTTCTGTACTCCTCTTCTAAGGTCTCTATCTCTTCGTCAAATTCTTCAAAAAATTCATCCTTAACTGAATATCCATCTATATCGTTTCCTTCTCCTAGCCTCTTTACTAGCACATCTCTGTCTTCTATGAATTGCTTTGATGATGCAAATACTTCCATACCTTCGCCATAGTTTTTTACCATCTGACGCGCAGTGTAATCACTGTCTTCTATAGTTATGCTTATGTCTCTGTGGTATATGTCAAAAGAATTTATCGTTATACCCATCTCTTTTACGCTTTCATATGTGCAATCCCACCAATCAAAATCTATGTTTATTGTCGCGTTACTTTCGATTGCTTTTTCTCTTGCTTCTGTACTTAATTCCTCGAATTGGTACAAAGTAGTTTCCATTGTTCTCATAATGTTGATAGTGATTGATTAGTATTTTTCTGATTTATATATTGCGTTCTGTTGATTCTTAGGCAGTACGCTCATGTACTCTAAGAATTTATCGAAGGTCTTCTCGCACTCTCTGTCGTGCTTTCTGAACGCCTTCTCATCCCCGTCCCCGTCTGCAATGTTTCTAAGGTCATCCGCCTTATTGTACTTCTCAAGCCATGATATGGCTTTGTTTACAAGTGATTGATTCTTTGGGTTGATTGCTTCCATAATTTTAATTGTTTATCCTAAGACGTCTCGCGACGTTTCGACCTCATTAGGTCTCATCAGTTAGGCTTGGTGTTGCTCTATTCTCACTGTTCCTTTACATTCAATTTCGTTATTTATTAGCATAATCAAAGCGGTTCTTTTTAGTCTTTCGTCCCATCCATTTAGATAAACACAATTTTCACTGTAGTCCTTTACTTCGTACACTTGCGTTATTCCGTTACCTATCTCGAACGAGATGTTGTCTTCAGTGTTTATCCAAAATCGTGCATCCTTCCCGTTCAGTGTCACATCGGTAGTGACCGTAGCATCAATACCCTCTTCCTTGTGCAACTTTACTATTCTTTTTACGTGGTTTAATGTTTCTAAAATACTCATGATAATTAGTTTTAATTGTTAGATACCACGAAAGGTTTCGCTCCTTTGCCGCTTGTAGCGGTAAGCCCGATGGCACGTGGTTAGTTAGTGTTATGTGTTTGCACATGACCTTTTCAGGTCAGTACGTTTCATACCCGCTGTCGATACATCCGGAATATATATTAAGGTCTTTATCTCCCACCTTAACTGCACTTAAGCAGTCTATATAAACCGAACACGTTACGCATCTGGCGTATTCTAGTCAGTCCTAACACACACCCTAAATGATATTGTCCAAGTCACTCGGTGCTCTTTGTTGCCCTTGACACCGCTACGTTGCACGTATTGGGCGTCACCAAGCCTTGGTTTTCTTTATAGGTGTGTATCAGTATGTCAATGAACGTTGTCGTTATTTCCTTTCGACACTCCAAAACTACATATAGGGTTCAGGGTATTTTAAATTATTCGTTGAAACTATAGTGAAGTATAGACCAGTGACAGTTAAGTATCGATGAGGTGTAGTATTTTAGGTATTTTATATGATGATTGTTAGTAACTATACCTTGGGAAGCCTTATAAACAAAGGGAAAATTGATTTAATTAACTATCTCGAGAAAGTAATACTAGGTATCCACAGAAGGGTAAAAGTGGCTTAGAGGGGCTTAAAATCGTTTTTGGTTACCATTCGTCGATAGTTTCGTCGATAGTAGTGAAGGCATAGCACATACCTATATTAAGTACTTGAAGGCTAGTACTTTTGGTACTTGTTATTGGTCGGGCATAGATTATCGTGAATTGGAATGTGTGAGGGGGTTATCCCCTATGCAAGGACGTCTGTTCATAAGAAAAACTTATAGTGAGATTAATCTTACAATAAGGAATGACTATGCAAAACGTACTGAACTGAATAGTTCACGTGCTAGCACGTAAATCGTAAAACCTATAGACAAAGGACATACCGCCATCAGAAAAACAGTAGTACATATAATAAGGTATAAAAACCTAAAAAGTTTGATTGCAATCAACAATATTGAAGAGGGGGTGGGTCAACAGAATCGACTTTCCAAAAGGAAACCGCACCGCAGATCTTATATATAACCCGTTAGTTCCATATATCTGATTTGTGTTTTTTATGTGTATATGAATCAACACAAGTGGGTATGATTTGTGTCGATTTATGTCAAAATAGAGTGTTGGAAATAATTTCGTGAAGGTGAGGAGTGTTTTTAGAGACCAAATAAAAAAAATATCTGCTCAAGAAGGGCCAAAGTCAACACAAAATAGCAAAGTCAACACATTGTCGACACAAGCTGAGCCCGCGTATTTCCTCAATTTATGTTGATATGTTGACTTTATACCCTACTCTAGAATAAAAAATAAAATAAAATACATATATAATATATATATATATAAAGACATTTTTTTTTTCGACACAACCATTATAAGACTTTACTTTTGTATATTAGTGGTCTATGATACAAATTGGTTTACAGATCCCATATGCAATGGTTGTAGGATGGGAATTATTTAACGACAAGGAGAAAAGTGGACTCCCATTTAAAAGCTTCGCTTTACATTTAGCAATACTGTCTGTAGAATTCTGTTGGGATCTAGACGATAATCTTTTGGGTGATGAATAACTTAGTACAGAACGTAGAAAAGTGGGCTAGAGACAAGGATCTTATGGTTCCAGAGAACGCAACGCGCCAGATGTTAAAGGTTATGGAAGAACTTGGCGAGACAGCCTCTGCTTTAGCTAAGAATGACCAGGCAGAGTTGAAGGATGGGATAGGCGATGTGTTTGTTACTATGATTATTTTAGCAAATCAGTGCGGATTTAGCCCTTACGAGTGTCTTTTGACAGCTTGGAACGAGATTTCTGACAGAAAAGGCGTAACAGTTGACGGGATCTTTATAAAAGAGTAATATTTGTTGTATATTTGCGTAAAATTTAATTAAATATGATCGAAAAACAACTTCACTACGACGATGAGGCGAGAGATTTGCTTTTATCTGGTGTAAAAAAGATGGCAGACGCCGTAAGAACGACTTTAGGTGCTGCTGGTAAGACGGTAATCATCGAAGACGAGTTAGGAAGGCCACACGCAACAAAAGATGGCGTTTCTGTAGCCAAATCTATCACACTAACAGACCCTGTAGAGAACTTAGGCGCTAACATACTACGTCAAGCTTCTATGAAGACGGCAGATTTAGCTGGGGACGGCACAACAACGTCGGTTGTAGTTGCTCAAGCAATTATTTCTAAGGCTTTTGCGCTTATGTCTAGGCCTGACACAAGTTACAACGTAACTAAGATAAAAAACGCGCTTGAAGAGCTCAGTAAAGTGGCTGTCTCTATGGTTGAGAAGAAATCGCGCCAGGTTACGCAGGAAACGCTAAAGGATGTGGCAACTATTTCGGCGAACAACGACCCATTACTGGGTGGTATTATAGCAGACGCTTACAATAAAGTTGGTGTAGACGGTGCGGTTACCATTGAGGAGTCTATGAGTGGAGAAACGTACACAACGGTGGTTGATGGTACCAGAATAAAAAAGGGTTACCACTCTCCCTACATGATCACGGACAAGGAAAAAAACGTAGCTGTGCTCGAAAAACCTGTTGTATTTATATCCGACAAGAAGATAGACACTATAGAGGACATTGAGGCGGTTTTAGAGGTTGCTATTAAGAACAAGAGGGCTATTTTAATTATAGCAGACGTTGAGACTGGTGTCATGAACACCCTTAACGTTAACAAAGCTAAGGGCGTGCTAAGAGTAAACGTGATTGCTCCAGAGGGAGTTGGTCTTAATCGCTTTGAGTTGTTAGAGGACCTGGCAATCATGACGGGAGCCACTTTAGTGTCTGACGAAACTGGAAATGATTTCAGTGCTGTCGATGGAAGTTACCTAGGACTGGCAGAGAAATCGTTAAGTACTGACAAAGAGACAGTTATAACTCTAAATATGAGCGAGACCGCTGACGCGGTCAAAAGTAGAGCGCAGATGGTTAGGTCAATCTTGGAGGAAAGAAAGGATGAGATCAATAACTGGCACTACAAGGATCGTTTATCAAAACTTGCAGGAGGAGTAGCGGCGATTCATGTAGGTGCGCTCACCGAGTTTGAGATGAAGGAGAAGAAGGACCGTGTAGAAGACGCCATATTTGCCACTAGGGCTGCTTTAGAGGAAGGAATAGTCGCTGGTGGAGGTATAGCATTACTTAACGTCGCAAACAAGCTTAGAGGGCGTGTATTTAAGTCTGAAGAAGAAAGCATAGCTATTAGATCTCTAGTCGCTGGGTTGGAGGCTCCATTCAATAACATACTTAGCAACGCTGACATTGATGTTGTAGGTGCTTTAGATTTCCTTAAAAGCAAAGACAACAGATCTAACTATGGTGTTAATGTAAAAACTGGTAGGTACGGTGACATGTTTAGGATGGGTATTATTGACCCGTTAAAGGTCTCTAAGAACGCGATTAAGAACGCTACGTCTGTTACGACGACATTACTTACCACTAACTGTGTAATATCTAATAAAAGAGCTTAAATGAAGGCAGTAGGTAGTTTTGTTGTTCTAAGTAAACTAGAGGAAGAGGTTAAGAACAAGAACGGTCTCATTATGACAGAGGCCGCAGATTCAAAGATTAGGTATAAGTTGGCTGAGGTAGTTTCTGTTGGAGACTTAATCAAAGACTTAGAGCCTGGAGAAAAAGTTTATTACGATGTAGCTGGTGCTTCTGACATACGAGTCGAAGGCAAAAAGTACTCTGTTGTAAATGACAGAGGAATTGTAGTAAAACTTTAAACAAGAAACCCCTGCTTATTGCGGGGGTTTTCTTTCGTTCATCTTTCTGATCATGTTGCGATATACTTTATCTGAGTATGACTCGCCCTTCATTATTTTGTTTTTAGTAGGGTCTTCATTTATGGATTCTCCAGCTAATTTCTTATAGGTTAGGTTGCATATTCTTTTTGCCCTGACTGTTAGTTCGTATAGGTGAGACACTTGACCTTTACCGTCCCTCCACTTCCTTACTAGATCTCTTTCTACTAAGTCTTTAAACCTGTTGTTGTCCCAGGACAGTGTAGAGCAGTACTCATTGAACTGCGTCCTTGTGAAAACTGTCTCATCGTAAAAGTAAAGTAATAGCTCTAGTTCTGATAAAGATATTTCGTACCTCTTACAAATGTAGTGCCTGACGATTCTCCAATATTTTAGGTAATTATACTCTTTAGATTTTTGCTGATACACTTGTGTTTTTACAGTGCAAACCTTTGGTTCTCCGAGCCTTTGCATTTTTCTTTTGTTCAATTTGATTTAGATTTACGCAAAGTTATAAATTATTATCTTTGCATAGAAATACGAAGACTATGTTGGATAAGTCCAAAATGCCTTGTAATAAACCAAGAAAAAGCCCTAACCCTGACAAGAAAAAGGTTGTAAAGGCTTGCTCTGGTGGAACCGAGAAAATCATACACTACGGTGCTAGTGGTTACGGGCACAACTACTCCGACGCAGCGCGTAAATCATTCAAGGCTAGACACAAGTGTAGCTCAGCAACAAATAAACTATCTGCTAGACACTGGTCCTGCAAAGATTTATGGGGAGGTAAAGGCGGATCAACTAAGAGTTCACCGAAAACAAAACAAGGTAAATACTAATAACATGGCAAAGAAAATGAATTACGATTCAATACCAATGAACAATAAGGATATTGACAGAGTATCTAAAAGAGTAAGCGAGAACTTTCAGTTCCCTAAGTCTGACATGGAGGCAACTATTACTGCATCTACTCAAACGGTAAAAAGAGGTGGAGGAGCTCCAACACCTGGTAGTGCTAATGTAGACAAAGTTGTCGAAAGAAAAAGTAAAAGAGAATTTGGTGATGTAGCTTTATCTCCAAAAGAAAAGCAAGGCGCTAAAGGTGCTAAGTGGGCTAAATCAAGAGAGTTTAGCAAACAAAAAGTAACTTTTAAGAAGTAGTTATGATGGACAAAAAGAAAGACTCTATAGGTCACCAAGAAAGAGTTAACAGAGGCATGGAAGCTTATGTTAAGACTGAGACACCTGGTAAAAGTATAGGAGCTCAGGCTTCTATGGACACTATTGCTATGGACAACAAAAGTATTGAGAAATTAAATAAAGCTAAAGCTACTAAGAGCGCTATAGGAAGTATTGCGTCTATGGTAGGCAAAAGAATGTTATAATATGGAACAAAAAGGATTAGGAGATACTATTGCTGCTATTACTGAGGCTACAGGTATCAAGAAGGTTGTAGAAAAAGTTACTAACGGGGGGTGTGGCTGTGCTAAAAGACAGAAGACATTGAACGACCTTTTCCCTTATAGCAAAAAGTAAAAGTTAATGGGTAAGACTCAAAAGTATTACGATAACAATCCAGAGGCTAAGGCTAATAAGCTTGCTTACGACAAAGCGTACCAGAAAAAGAATAAAGAAAAAGTAAATAAGGACAGGGCTGAGTGCACTAAGTACAGAAGAGCTAACGGAACTTATGGTGATGGCGGTACTATGGACTGCTCTCACAAGGGAAGTAAACTGTCAATGGAAAATAGAAAAGCTAATCGCGCTAGAGGAGGCGCAGAAAAACGATAGATTATGGTAACAAAGATTTTAATTGTATTAGTTGTATTATTGGCAATGCTTGCCGCTATGCTTATTTTAAATAAGAAGGGTATAGTAAAGGATGAGGACAATGACTTCATTCCAGATGCGGCTGAGAAAACTTTTGCTGATGCTAAAAAAATGGCTAAAGATGCTAAGAAAGAAACTAAAGCAAGAATTAAAGAGATGTCTAAAGAAGCTGGTGATGTGGTGGACGCCTTTAAAGAGGTAGGTAACCAAATAGGAGACATTCCTAAAGCAGCAGCTGGCAAAAGAAGATCTGGTAGAAAGCCACAAAAATAACCATGGAAGATTTGAAGCTATACTTTTTGAATGCGTTTGCGTTGTTGGTTTCCTTCACGGAGATTGACATGTTTTTAAAATTACTATTACTTATTGTGTCTATAGGGTACACTATTAATAAATGGTATAATTTAAGGAATAAAAATGGGGGAAAACCTTCCTAGGCTAAATGATGAATCAGGCATATCTATTAATATTAAGTGGCTAATACAGATAGTCATATTAGTGGGTAGTGCTGTTTTATTGTATAGTCATTTAGAAGGTAGGATAGCTGATAATGAGAATGAGACTAAGTCTCTTAGATCAAACCAGAATAACTATGTATTTCCTGACATAAGAGTTTTAGAGGGAGAGATACTAGAGTTTAAGTTAGACAGGGAGAGAATGAAGAAAGACTTAGAAAGGATTAACGAGATTATAGATGAGAATAAGTAAGCACATATCTTACAGGGAAAGTGTTAAATCTAATACAGCTACAAGGCTAGGTATAGACAACACGCCTGGAGAGTATGAGATAGGTAACATGGAACTGATCGCTGAGAGGATTTTTGAGCCTCTTAGAGCGTGGGTTGGAGGTCCAGTGAAGATTAACTCATTCTACAGAAATAAAGAGCTTAATCTAGCTATAGGGGGTTCTCAGCGGTCACAGCATTGTCAAGGCAGAGCGATTGACCTTGATGATACATTTGGTCACAAGACTAATAAAGAAATGCATGACTGGATTAAGGAGAACTTAAACTTCGACCAGTTAATTTATGAATTCGGAGACGATAACAACCCTGACTGGGTTCATGTGAGTTATGTGTCAGAGGATCAGAATAGAAACAGATGTCTAAGGGCATTAAAGAAAAACGGTAGAACAACTTATGAGCAAACTAACTAACAGGAAAAAAGGCTGGTGTGGAACACCTGGCAATCCACCATGTCCAGAGGAATTTAAGAGAATGGTTAACTCTTCAAAAAGCTTAACTGATTCTTATAAGAATGAGATGATTAAAAAAGCTGATAGCTTTGTTAAGGTTACTGGAGTTACTAAGATGGTTTTGCCTGCACATATAGGTAGGGCTACTGCTGCTATAAATAAGCAAAGGTTATCTGGGATTCAAAACACACCGGCATATAAAACAATGTCTACCAATAAAAACGTAAAAAACACAGGCGTTGGTAGAACTGTTAAGAATTATGAACAGAAGGTAAAGTCTGGAAGAAACCCTTATGACTATCAGATTCCTAAGGCTAGTGAAATAAAAAAAATTAGAGATTTTGGTTTGGAGTCTAGTAAGTCAACAAATATTGTATCTGCTGCGGCTAAAAGTCCTATTAAGGCTATTGGAGCTTTATCTGAGATGAATAAGGTTTTGAAGAAATATCCGAACTTAGAGAAGATAAAAAAGAAACAAGAAAAGAGAATTAAATGAGTCAAACTAAAGTAAAATCAGGATTACTAAACTTTCCGGATCAAACGGATTTTGTAAAGCTTCCATCTGGAACTACGGCTCAAAGACCGTCTAGTCCTGAGAAAGGCTATTCTAGGTATAATACTACGGATAATAAACTAGAGTTTTGGAACGGAACAGTTTGGCAGCAATTGCCAGGTGTTGTAGCTCCAATAATAACGTCTATATCTTATCCAGGTGATGACTTAGCTGCTGATCCTGATGGTGGACAAACAATAACTATTAATGGAAGTGATTTTAAAGCCGGAGCAACTGTAACTGTAGATGGAACTACTCCTTCTGTTATTACGTTTGTATCTGATAATGAGATTACTTTTACAGCACCGGCGAAGACTGCTGGTGATTATGATATTGTTGTAACAAATACGGATGGCGGTAATGCTACTGCGGTTGACGGCATGACTTATAACGGACTGCCTTCTTGGACAACACCCGCTGGTAACTTAGGAACATTTGCCGCTGGATCTACGATACCTACAATTACACTTGTAGCTACAGAGCCAGATAGCGGAACAGTTAGTTATAGTGTTACTACAGGGGCATTGCCTACAGGGTTAGCTTTAACAGGCGCTGATATTGATGGAACG
>Ga0209199_1005086_pt1 | contig 11693 bp, 11 predicted proteins | sample COGITO_mtgs_1105_7_FD_184805 | JGI IMG/M metagenome (GOLD analysis project Ga0209199, IMG submission 184805) | Pelagic marine microbial communities from North Sea - COGITO_mtgs_110523 (SPAdes) (version 2) | ecosystem: Environmental > Aquatic > Marine > Epipelagic ...
AAGATGTGGAGAATGGCTGAGGTACAGCGAGGTACAAATAGTAGGTACAAATGAAAAAGCCCCTTCATCTGAAGAGGCTTGATTTCAAAAGACTTTTATCGTCTACTAACCAATGGCGGAGTGGACGTCTGCCATTGCAGTATTTCAGGCGGTATTAATCAATGCGCAGACCCTAGTATTCATGAGGCTTCCACAAGATTACTTGTTTCAAACCATTTCAGCTGATACCATTCAATACCAAACTTAATGGTATGTAGGTTGGAATGCCAAAAATTGCTAAGCCACTCAATGACCTCCAAGTCAGACGCATCACCCGCGTTGGATGGCACGCCGTCGGCGGTGTCGCGGGTCTACTGCTTCAAGTACGCAAACCCGCCAAAGAAGGTGCTCAAGCCCCGCGCTCATGGATACTGCGTGTCAAGGTTGGGGATCAACGTCAGCCAATTGGTCTAGGCTCATATCCACAGGTCTCACTAGCTGTAGCGCGTGAACAAGCCGGAAAGCTGGCGATTGAGGCCAAGCAAGGGGTGAATCTGAAGGCAAAAAAACACGCCCAACGTAGTTCGCTCATTGCAGCAGCGGCCAGGAACAAGACTTTCAGGGAATGTGCCGAGGCATACATGGAGGCGCACAGCAGCGACTACTCCAGCGACAAACACCGCAAGCAGTGGCCTGCAACGCTTGAAGCCTACGCATTCCCAATCATTGGCAACATACTGGTGTCAGATATATTAACGCGCGACGTCCGCAACGTGCTTGAACAAGAAACGCCGGTCAATAAAGACTCAAAAGGCAAACTCTGGTTCGTCAAGACTGAAACAGCCAAGCGCTTACTGGGCAGAATCAAAACAGTATTGGATTACGCAACAGTCAACGAATACCGATCAGGTACCAATCCTGCGCAGTGGACTGGACACTTATCAACGCAGCTGCCGTCACCAAAAAAACTACAAAAGAAAGAACATCACCCAGCAGTTCCCTATCAAAAGATCGGCGACTTCATGTCAAAACTGCGGGCGAACTCAAGCATCAGCGCCAAGGCTTTGGAATTTTTGATCTTGACCGCCGTTCGGTCTGGTTCGGTCAGACAGGCTGAATGGTGCGAAATTAATTTGAACAATGCGCTTTGGATCATTCCAGCGGCTCATACAAAAGCGCGGCAAGAGCACAGAGTGCCACTTCCACCGCAAGCAATCCAGCTACTGAAGTCACTGCCCATCATGGCTGGCACTGACATCGTATTCCCCAGCAAAACTGGCAAGGCACTCAGCGACATGGCTCTTAGCCAACTCATGCGGGGCATGCGAGAACGTGGTGAGCTAACCGTTGAAGCCGTGCCTCACGGTTTTCGTAGCTCATTCCGTGATTGGGCAGCAGAACAGACCGCGTACCCCGATGAAATTCGCAAAGCGGCATCCGGCCACGTTGTTGGAGACGCTGTCAAAGCGGCGTACCAGCGAACAGACCTGTTGGACAAGCGTCGCAAGTTAATGGATGAGTGGGGGAATTTCTTAGATCAGCCGACCGTTAAACAGTCCAGCAAAGTCACTCAGATCAGAGGTAAAGCATGAATCCACTCGATGTAAAAAAACGTCTTCATGTATTTGCAATCAGGATGTCGGAGCGGGCTGAATTAACGCACGAGGACTATGACTTTCTCGCCCATGTCTTTAGCCGCTTCGCTGATGGTGAAGATGCGAACGAAGTGTTGGGCCTGAAGTTCGGTAGGGGAAACAGCTTGGCCGACGCGAGGAAACGTCAAGCCCTCAGCTTCATCATTCACTGGATCGAATGTTCAATCCAACCTTTTGATGGCGATATTCCGGGACTTGGTTACACGGTCTCGGAGGCCTGCGATGAGGCTGTGCCGATACTAAGGCAGATGCTCGGTGTCGAAGACAGTCACAAATATGATTCTGAATATATCCGGCAGTGCTATTACAAACCTGAGTATTCACATATGCGCGCTCATACACGCGGTGTGTTCGATAGGGACTCGCCTTTTCAACCGTAAGTTGTCCAGCGAAATCGCTGATTTAAAGCTACAGACCGGATCAGGCTGAGCCTCCAGAATCTACTCCATTGCAATAAACGCTATGGAGTCCCAATGAAAGCCCCACCACACACAACCTTTGACGCACTCCCTGATGTGGCGTTGATTCAAATTCGCCCTTTGGTGAACTTCAAGGTCGTCCCGTACTCAGCAACAACCATCTGGCGCCTGTGCCGTGACGGAAAATTTCCACGCCCCATCAAGATAACTCCCGGGATCACTGCTTGGAAAGTTGGGGACATACGGGAATATTTGAAGACCGTCTGCTCAAAACCCAAGGGTGATGCGTCATGAACTGCTCAACCCTAAATCTCGCAACTTCAGACAACTCTCGCAACTGCGAAGAGCCGCCCAAACTGCCACTGGCCTTCACCGTGATTACCGGAATCAAACTAGACCGGCTGACCAAGATCGTTGGCCTGAACACCCGCGGCGGCATGCGCAAGGAGACATCCGCCATGCTGAGCAAGGGCCTTGCACAGCGTGTGTTCGTGGCTGATCTGAATGGCCTCACTTACCACCTTGACACCCTGACTAGTGCGCAAGCTGTCACATGGGGCGTTACCAAAGACGACTCAGTTGCGATTTGCACACAAGGGGATACCGAAGCACAGCAAGCAGGCTCCATCGCCCGCACCCGCGAAAACTTCAAGTTTCGGGCCGCGCCGGGCGTGATGATGCTGGATCACGATGGTTTGCCAGATGGCGAACTGTCACCCATCCAGTTTAGAGACCGTTTGATTGCGGCATCACCGGCGCTTACCGATGCCCCAATGCTTTGGCGGCCCAGTGCGTCGGCGGGCTGTGTGGCCCCTGATGGCAGCATTCTGTCTGGCTTGACACGCCACCGACTTTACATCCCTGTGATGGATGCGACGCTGATTCCCGAGGCAGGCAAAGCCTTGGAGGCCCTGCTGTGGGCAACGCCGGGCGCTGGCTGGTGCGACGTTGGCGTCGCCGGTCAACGCCTGCCACGCTGCTTGATCGATGTATCGGTATGGCAGCCCGAGAGGCTGGACTTTGCCGGGCCGCCGGTTATGGAGGATGGGGTTACCCGCGCCGGGGTTGACAGCATTATTTATGGGGACGCAACGGCCCAATTCAACTTGCAATTGCTGATCGACAGCGCCACACCCTCCATCAAGAAGCAAGCCCAAGCAGGACTCAAGGCAGCACGCGCAGTGGTAGCAGAGAAGTGCGACACAGCCCGACGTAATTGGGTGGCAGACAAGGCCCCCGCTCTGGCGCAGCGCCGTGGCATCAAACTTGCTCAGGCCATCAATGTGTTGGGGCGCGCAGCGGAGCAACAAGTACTCATGGGTGACTTTGAACTTACTTGCGCCGATGGTCTGGTGGTGAATGTGGTTCAGCTGCTTGACAACCCACATCGCTGGCACAACACCCGGTTTGCCGACCCGTTGGACCCCGATGCAGACAAGCGGGTGGCAGTGGCCCGCCTTTTGAACGGCACCCGACCCGACCTGTTTTCAAACCGACATGGCGGCATGCGCTACGAGCTACGACGCCAGTCGGCGCGGGTTCAATTAGGCCGGGGTATGCGGGTGGACTCGACCGATGCCGTGCTGCATGTCTTACGCGACCGTAGTGAACTGTTTGACTTTGGCACCAATGCCATTGCATATGTTGCCGACGGCAAGGCTACGCCTGTCAATCGCGACTGGCTGGTCGACCACGCGGGCCGGGTGGCAGAGTTCTATAGCGTTAAGACCGAAAGGGATGATGACGACGGCAGCGTCACTTCCACGCGGGAAATCCCAGAAGACGCACCCGCCTATATTGCCAACGCTATCATTGCCAAAAACGGAGGTCGCAATTTCCGGAAGTTAACGGCGGTCACTACAGCCCCTACTTTGCGACCGGATGGCAGCGTATTGGATGAACCCGGCCATGACGCAACCACTGGACTGATGTACGTAACCACCGAAGCTTATCCACTGGCAGTGCCTTCGGCACCCACGGTCGAGCAAGCCTTAGACGCTTTGGCCAAGCTTTGGCACCCGGTACGCTTATTCCCCTTTGCAGATGAGGTCGCAGTCGGCGTCACATTGGCTTCCATGTTGTCCGCGTGCTTACGCCCTGCACTACCGACTTGCCCAGCCTTCGGCTTTGATGCACCGGCAGCAGGCACTGGCAAAACCCTTTTAGCCAAATGCATAGGCGCGCTGGCCACGGGCGGGGACGTGGCGGTGCTGCCCCCCACCAATCAAGAAGACGAGTGCCGAAAACGTCTATTTGCTGCCCTTCGCGGTGGCTTCAAGGTACTGCTTTGGGACAACGTCCGCGAGCCGCTGGGCAATTCGGTGATCGACTCATTCTTGACATCTTCCTTTTTTGCCGACCGCGTACTCGGGGTCTCGGAGAACGTTGAACTGCCCAACCGATCCCTGTTTTTGGTATCAGGCAACAACCTCGTTTTGACGGGCGACACCCACCGCCGGATATTGCTGGCGCGACTGGATGCACAAATTGAAACCCCCTTTAAACGCGAGTTCGAGTTTGATCCATTGACCGAAGTTTGTAACAATCGTCAAATCCTCGTGGTAGCCGCGCTGACCATCGTACGGGCCTACATTGCCGCTGGCAGGCCAAAGGTTGCATCGGGGCGTATTGCGTCGTTTGAACTGTGGGACGACCTTGTGCGCCAGCCCTTGTGCTGGCTGAAGGAACGCATGATGGAGTCAGATCGAGACCTAAAGGACTTACCCATGTTTGTTGACCCGTCGGAGTCCATCGACCGCGCAGCGTCCGAGAACCCGGAAACTTCAAAACTGGCGGCATTGTTGAATGCATGGATCGCCGCCTTTGGCACCACCCCCACGACACCAGCGCAAGCCATCATCAAAGCTAATGAAGAGTTTGGTGCTCAATCCGAGCTGTTTGATGCACTCGACGAAATTGCAGGGCAAAACGGCAAACTCAACGTGCGCATATTGGGCCGCTGGCTGGAGCGCCACGCTGGTCAGCTTTGCACCGGATTGCGTCTTGTGCTCGCCAACAAGACCAACGGCCTAAAGCGCTGGACTGTAGTACGCACCTTAGAGCGTGCTGAAACAGAAAAGACTACACCAATAGTTGCGAGAGTTGCGCCAAGTTGCGAGATTAAGGACGTTGATGACACAGCGGGTGCAAGCCAGTTTGATGACGTGGAAATATTTTGATGACCGCACAGGCCGTTGAAATCTTAATGGCACAGCTCGCCGATGCCGGCTTGAATCTCTCCTTGGCACCTGCCGGTGGATTGGCAGTGGCACCGTCCTGTCATTTGACTGCTGACTTGCGCGCCCTGATTCGCGGCAGCAAGGCGCGGTTAATTGAATGGCTGACGGCGGCCAACGATGCGGCCAGCCACGCACCTGATCCACCTAAAAACCCGTCGGACTGGAAAGAACTGGCAGCGGCTTACCACGCGCACCACTTCAATTGTCCGGCATGTATCGCCGCCGGGCTTGGCAGCCGATACGGGCAACGCTGTGGCACAGGTATGGCGTTGTGGCGTAGTTATTTCAGGACTACGTTATAAAAATTACCTTCAATACAAACTGCGATATGGTCAATGGGGTTAAGAAATTAAAAATTTAACCTCATCGTTTGACCCCCTAATTACGCTGTTCCGCCCTCTCCCTCATCATCCGGACCACATCCTCCTGCGAATAAACCCCGCAGTACCCGTTGGGCTTCCTGCCACGCATTCTTGGGCCTTCGCCCATCTTCAGGACATGCACGGCATCCTCAAGCTGACGGATCAAAACTGCGTCTTTCCTGAATTGCTCTTTGGCTGCTTTGGTGGATTCTCCGTGGATGGTGTTGGCTTCGGAGATTCGACGCAGTACTTCCGGGGTGTGAGGTCTGCCACCGTGAATTTGGCATTTTTGCGTGGTTGAGTTCTTCAATGCTGGCTTGCCACATTGCTTCTTGGTCCGTGTTGAGTTTGCGGTGCAGCGCAAGCATCGGATACGCCCTCCAGCCGTCAGTAGATACTCATCAATATTCCGCATTGTGAAATTATCGGCTTTTAAGGAGTCTGAATCAAGTCCCAACACTTGTCGCTAGCTGTGCTTAGCGGACGTCAGATTACATGCTTGAAACGCGCCAAGCGCGAACCGAACGGGCACTGGGTATGCGTCGGCTTCGGGAGTTAGAAGACCTCGGTCACCTGCTGGGGATTATGGTAGGCCCCAAGACACCCGGGCGGAAGCCGACTGACTAGTGATTCACTTAGCCCTTATCGCCGACAGTATTAACGAGCCTCCAGACAGGGACCCGTATTAAAGGCGATACCACGGCGCCTTGATCTGATTTACAAACTTAGCGGACACAACTCTACCGCATCGACAGTTATTGCTTTTGTCCCGCTTACGCATTGGTAGTAACAAATTTTATTCATACCGGATGTTTGCTGACCTTGGAGAAAACAGGCGAGCGCTGGGCCAGAGCCCGCAAGAATTGCGAGTGCAACAAAAACAGCTTTAACTTTTTTCATGACGATCATACTTGCTAAAATTAAAGGTTTAATTTTATTGATACTTGCAAAGAAGTCAAGTGCTGTTTAGAGGCCACTATGCGCACCCCAAACCACTTCGCCTGACCCCACCCACTGGAATCGACGATGCCGCGCTCCATGCGCACACTACCCAAGTGTCTAACCTTAGACAGTGATTTCCAGAATTTTAAAATCGTTTGAGCGAAACACAGTACAAGTGTTCGCAAGGGGACCCATTTGAGAAAGTGGGGCGTGGGGTTCGGCTACGGTGGATTTTGAAGGTGGGGTACCCCACCCCCCAGTACCCCAGCCCCCAGTTGCCAAGCTGTGTTATTTCCGATAAACTTTAATGGTCATCAAGAGAAGGGCTGACACCCTCGCCAACCTGCCCCTCGGGCAAGGTGGTAGCTGAAAAGTAGATGTGACCCAGTCAATGGGTAACCAATCGAGTGTCAACCGTCCTTGTGGCGGTTTTTTTATGGGCGGATTTATCCCGACTTGCCATGCCCAACCAATCGGTGAAATGGCTAAAAATGGAGACTGCTATGGCTTTCAAATTAGGCAGGGGCATCGACGGCAAGTACCGCCCAAATACCTATTTCTATGACTTTGACACGGGGCTTCCCATCAAGGGCGCGGTGCTGCAAGCCGCATACAGGCAGGCCGTACTAGAGGATGATCAGGAGGCCGCAGACGCCATACTTCTGGACTCACCGACCAACGATGAGGAGCGCCAGCGTCTCGGGGCAATACACCCAAGCTTGATGGGCGGTTTGTACTTACCCAATAGATCGGGTGCTGAAATTGAGGTGGCCCGCGTCACGATTGCCTCCACAACAATGGATGTCACCTGCGTGTTCGCCTCGCCCACTTCGAGTGGCATCAGGTTAAAGGTAGTCGATGAGTACGAAGGCGAAACGCTTGATGAGTCCAACGAGCTAATCGCAAGCAAGCCGCTCAAACTCTTAGAGTTCATCAACTTCTTCTTTAAGGGCTGGGATCTAACGGGCTGCTTAGATGCTAATTTTTCTGACTCGGGCTATCCGAGAGACGAGGTGCACGGGTTCGTTGTATCGGCAACGTCGGATTTTTATCCTGACTTCTCCGAGGCTGTACACCGCTATATCGATTGGTGGTTAAACGGTCTTAAGAAGGCTACAGGTTTAGACCGCAACTATTCAACGATATCGAACTAAAAGGAGAACGTAATGGCAACAGTGATAACCCATGAAGTAAAGCTTGGGGAGATGTTTGGTGGCGCAGGAGCTGCTATCTTCCGACCCTATGACAGGAACCGCATGCCTGTATCTACGGCTAGGTTAACTCACGATGAGCTGCTCGCAGACACCGCAGAGGCTAGCCTTCGCCGGTTGGTTTCACAGAACTGGCAGAACGACACTGATGAAAGCGGACAGGGTGAGTAGCTAGCAGCATCAAGTCAAAGTAAGTGGTACTTTACGAGTTTGGCGGAAAGCCAGTCAGGCTTTCTCGCCAACGTATCATATTCATCGGAGTAAGAATGACAAAAAAATAATATCAACGCTGCTACCGACTCTTTAGACAGCCCAGTCGACTGGTGGGAGGAAGCATTAAACAAGCTAAACAAAGAGCTGGGCGCTATCACGGTTGATGCTCGTGAGAGCTCCACAGGGTCTGATAAAAAAGAAGTACACGCTACATTTGTCCCAAAACAGCACCGAGTTGATGACGTCAAATAACATTTCGCTTAACTCTACGCGAATCTGTCCGGAGCTACCTAAATCGAGTACCGCTATGTTCTTAGGAAAATTTAACCTCTTAAAGTCTGGCATCTTTCTCCTAGTGACGATCCGGTTGTCCTTAGCGTCGGCTGCATACATGCCAGACCAAACGATCGTTTTTGAGCGTAACGATTTCGTGATTCACTCCGACGCGACGTTTGAAAATTATTATGAAAAAGTCATCAGAATTAACACTCAAACCGGTGTTGAGGATAACGGTGAGATTTCGTTAGCCTTTAACCAAGATTTAGAAGCGTTAGACGTCACGCAGGCATACGTCCTGCAGCCCGATGGCGAGATAGCTTATGTGCGACCTGAGGATATACGTACACGCGACGCCTACATAGACGAGGATGCCCCCATTTTTTCTGGTGAAAAGAATGTTTTCATCATCTTCCCTCGACTTCAAGTTGGCAGCAAAGTGCACTTCAAGGTGCGCACGCTTCAAAAAACTGCACTTTTTCCGGGTCGATTCTCTTGGTTTGACTATTACCCCTCCTACTCCGCAGTTGAGTTTGCGCAAGTTAATGTGTCATATGAACCAAGCTTAAATCTTCAAGTCAGTGCTCGGGGTGATTTCAGGCCTGCGCCACCTCCTAAGTCGGTACTCCCGACACCGCCAAATTACAAACGTTTGTCATACACCTTTGAGCAGCCAGTGGCGTCAACCTACGAAGACGGCGCAGTTTCTTCGCTGGACACAGCACCACTAATTGCAATTTCTAATTTCAATGGCCCAGAAGACTTGGGACGCGCTTACGAGGAACGCGCTAGACCAAGGTCACAGCCAAACAAAGAAATAAGAGACTTAGCAGAAAAATTGATTGCTGGTTCGGACACTGATTTAGAGAAGCTCAAGCACCTTCATAAGTGGGTAGCTCAGAATATTCGATACGTTGGAACGTATCTTGAGGCAGGAGGCGTCGTACCTAATGACGCGGCGTCAATCCTGCGACGCAGCTATGGTGACTGTAAAGACCATGTGACCTTACTGGAGGCCCTCCTGACAGCGGTAGGCGTACAGAGTGAACCAGCCCTAATAAACACCGTGGCTAATTACAATCCTCTTCCGCTTACGGTTGTCGGCGCGTACAACCACGTTATTACCTACATTCCTTCGCTTGATCTGTTCGTTGACTCTACTTCACGATATTCGCCAACCGGTACATTACCCTCCAGCGACCTAGGAAAAAAAGTCTTGCTGACACGCAGCGCCAAAATTGTGTCAACACCACCGCACAGCCCTGATGCCGATAAAGAGGTTGTCACAACTTTCTGGAAGCTGTATCCCAACGGAAATATGACTGGTCAGTCAAGCTTTTCCAAGACAGGTTGGTTAGAGGTTAGTTCGCGCCTCTATCACGTCGATAACGCGAGCACCGATCAAGAGAGCGACTCACGCAGGTATCTAAGAAGAAGCCGGGAAAGCGGGACGGGAAAGACAAACACACCTTCGTCCGATGATTGGTCCGTACCGTGGGTCATCACCACAAGAACTGAGTTAAACAATGTCGTGAACTTACCTAGGCCCAGCGCATTTGAGTTTCCTGTTGGTATGGCTCCGGGAAGTATTGCGGCGATCGCCACCCGCACACCACTCAAGTCAAGAGACGGTCCTTGGCTATGCCACTCTCGGCACCATGTTGAGGAGTCATCGATCGAGTTACCAGAAGGCGTTCAAGTCGATTTACTACCCGAGAGTGTCAGCATTAAGAGTGGGAACTGGACCTACGAGTCGAGCTATGCACTGACGGGGCGGCTGCTCCGAGCCAAACGGGATCTAATCATGCGCTTTGATAGCCCCAGTTGTGAGCCCTTGCTAGCAACTGCGTGGGCGGGCTTTGTTTCTCAGATCCGCCGCGATGTGCGAGCTCAAGTGTTTCTCCGGAAAATGGACTGACCGACATGGAAAGAGGCCTCAAGGGTTGAGCTGAAGTGTTAATCAAAAAAACTTTTGCGACATCAACTGGCACTCAGCAAACATAGGCGAAACAGCGTTGCTACCTCATACTGCTCCGTGCATCACGCAACCTACGGCGTAACGAGTGGGAAGAACTGTTGCCCCAAATATTCCGATCAGAGTATGATTTTTTCCGCGGAGTGGATTTTGACTGATGCCAACATCGGCAACCGTATCAACGGGACAAGCCGCCCCTAAAACGGGTGGTTACTAGAACTACGGGCAATGTGTAAACTTGGGTAGGGTTTGAAACGTACTGGAGAAAATCATGAGTCAAAAAAATATATCAATTGGTTTTATCGCTTGGTTTATCTTGATGGCAATGGCGTCAACCGTTATGGAATGCTTAGACGAAGGCAATTGTGGAGCATTTGATTTCGCATTATTTGGCCTGATTGCTTTAGGTATGGCGGGCCCAGCATCTCTGCTCGCGCATTTCTTAGACGAGTCTGATAAAAAAGATAACAACGATTAGGTAATTGGCGAGGTTTACTCGAGTCCGACAAAGCCTCGTTTGGCGAAGGTGCGTAAACCTTAATAAAAATGTCTTTATTGACAGTCTAGGAAGTCGTTGGGCTTTTTAGTGGAACGGGCTATGCACCATTGATAAAAGGCGATGTCCCTATCCGAGTCTTTCAATAGCCCCTCAAAAGCACGTACTGCTCTTTCCTGACGGCTCACAATTTTTTCTAGAAGCCGGTCAGAGATGGGGATATCAGGCGGCGGCCAGCTCGATTCCAAATTACGATCTAAAGCTCGTTGCCTACGGTGCCTTACAGCTTTTGCGCTGACTAGGGCCTTTTCTAGCCTAAAAGTTTCTTTATCCCAGTTTGGAAACCAAGAAAAATCACATGCTGCGTATGCGCTTTTAGTCCTAGCATCCTTAACTTCTTTTACCTCTTCTGCGGTAATTGGGGGGCGGCATCTATACTTCCTCTTTCCACAAATTTGACCGTCGTAGACGGTATAAGCTTCGGCTGACGAAAACCCGGTCAAAGCCGTTAGCACTAACAGTAACGTAAAAAACCTCACTTTAACGTCTCCCCTCATGTGCACAGATTCAAACCCCGCTTGCTAAATGGACGCCCCTCGTCAAGGTGACGTTTCCATTTTTTAAGGTTAGAAAAAACCAGTCTATACCAAAGCGTATGTCTTGAGTCTCTAAGTTTGAGCAAAGCACAGCACACGTGCTTGCAGGGGGACCCATTTCAGAAAGTTGGGGTAGGGGTATGGTGGGGTCGGCTGCGCTGGGTTTTGAAGCGGGTACCCATTCCAGCTAGTATGAGTAGCTGCCGAGGCAGAGAGGAAGTGGCTTGTGACTGAGGGCAAGCATTGGCTGCCGACCCGGGGGGCGCTAATGGGCAAAAGTTCGGCAAAAAGCTGGAACGATGAAAAATTTGAAACCCGACAGCGCCGAAT
>Ga0209199_1005098_pt1 | contig 11664 bp, 29 predicted proteins | sample COGITO_mtgs_1105_7_FD_184805 | JGI IMG/M metagenome (GOLD analysis project Ga0209199, IMG submission 184805) | Pelagic marine microbial communities from North Sea - COGITO_mtgs_110523 (SPAdes) (version 2) | ecosystem: Environmental > Aquatic > Marine > Epipelagic ...
CCGCTTCTTGCGATCCAAGTTTAGCTTGTTCCTTAGTAGTTCGTTGGAAACAAAACTTTGGCCCTGCGAGATGTGTGTCTTCGACATTGACTTCCGTTTCAAAATATTCACTAAGGAGTTTGGCAGTTGTCGCGGTGTATGTACCATTCTTTTTGTACTTAGGAGTCTTAGGTTCTTTATCTATGAACACAACTTTAGTACCCATCTTAGGTTCAATAGTGTTAGAGATTTCAGCCATGCGTTGTTGCATAGTTCCCAATAATTCCTTAGCTTCCTCCATGTTGAAGTACCAGCCTTTAGTTTTACAAAACGCATTGAACCTAGCTGTTTCATGTTCTGCTTGCATACCTGTTTTAATCTTAGGGTTTACTGAAGCTATGCGTTTGTACTCTTCAAGTAGCTCATAGTATACATCGACATTTACTTTAACATCTTGTACACAATATCGGAGCATCTCTCTTGAGTATGCATCCCAGCCATCTTCGTATGTAATCTTGCTGTTGCCAAGGTTCTCACCCCAACCTGCTAGGCCATGACGATGACCACGCTTGTACCTTAGTACCTGAGACATCACCCACGTATCATGTAAGCGTTTCTCATTGAGGGTAGTGCCACACAGCTTGTCTACTACCACATTATCAAAACCGATAATGTTATGGCCTACTAGAAGCTCTGCGTTTTGCAATAGTGCAGCACCATCAGCGATAGAACCATGTAGGTTATCGTGATCAGAGAACTTGTAGATCTGTTTAGTGTCTAAGTTTTGTGCAACGATCATCCAGATAGTGTCTGGAGTAAGACCATTACATTCTATATCATAACATAGGCGCATGATGCGTCCTTTCTTATTTGTTTAAGTACATCTTCAAGTCATTATACCCACCAACTAAATCATCTTTATAGTAAATGATAGGTACAGTGTTCATCAAAGATCTTTTCATTATACGTTTCCCAGTTTCGGGTTGAAGATCTATAGCATATTCTGTAAAGCCCTTACCTGTCTCTCTAAGAAGTTCTTTTGCCTTATTGCAGAATGGACAGTTAGCTATGCTATAAATTTCATACATTATTTAAACTCCTTTACATCTATATCCGTTATTGGATCGTTTACTTTATTAACTACTGATTGTAATTCTTCCAGTTTGTTTTCTAAATCTGTGAGTTCTTTACTGATTGCAAAGAGTTCTTCTTCTTTGTTATCTATTTCACGTTGCAGATTCTCTATTTCTCCAACCATACTCATTTGACCACCATCAATTCATACCAAGATGTTGGGAACAGTTCATACATTACTGTGTCAATCTGTTCAGCAACTTGTCGTGTTTCCTCTTGTGTGTCAGGGGCTACACGAAGTCTGCACATATCTGCAAAGGCATCAATACTACCAGACCAGTACCATTCGGTAAGGGTGTTAACAGGCAGCACAAACCTAGCTTGTTCCTCACAGACACCCATAGCCAGTAAGTACTTGTATTGTTTAGCAGATTCTATACCTTGGTGCCTAACAACTTCTTTGATCATGTGTTGGTCTTCTATGCTCTCATCAGATCCTTGTTTCTTATCTAAAGATTTACTCCTGAAGTCAACAGGTTCATAGAACTCAGGCTCATTGTCCACATACCTGCGGCTAATTTCATTCCACCTTAAGAATTTATGTTTAACAAGTTGTCTTGCCACTGCAATGGGGGCTTTCACATGGAATGATGCAAAGGCATGACCAAAAGGTGACATATGTTTATGTTTTGCAAGGTACGCTATTAGTTTCTTATCACGAGGTGCTAGTACACCCCTGCCACCTTTACCATCATACAGTCCATCTTCTTGACCTTCCCACGTACTTTTATTACCGAAACTAACCCTTGCAGCATTAACTACTGACAGATCAGTTCCCATGTGGTCAATATAAGTCGCTATTATCATTTATAAACCTTTCTATATCTACTTTTACACAAAAGATAGCTGTGCCATTGTTCTGTTTCATTACTTGAGCACGAGATTCTGCCATTTTACATTGATCTTCCTTTGTAAAAGAGCCTAATTGGTAGTGTTCTACTTGTAATCCTGATAATAATTGCATCCACATCAGTATCCACATTATTTATCTTCCTTACTTTTTGGATTATCCCTTACTAATCTGTGAAAATCAATGATACCTCTAGCAATTCCTTCTATTTGAGATCGATTTATCCCTATATCTTTAAGTTCATGGTCATTTAACATATGAAGTTCACGTATTGTGGCATTCATGTTTGCCCTTCTTCGTATTAATTCTGCTACGTCTTTAATCCAACTCATATAATACCTCATATACTCGTTTATCTACATGACTTCTGTAAGTTGTGTCCATATTTTTATCATTACATTTTGCATATACGATTTGTTTAAATTCTAATGGAGTACTAAAGTCACCTAAAAAGTAGACATCTCTAATAATCTCATCAATTTCTGTTTCTATTGTTTTAAATTTACCCATTAGATATAATCTTTCATGGCTCTATCAAGTTGTTCTATACGCATCTCTGCATATCGCATAACTTTCCTAAGATCTGTTATCTCTGATCCAATTTCGTCCTCACCATCATAGAGCTTGTAACCTGCCCTCATAGCATACTTGATTATGTTGCCAGTGTGGAAGGGTAAGTGGTTATCCATTATGAATGTTATAGGTTCTATTTTCCACATTGTGTAATGTGATGGTTCTTTTACTATGTCTGACATTTAATGTCCTTTCTCTAAGTTCCTTATAGGAGAGTGTAATCTCCTTGTTAAATCCGACCCTCGTGGTCGGATTATTTAGTAATAAGAGGTAATAAATATGTCTAAAGAGGTTCATCCAAATAGCCTTAAAAATTTAGCTCCTTCTTTCACAAAAGAAAATGCCCGTGAAATGCAATTAAGATCTGCTGCTTCTCGAAAGGCATCTAGTGATGCAAGGCAAGCTTTAAAACTAACCATGAAAGACTGGAAGAAATACAAAGAAGATGTATTGGATCAAGTAGATATGAATTCTTTAGATGTTCTCAAAGTTCTTATGTTCAAAGCTCTACAAGATGAAGACTTTGACACTGCCAGTGACTTAGCTGCCAAGGTAGCCGAGTATGAACAACCTAAACTACAAAGGAGAGAACTCCAAATAGAAGAGATTGGTGCAGACACGCTGTCTGATGAAGAGCTTGACAGTAAAATCAGAGCTTTGAGAGTAGTCTAGCAGATTCTGCAAGAAGCCGATCCGCTTTGTCGGAGTTTTGTCGGACCCCAAAAAAAATAAGTTTTGTCGGTTTGTCGGATATACAAAAATAACACCCAAAGACTCAATGAGAGTCTTTGGGTTTTTTTATTTATCTTTTACTAGCAGATATAATCAATAAGACTGTAAGAACAAACAGAAGCAGATTCATCATCTGTTATCACCAGAGCCTTGCAGTGTACCATTCTTAGCACGTTCTGATAGTTTGTATAAGTTTCTAGCAGCAATATCATCTAAGTTTAAGGCTGTATCAGCTTCTAGATAATGAGCAAGCACTGCAATATACCACAGTACATCACCAAGTTCGTCTGCAATACCATCATAGGAGTTACCATCACGAATACATTTCTTGATTTTATTTGCAACCTCTCCAGCTTCTCCACATAGTCCTAGACTTAGGTATGCTATTGCTAGAGTTGGGTCTTTATCTGGGAAGATTGCAGTTTTTAGTGCTTGAGATTGGTATTGTCCAAAGTACATTGACATATTCTTCTCCTATTTAGTATTTCTTTACTTTTTCTATGATAGTCACAACATCATTGGTTGTATAACAGATACGACAGTCTTGACACTTTTGACCAGTGCAGTTCTGTCTGTCCATGTATTCATCTGCTAATACATTATTGAATGTTTTATCAAAACCTTTAGGAGGTTTGGACATAATGTGTGACTTTTTAGGATTTGAGTAGATAAGATTTAAGTTGGTTGGTTTAGTATTGTCACGTAACCAACGGAATACAATATCTACACGTTTAGTCCACAGGGCAAAGGTGCACCAAGGATTGTCAACAGTGATAGCCATAAGGTTTTGCATATGTTGATCATTGATGAGTTCACCATGAGCAGAGAAACGGAATACTGAATCATTTATTCTAGGTATTTCTTGTGGTTCTAAAGGACGAGATGAGAGCAAGTCACTGTTACGTTGAAGTGCTGGTGCCATGTTCTTACGATAGCCTTTGAGCATGGTGTGACTGTAGCAATCTCCACAGATGTTATCTGTTTTGTGTTCTACAGCACGTTCATGTTGTTCAAGGCAGTACGTATTAGTACGAGTGTTAGTACTGATAGCACGAAACCCTTCAAGTTTACCTGTCATTTTTGATATGTGTACAGAAGCATGGGTCATTGACTGTTCCAACCTTTTCTCCAATGTCTTAGATGTTCTTCTTCGTTTATATAATCTAAGACACTTTCAGGTAGTCCATCCATTTGCCACAACTTTAATAGGTAATCAGCTTGTTTATCTCCTCTTTCTTCCATTTCGTTTAGATAATTGAAGAGTTCTAATTCTAATATATCACTCATCATCGATATCTTCACCTTCATCAGGCTCCCATTGATCATGTACTCCATTAACGAAAGAACCTTCAAACATACCACCTTCATCTTGATAGTCAGCATCTACATGAATTCCAAGTTCTTGTAAGTGTTCCCATACATGAATAGGTGGACCCCAAGCAGTCCAACAGTTGAATGTTACAAAGTAATCATCTTTTGAATGATCTGGTAATGCTGTTCCTGTTATAAATTCAGGTAATACGTTACCATCTGTATCCCATGAGGAATCATATATTTCTACTTCTGCTACATCCCATTTACAACCCCAGTTTTCTACTCGCCAATCATACCATTCAGCATTGAAGTTACCATTTTCATCTTCAAAGTATTTATTCATTTCAAATGGCATTGGTATGATTAGTTGTAATAGTTCTGGTTCATTCTCTCCGACAACTGATTTACGCAGTTCATCGTATATTATCCTCATAAGGTCCATAGAACCAGTGAGTGTCACTTGTTGATAACAATGATTAGGCATTATAAGTCCCTTCTTTGTAAAAAGTATTATCGTGAGTTTTATACCAAATGATTGGCTTACCTGAGTTAGTCGTTAGCCATGCATATTCTGCTTCACTGACTTTTTCTTGTGTAACATAGTCAATGAATGAGTTACATTTGTATGGATTATAGTAAGCTCTTTCTAGGTTATGTTCGAAGTCTAGTCCTACATTACCTACCCATGAGCCACGTACAAAAGCGTGTACGTTCTTTTGTTTAGTCTTTAAGACACGTTGTCTACCACCTTCTTGTACTACAAATCTAGGATTGTATATAACTACATTGTCATTGTGGTGTTTAACTTTGCCCTTAATCCTGACAGAGAAGAGCTTCTTACGTAAGTTATAATATACTTCTGATTGCATACTCTTCCCTCTCAGGTTTAATTAATAATCATCTTGATCTTCAATGAGTCCATGTTCTTCGCCGTACTTTATAAATGCACAACCCAAGGCTACGAATATTTCTTGTTCATCGTATTCTTCGTGACATAGCATATCTATTTCATACTCTTCATCTGTACCTATCCATAAGGTCAGGTTGAATAACTCATCGATTCTTTTGAATTTAGATGATTTAGGTTTAAATTCAATTATATTAGACATCGGCTAATTCAGCCAGTATCTCTTTCTCATCTTGTAAAATGTCAGATGCATGGGCCATGTCTTTCAACACAAAGCCAAGATCAACGAATAGAGCTTCTGCTTCAACACGAGGAAGTATTAATGCTCTTTCAGCTATTTCTATTACAACATCACCTTCTGCAGTCCAGAAGATATTGTGCAACTGAGAACCAGCAGTTTGTTTGTCTATCATTATTTGTTGAAACCTCTCAATTTAATAACATTACGTAGACGATCAACAGTAGCTATAGATAGTTTTGTACGTGATACAAATCTACCTGATTCAATGTCACGAGCTACTGATAGATATCCTTGGAGATTAGACCAAGAACCAATAGGTTTACCATAGCGTTTGGTTGTGCGCCTAAACATTAGGTTTTGTCTTCCGATTGGGTTTACTGTTGTCATTGTTTAGCCTTTCTTGACTATTTATTAACTGTTTTTACGAATAGAGGCGAATACAAGAAACCCCACTATCCATAGTCCGAACAAGTAGGTTATTGTATTATGCCTCAGTATTAATTACACATGGTCGTGTGTACTCCATCCAAATCTTTCGTTATTCTGGGATGCTTCACGAGTACTGAAAGGGTAATTCCTATCAGCATATGATTTAGCTTTTAATATTATATTAACTAAATCGGTAGAATTAAGGTTTTGTTGAACATCATCCTCTGGATATATTCTAGGACACGTAACTGTACCACAATTCTTAGGATCTAGTGGTATGAAATTACCATCAGGATCTAGTAGTGCAGTTTCTACAACACCACCAGTATTTTCTGATGGTTGTATTATAGAGAGAACATATCCATTACCCAGAGTTAGTTTTACTCTGTTCATTTTATCCCACATATTAATCTCCTACATGGTTTTTAAGTATGTTTATTAGATCTGATATATCGTGACCGGATTTACGTGATAGTTCTCCCAATGTTATGTTGGGATTATTATCAAACACTTCTATTATATGATCAGAGTCCCATTCAATTACTGTCAACAATGGTTCATTATTAGGTTTAGTATCCATTAATCCCTCCATAAGGTTAGGTCAAGGTCAGGGGTGCTTCTCAGGAACAAATTGCCTCCACATTATTCCCCAACATTAACGCAGCTTGATCTGCGAGATACTTCTATCGGCTATTTTTTTGCGGTAGTGAGCCGCTTCATATCATTGGTGATCTTGCCCACCAACTAGGACCAGAACAACTGGTACGCGTTTGTTATGGCAAAATACCTACAGTATTACCATATTGTTCTTTAAACTCTGGACTAGCATAGTCTAGCTTTAGTCCATATGTTGCTTCTGCAATGTAGCTATCACCCATGTCATAACTACCAAAGGTTGCATCTGTTTTAACTGCTACAAACCAACGAGCATACTCATTCGTTGATTCGTTTTTAGGAAGTTGATATGTCTTTAGCAATTTCATTTCAGTAGGACCAAATGGACCATCACCTTTATAGATAGCGTATGGGTTTTGCATTGGTCTTGATTTACCTAATAGATTTTTAGCCATGAGTTTCTTCCTTAGATTCTGTAAGTATTTTTTGTATACCTAGCTGTATTTCAATAGACTTTACTTTTTCACTAAGTTCATCTATTTGTTCTTCCATGACTGATACAACCAGTTCAAGAATATTTAGTTTACTCAGTTTCTCCATTATTTACCCTATCTATAACAGTTTCTAAATCAAAGATTGCTTCATTGATCCCATTGGCACCACGTTTGTATTTAGTACCAGTGATATGACTAGCAAGTTTTAGCAGTTTTGTTTTAGTTAATCCACGACTAGGCATGATACCAGACTTTGATAGTTTTAGTGCTGATTTAAGGAAGATTGCTTGTACTTCATCTCTTCCAGGATTTTCTATTGTTATGTGAGAATCCATTATTTACTCCTTTAAGTGTATATAGATGATTTAGTTGCTTCTCTCCAATCAGAGCTAGTCATTCCTGTCATTAAGAATTCACGTTCATCTGCATTAAGCATAGGGAAAGCATTCTGTATTAATTCACCATCTTCCCATTTTGCAAAACAAGCATCAAACATTGTTGGTTCAATTTTGAATGACATACAGCTAGATTCACCAGTGATAGGTGATGGTTTACATAAGTGTATCATTATTTACTCCTTTTGTTGGGCTTTGTCGGTACTACACCCAGCGTCCCATAAAATATAAAAGACCCTAAGAGAACCTTAGAGTTCCCAAGAGAGCCTTAAAAATCTATTGCACTTGCAGAGATTTTTTAGAAAAAGTGTATCCCGAAGGGATTCAATTTAAAAATCTAGATACCCCAAGAGAACCATAGTTCCCTTGGAGCAAGCTTGGTAAATTCGACCCTCGTGGTCGAATTCAAAGATCGTCTGGTCGTATCTTTGGACGTATTGTACCATCGATGACAGCATCAGAGTAGTCATCCTCTGTCATCAGTACAGTAACCCCATCAACTACATACGATCTTAGATCCTCATAGCTGTTAGTAGCCACCTCAACGGAAGCTACTGCGATTATGGTGACGATATAAACGTGTATAACGCCAGTGAGGAGTGATGTAAGCATAGGGTTCCTCCTAGAACATTTCGTCAGTGATGATCTCACCAGTTGACGTTGTGGTAGGTGCTATACTCGCTAAGACTTCGAAGTCTATAGAGTTAGAACCAGTATACTCAACTAAGTCAGTTACCTGAATAGCTGTGAGTGAGTTCGCAATGCCCTTGCGTCCAGCTGTATCGTATGGATACTGGAAGACAATGACGTTGCCTTTAGAACCATTACCAATAGTTGTACCATCAAGCGGTTGTTTTGTAGAGTCAACTACACGAACAGGCCCGTTGTTTTCACCATTGGCTTTGAATTCTTTACGCTTTACAGAACCAATCCACATATTGTCTTCAGCAAAGGTTGGCCCATGCTTCATTGGGACATGGTTTGCAATGAGTTCTGCAGCTTTAGCATCACTGTCAGTTGCTAGTTGGCCTTCCCATTGTGGAGTACCAAACGGATTTACAGTTTGCTTTGGATTTAGTTTCATCCAGTTTAGGAACACATCGTTGATGATGTAGTTGCGAGGTGTAAAGCCTTCTGAGGTAGATTTAGCCATGTTATAAAATTCCTTGTTGCAGGTTAAGAGAAAAGTCTTTTTAGATCGGAGCCGACTTGTCGTGCTCTGATCCACTATACTCACCTAGATGAATATAACAATGACACCCTAGAATCCCAGAGTGTCATTCTTATTCTCATCAATCTTTGAAATACCCTAAGATCTCCTCGACATAGAACTTAGCTCTAGCCTCAGACATTGCAGGGTATTTACGCATAGTTGCTTTGATAGCTTCAAGTTTATTTTGAGCCATGGTGTTTAGTTCCTTTTCTTCTGTAAGCTTCATTCCTACAGATGTTTAAGTTAGACGATATTATTAAAACGTACCCCGCATCATTGTAGAGTACGTACTTGTCAAGGGCTTTCTTGATTTTCATCAATTAGCCATCCAGTAACACAATACACCACATATCCCAAGGATAAGTAGTAGTAGCATTAAGTTACCAGCCCAGTCATCCAATCCACACATCATTGTTTGTGACCTGCTTTGGACTTGAGTTCTTCATGTTTCTCGAACCAATCATTATCATAGTCGAAAAGATGTGGTTCATCAGCCTCGGCTTCAGCCATCTTACATTCAAACTTTATCAGAACGGATTCATCATAAGTTTCCATTATTTTACTCCTTTCAAGAGGTTACAACTGTTTCTTCTATATTGAATGTTACTTCAACAGGGTTAGACACAGTTAGTCTAAAGATTGTGGGAAATAGCCCAGAGTCATAGTCATCCATATAAATGGAATTGTAGTGTTCAAACGCATCTTGCTTGAATTCAAATGTTTTACAGTATGGTTCATTGAACATGAGGTGATCTAATGATTCTCCTTCATCAGCATACCATCCTTTACGTACAACGTAGATGAATTTTGTGTTTGCTGCATCAGTCATAATATACTCCTTTCAAGAGTTGTTAAATTAGACTACGAAAGGCAATCGCAACTGCCTTTGCTAGTTTAATTTATTGTTTCTCTATAGCATCACATATTTCTGCTAACCACCTATCTCGTACTGAGAGGTAAGCATTGCATCTAGCTAATGCTATTAGATTTAATTCATTTTGCTCTAGGTACTCTGTAGATTTAGCCATTTCATTATTAATAACTATGTCAACAGCTTCTTCTATGTCCTCTAACACTTCATTTGGATCTCTGATATCTTCAAAGTCCTCATTTATAACAGAGAGTGAGTTATTACAGAAGTTATTGAAGTCATTAGCTATGTCTTCCCATTCGTGAGGAATTTCGCTTAACAGTCTTTTGACAGTTTTACGACAGATGTCTTCACGTTCTTCTGCTTCTTTGAGAGCTTTCTTTGCTGTTCTCACAAGCGTCATTGTTTCAGAAATAGTCATAGTATACTCCTTTCAAGAGTTGTTAAATTAGACTACGAAAGGCAATCGTAATTGCCCTTGCTAGTTCAATTTATTACTTAGGGAGATTAGCCCTGATCTTAGCATTGATACGAACTTTGGCATGAGCAAGAGCAGCCTTTGCAGTATCAAATTTACCAAGAGTACCAAGACGAACTTGGATTGGACATCCGTTCTTCTTGAGGTAGATATCAAAGCTATTAGATTTAGCCTTGTAGTTTGTTACAGTGAACTCACCATACTTACCATATGCAACAGTGTATGCAACATGGTTCTGGCCTTTGTAGCCTTTCCAAGTAGGACGAACAACAGTGTGTAGTGTAGCTGAATCAGCCATGATAAAACCCTTTCAAGAGTTGTTAGAGTTGAGGATGAGCCCCCAACAATGCTTAATAGAGCGTACCCAACCTCTTGGGCGTGGTACGATCGGATACTGCACCAGTCAGGTAGACTACTGCAAGATAGATTAGACACTAACTGAATCTTAGCTTGGTCTAATCTGAGAGAGTTCTCTAAGATATAGAGATATAGATAGTAACAATCGGGAGTCTTAGAGAGAGTTCTCCCTATAAGGAACTTAGAGAATCAGATACTCCCATAGCATCTGTCTAATTCTCTCTGCATCTTACGGATCTCGCTACCATCTATGCGGTAGTAGCTCTCAGAGGCTCTGTAAGACTCTCTAAGATGTCGGTAGAACCCATATGGATACCAACCACCTATAGAGATGCTTGATAGACTCACAGCTTGTCTGGGAGTCCCTGAGAGTTCCCTAAGAGTGATAGGGGGGTAGCCAAAATAAACAAGGGTACATATAAGAAAAAAGATCCTTTGAGGCTCTCTCTCAAAGACTCCCTATAATTCCCAGAGGGTAGCCCCAAATCCTCACAGATAATCGACTAATCATAAAATATTACAGGTATATACATAGAGATCCCCCTAGGCTACTACACAGACGCATAAACCATAGTTAACTTATTGATTTATAACGATATGTAGTATTTATCTTTTTTCTTATCTCTAAGTTCCTTATAGGGACAATGTAACATATAGGTAACAGTATGAAAAACAAAGAGATCATGTCTCTTCTTAAAGAAAAAGAGAAGAGAATTAAACTTAAAGGGTACGAAAACAACTTTACTTCTTTTGCTTCAGAACAAATTAAGATAATAACTAAAGATACTAGTAAGGGGTTTGTTCCTTTTAACTTTAATGACTGTCAAATAAAGATTACAGAGGCTCTTCAAGAACAACAAGACAAAACTGGTAGGGTCAGGGCTATTATATTAAAGGCTAGGCAGCAAGGTATCTCTACATACTGTGCTGGTAGGGTCTTCTGGAAGTCTTACTTCTCCCCACACTCTAGATCTGTAGTCATGGCACATGATTCTGCTACATCTGATGCTTTGTTTAGTATGTCTAAAAACCTTATCAGGAACATGGAGGGTGATTTAGTCCCTAATGAGATTACATCTAAC
>Ga0209199_1005113_pt1 | contig 11630 bp, 10 predicted proteins | sample COGITO_mtgs_1105_7_FD_184805 | JGI IMG/M metagenome (GOLD analysis project Ga0209199, IMG submission 184805) | Pelagic marine microbial communities from North Sea - COGITO_mtgs_110523 (SPAdes) (version 2) | ecosystem: Environmental > Aquatic > Marine > Epipelagic ...
ATTCTTCTGTGTATCGTTTGCTGGCCATAAACACCTCTCATAGAGTTACATTTTAACGCTATTTGGTGTCTAGCAAAGTCTGGGAAGTCCACACTTCCCATAAGCCAACAACCGATGCTCCTAACAAAAGACAAAAGAAGACCCCAATATGGGTAGATCTAGCACCACTTTTGATGTTGATTGATGGGAGGTCACTGTACCAATTGAGATACAGTAGTAACCAGTGAAGAAAAGCTGAGAGGGCGATCCAAATCATTCCAGTAACAATGTGCTTCATAGGTGCTGTCTTAAATAGGAAATGTTTTAATCATAACTAAATACCCCATCCAGTCAAATGAGGGCTAGTTCGCGTGAGCATCTACCATCCAAGGTAAGCCCTTTTCAATAAATGGCTGTAATCCACTTTCCAAAGCTATCAGTACCAAGACAACTAATTTAAGACTCGTTAGCAGCGGAAGTTGGAAAGTCAATAGCGAGGCATCCACATGCACAACACTTGTCACGAAGCGTTGGTACAATATCACACATATCTTTAACTACCCACTCAGGAAAAAAGATTATGAAATTAAGACTAGCCGCACTTTCTACAGTGGTTTGTTTTCCTTGTATGACATATGGAGATCAAAAAGTAGACCTCAATAGCCCAGAAGGATGGGCTATGGCATTCATGACTACCTCGACACAAAATCTAGGGCAGACACCACCTCAAGCCTCAAGTTTTAAAGAAATAGCAATTTCTGCTGAGCTAAATTCTATTCCACACCTTACTAGAGACCAGCAAAAAATTGGTTTCGGAGGCTTCAAGGCTGAGGACTTAAACAAATCCCCAGCGTTTGGAAGGTTAAGAGCTACTATTGGGCTGCCATGGAATTTAAGCGCGGAAATGTCATGGACACCACCTGTCCAAATTAATGGTAGTAGACCTAAAAGTTTATGGGGTGCGGCAGTTTCAAGCCCTTTAATTAGCAGTGAAAAATTCGCTGTGGGAATGCGTGTATTTTTGCTTAGAGGTGGTGTTTCAGCAAGTGTAACCTGTAGTTCGGATACAACTAGGTTTGAGCCCTACACCCCAGAAAATATTGTTGGATGCGTTGGCGAATCTAATGATAACCTAAAAATGGATCACGAAGGAGTCGAAGTGTTTTTGTCACTTAATAATCCATCAGAGCTGCGCCCATGGGTATCTCTTTCCTCGAGTTATCTAGACATGTCTGTTGCTATTGAAGCTCAACTTAAAGCAGGGAGTGAGCGAGCCTTTATTTCTTCTAGTGGATCGGTTCAAACCATTAGCGTGGGTTTGATCTACGATATTAGTGCGTCATCGAGCCTTACGTTAGCGAGCTCCTATACTCCTCTTGAAGCCCAAAGAGCTAGCAAGCTAAGGTCTAGGGACGATTTCTGGAATTTTAGAGCGGGATTTTTGTTTCGCTTTTAGAGTTTCAATCTTACAAAAAACCAGCTTGCGTTGAGAGATTTTAAAACTTCATTCTCAAGAGCCAACCAGTCGTGTTAGCAATCGTTTTTTGTTTAAAACTGGTGGTATTATAAAGCCCAGCGCCTGCCCTGCGCTTCAGGAAGGATGGAGAGAGAACTAGCAAACACATCTGGCAATGTGTCCAAGGTCACTTGAGGCCCTTCCTCCGATCTTCTAAGACGCTGGCAGCAGTTTAGGGACGACTACTGCAGTATGGCGAGATAGCTCGACAAGCAATAGCCGTTGTGTAGCTTAGAGTCGTCAACACCGATGTTTACCTCTTTATCTAACAGAAAGGCAAGCTGAGCCATCTCCATCATACCCTTAGCATCAGACTTAGCAGCAAAGGTGCCTGAACAGCTAAAGCTCACCCATCCATCAGCACAGCTTGAGAGTACTGTTGTGGGGCTTACATAAAGCTCAACCATGCAGTTACCAAAGTCACCATCACTGGCTACAAGGAGGTTCTTGATCTTCGATACCATGTACTTCTCAGCGCCTATGGCAGGTGTTGTTAACATCAAACCGATTAGGACTAGGCTTACTATCCTCTTCATATTACATCTCCAGTTTATTGTGCTGCTTTTTGTTTATCTAAGAACGCTTTAATTAGGATGAGGCTTAAGCCACCCATAGGAGCGGAATTAGCATCGATTGGATCAGTACCCTCATTTGCCTCTTCGGAGTCTGAGTATCCATCATTATCATCGTCACTGTCCGAATTATTTCCAATTCCGTCCGAATCGGTGTCAGTTGTTTCGTTTGGATTCAGGGGAAAGGCGTCTGATCCGTCGTCAACACCATCATCATCCGAATCAACTATCAGGGGATCGGTTCCGATGGTACCTTCCACCGCGTCTGACAAACCGTCTCCATCGTCGTCTGAGTCGTTTGAATCTAAAATACCATCAGAATCTGTATCTAGACCAGCGGGAGCACTTACCACTGAAATGTTCGCAACCATAGATGAATGAGGGAAACAGTAGTACGCCACGGTGCTGCCGCTAAAGTTCTCCGGAATTGTTACCGTTAACCTCTCTCCGCGTTCTATCGAAGCAACCCCAGAGACCGCATCACCCGACGCCGTGCTACTCGAGGTTAGCTGTGGATGAGCTGTTCGCCAGCCTGACCCTACATTAAAAGGGTGCCCTGAATCCGTTCGAATAAAAACATAGGTTGATCCCTTGGTGAGTTCGATTGGTTCTGAGACACCATTTTCGCTAGACGAGAAGATATAGAAAGGGGACGAAAAGGGATTAGAATTTAAACGAACATAGATGTCGTCTGCGCTCACGGACCCGGCAATCAGGCACCATACGATGATTCCAGAGGCCCACCGGCCCTGAACTAGAGAGACTGAATTAGAGCTGCTTACAGAAACCTTTATCTTTGAAAACATTGCAAACCCCTTAAAACGCTTTTAGGGTACGGTGCGTAACATTTTTTGGATTATGCTGAACGGCTAATTTCTCAACGCGCCAACTGGGCAAGTTCCTACAACTTAAGGCTCCCCCATCAGTGTCTCTGGCCGATTACAGAGCACGTTAAACCTAAAAATGTTTAGGGGGCATTATTTTCCACAAATTTAGCTTTCCCGACAACTACTGGTGGCCCGTTTGCAAAAGAGTAGTCTAGAGCCCCAGCTACTTTTAAACTACCCTCAATTATAACTTCCTTGATTACACCGTCATCAATAAGTTCCGAGACGTCTTTCAGTTCGCCGTCAATTTCAACCTCATCAGTAAAATACCTACTGTGATCAACCGTACCTACAGTCTTTATTTCACCTATGCTAATGACCTCAATGTTCTGGCGGTCACTGTGATTCGGCACGGTTAAATCTGGACCTATTCTGACCACAGTAGAGAATAGCTTTGACCTGGATTCCAAAGATAATACCCTCCCATCATGCGCTCTCGCTGGGTCTATCTTGCTAACCCCTTGGAGAGTAGCACTTAAATTATTTCGAGCTTCCCATGCAGGCTTCGCAGCTATGGCAGCAACTTCTACCTCCTCTTTCAAAAGGTGAAAAGACAAAGCAATTAAAAAGGCGACACCCAATGGCACATATTTCATTGCAAAATTGCCAGATAGCTCGACAAGCAATACCCGTTGTGCAGCTTAGAGTCGTCCACACCGATGTTTACTTCTTTGTCTAACAGAAACGCTAGCTGAGCCATCTCCATCATACTCTTGGCATCTGACTTAGCCGCGAAAGTACCCGAGCAACTAAAACTCACCCATCCAGCAGCACAACTTGGAAGCACTGTTGTAGGACTTACATAAAGCTCAACCATGCAGTTACCAAAGTCACCATCACTGGCTACAAGGAGGTTCTTGATCTTGGATACCATGTACTTCTCAGCGCCTATGGCTGGTGTTGTAAACATCAAACCCATAAGGACTAGGCTTACTAATTTCTTCATATCACATCTCCAGTTTATTACTAATCAAATCATTGCTCTACAACATTGAAAAATACTTGGACACTTTCCGTATCGCCGTAGTCGGTCGTGGACCCTATGAAACCATAGGATGAGGATTTGTTAACGTTGACTGGATAATACGAAGCACTGTCGTTAAAGGTAGGAAAGTCATCATATATTGTAAATTCACCATCATTGTTTATCAGCACATAAGTTCCAAGCACTGCATCGACAATATCTAGGTCACCATCAGCATCAAAGTCTAATATCTCCAAATTCCCCTCACCGTTCCAATAACATGGTCCATCAGAGTCTGGGCATAGCCCATCTACATATTTTTTATCGGGGTTTACCGTGGCTGTAACATCACTAAAAGTCTTGTCACCATTATTAACGAAAAACTGAACAGCTCTACCATCATAATAGGGTTCATGTAGTGTCGTCCCAAGGATGATATCTAACAAGCCATCTCCATTAAAATCTAATGTTTTCATATCATTAGCATTTCCGTTGTCTCCGTAGTAATTGTTTGGTAATTCTGTCCAGGCGTCACTTCGCCAGTCATTATTACCGTCATTCCAAAATATAACACCCGCACTAGAGTCATAGGTTTCAGCAAAGCCACGCTCTTTTGCTTCTTCTGATTTAAACCAGCCTACTGCGACATCACCGTGACCATCGTTATTAAAGTCGCCGATTGTAGCCGCCGTGGCAAAAACATTAGCTGCCTGTGTTGAGAAATTTTGATTAGCAGAAAATTTTCCTGTGCCATCATTGACGAGCATGACCCATCCCATAGGGTAATTGTCCTTGTGCGGGCTTGCGATAGGAACAAAGATATCTATATCACCATCTCCATCAGCGTCCCCTACATCTGCATCATGCTGAAAGCATCCACTATTAAATTGACCGGTCGCACACCGGTCAAAAAAATCCGACATTGGCAAATGCGTATCACCTTTGTCGTATAATTTTCCATTGTCACTTAATACGAGAGTATTGCCTTGATAAATATCGTCAATGCCGTCTGCATTAAAGTCTGCTACAACTAAACCCTTTTGATGCTCAGTATTGTTTTCGCAATCGGCGCCTCTAAAACAAGGGTTACCTTCCGGAAACAAATCATTATTTAGTGAAAACGTGCCGTCCCTTTCATTTATAAACGCAAAGAGAAAACTATTAGGTTCAAACTCTAATCTGTCATTCCCTGTCCACAATGCCATATAAAAATCTTGCCAGCCATCGCCATTTAAGTCTGCTCTCGTGACATGTCCGTATTGGAGATAGCTAGCCGGAGGATTTGTATCTGCATACTCATAGGGTGGATGAGTGCCAGAAATAGTAGATCGAGCAAACCCATAGTTTGTAATCTCATATGTTTCAGTAATCGGAAAAAAAATTAAGGTGCTATCTGGCCTGTCAAAACCATGTGTTATCGTAGAACTATATCCTGCTAGGTTTGGAGTGTATGTTTTGGGCCACGTGCGCCTTTGGAGAAGTTTTTCATTGTCTCTTTTATCCACGAAGGCCTTGATTAGGTTAAGACTTAAACCACCCATAGGAACAGAGTTAGCGTCTAAAGGATCACTGCCCCAGTCGAGTTCATCGTCGTCTGAGAAGCCATCTCCATCTGTATCTACAGAAAAACTTAGCGACGAGAATGACCAAAGCACTATAAAGCCCAGAGTCTTTGGACAAACAGCTAGGAACTTAAACATAGTTTCTCCATGAGTTCTTAAGTAATTACTGAAGAATCGCCAGATAGCTGGATAAGCAATACCCGTTGTGCAGCTTAGAGTCGTCCACACCGATGTTTACCTCTTTATCTAACAGAAAGGCAAGCTGAGCCATCTCCATCATACCCTTAGCATCAGACTTAGCAGCAAAGGTGCCTGAACAGCTAAAGCTCACCCATCCATCAGCACAGCTTGAGAGTACTGTTGTGGGGCTTACATAAAGCTCAACCATGCAGTTACCAAAGTCACCATCACTGGCTACAAGGAGGTTCTTGATCTTGGAAACCATGTACTTCTCAGCGCCTATGGCAGGTGTTGTTAACATCAAACCCATTAGGACTAGGGTTACTAATTTCTTCATATTACATCTCCAGTTTATTGTTCCGCTTTTTGTTTATCTAAGAATGCTTTAATTAGGATTAGGCTTAAGCCACCCATAGGAACTGAATTAGCATCTAATGGGTCTGTGCCCTCAGCAGCTTCTTCAGTATCGGTATATCCGTCGTTGTCATCATCCGCATCACAGGCATCTCCAAGCGTGTCTGAATCAGAATCTAACTGACTCACATTACTTATTGAGATGCAATTGTCTGTGTTGTCGCCGACGCCATCGCCATCAGTATCGGTTGATTCACTCATATTAAGAGGGAATGCGTCAGTGAAGTCATTAATCCCGTCACCGTCAGTATCGGTGTTTAGTGAATCAGTTCCCAGGTCTGCCTCTTGCAAGTCAGACAACCCATCTCCATCATCATCTGTGTCCGCATTATTGCCTATGCCATCTCCATCTGCATCCACCCACTCTAGGGGGTCGAGCGGGAAGGCATCGAGGCCGCCTTGGTTGGTATAGCCATCGCCATCTGGATCAAACATAAGGTCAGGAACAAACTCATTCGGTAGATCTCCCCAACAAACCACACCAGTGTTATCTAGAGCGCATGAATACCTAAAGTTGACGCTCACTTGGGTTGGTCGAGCTAGTTCAGGAACCGAGGTTTCTCCAAAGTCATTGGAGCCCCAGCAGACTACTCCAGTATTATCCAGAGCGCAGTTATGATAACCCCCAGAACTGATACGTGTAGGGTTATCAAGGGTGGGAACTACAGTTTGCCCATAGCTGTTATCACCCCAACAGACCACTCCGCTGTCATCTAGAGCGCAGCTATGTAGGGAGCCTCCGTCCACTTGAATTGGATTGGTAAGTTCGGGCACTATTATCTGCCCAGCAGAATTATCACCCCAGCATACCGCACCGGTCTCGTCGATGGCGCAAGCATGAGAGATGCCAGTGCCTACCTGATTTGGATTGATGAGTAGTGGAACATCTAGTTGGCCTTGGAAATTATCACCCCAGCAAACTACTCCAATGTCGTCTAGGGCACATGTGTGATGCCCCGAAGCACTGATTTGCTTGGGAAAATGGAGGGGAGGAACTTGTTTATGTCGACTACTACCCCCATAGCAAGCGACTGAAAGTGTATTCAGGACACAGTAGTGGTCCCAGCCAGCCACTATATCAACTGGAAAATTTAGCAAAGTGCCGTGGCCGAAAAATCTCGAGTTAGGCCAGCAGACTAGTTTTGAGTCATCTATGGCACACGTGCCGTTAACACCTGCACTCACTGAATAGTTTACAGATGAGCGAGTTTTATCAAGTGGATAGGCATCCTTCAAGTCAGCGACCCCATCACTATCATCATCGGCGTCATTAATGTCGAGCAGACCATCTCGATCAGTATCTGTGCTGTAGGAATCTAAATAGTTTGTTCCATCTGCTATTTCTTGAGCGTCTACGATTCCATCATTATCGCTGTCGGTATCTTGGTTATCTCCAATTCCATCGCCATCAACATCTGACACTTCATTTGCATTGAGAGGAAATTCATCTAGATGATCAGGAACTCCATCCCCATCACTATCTTTGACTCCAACCAATCTGAAACGCCAGTAGCCACCATTTGCAATCTCGATATCCAGCGTCATAGTGGTGTCAGTCTGTGCAGTGATTGTGTAGGTGATGCTCTCTTTGGCATCCGCTGGGCTAGCCAGCTCACCACCGTTGTAGACTTTAGCTAAACCAATATGCGCACCCAGACCGTTAACCGTGATAGCAGCACCTGCTTCGTCATAGACGTAAGTGGCCGTATTAGAACCATCGTGAGGAGCTACCAGAGCGCCACAGCTTTCGCCGTCGTTACCCTGCCAAGCTTCAATCCAGCTCTGCTCGCCCATTACGTTAGCGAAGCTGCCATCGGCACCGAAGCGATAGATATCGTCGAACAGACAGGCACGCTCGGTAACAGTGGCTTCACCGCTCGCCCACCAGCTAGTGTCGCCCTTAGCAGGACCTACACCCAGAGCACCGGCTACGGGAGCCAGTTTCCAGTCACCTGCAATGCTCGACGCACTCGCTAAACCAGAAAACGCCACACCCAAGGTGACTAAAACTACGCTGATGATACATTTAGCATCAAGATTTATTAACATCTTCAGATTATTCTTTGTGGGATGGGCTCTGAACGCTGACTGTCAGCACCAGAATCAATGAAATCAGTATCTCGGGTTTGTTTATCGTGTCAGTCAACATCACACCCCAAATCACTACGACTCGTTGGATCATTGTTGATAACACATAGACCAGATGGTAGAGACTCAGGTTCATATCGCCTCAAATCTGGGTCTCTCAATGCTTCTTCCAAGAATACAACCAAATCACTTATCTCTTCCTCAGTCAGGCCTAATGGACTAAATCGATAGTCCAACTGGTTGGTCGATGCTTCGTTCTGGGCAACTGCATTGTTCTTGTACTCGACAACCTCTCGTAAAGACGAGAACGAACCTCCGTGACCAAATACATTGGTATCTGCAAGGTTATATAACTGAGGTATTTTGAACTTGTAGTTATCAAGTGAGTCACCCGTAAACCCTCCACGTCCCAGTCGGACACCATCAGGGACTTCGCCAATGATGTCATTGTTAATATCAAGGTCGTTAAATCCAACTGCAAAAAAGACTTGGTCTGCGGTGGCTCCAACGGGAGATGAGAATGCAGGACCCTGATGACATCCCGTGCAACCTCCATTTCCAAAGAAGACCTCTGCACCACTGATTTGTTGTTCCGTCATTGCGTATTCATCCCCTCTCAACCAAAGTTGAAAAGGGGACTTGTTTGCGAGAACCGTTCGTTCAAATGCTGCAATTGACGCCGTTGCACTCTGTCCTAACTGGCCTCTCGTATACTGAGGGAACGCGGTCAATAACAAGTCGTAGTATTCAGTATCCTCAAGTTCAGGCGGGAAAGTCCCGATTCGATGAACACCTGTTCCCGCAATTGCTTGGGTCTCGATGCCTGAGAATCCCTGTGAATTTGCCTCTTTCGGGGTACCTTCTGTCATCAAACGGTCTGGGTCTATACCCGCATTAATGATTCCATTAGTGGAGTTACCCAGTGCACCGTTCCACAACATTACGTCTTGATAAGCAACATTGAGAATGGTTGGTGAGGTGACTGGTTGAACATCCGCATCCTGAGTTCCAATTGAATCATCGTGCCAGAATCTGGTTTCTCCTTTAACACCAAACCCTTCGCCACCTTCACCTATACCCTGAGTCATTCCAGATTTAAATCCTGCTCTTGCGTTATGGCAGGATGCACAAGACCAAGTCTTAGCGCGGAGCGCAACACCTTCTGTCGCGAATGCGGGGTCGTGGTAGATGAATTGTCCGACTTCGACTCTCTTTGCGGTAATGGGGTTCATTGGGTCTTGAGGAATATTCTCGAAGTCATCGCTATCTGGAAGGAGGTAGAAATCTATTGAATTGGTTAATGATGCAGATTCAATGGCCAGCTCAAGGTCTGCAGTATCTGGTGGGGTCTCAACAATTGGTTCAGTTATTGTTACTTCATGGTTTCCACCACTCCCGCAACCTGAGAGCATCAATACAATGGTTGATGATGTGATAATTCTACTGATAACCTCCATTAATCAAATCCTAAGTGATGCTTGTAGTCATCCAGTGTTTCTGGGTCAAGGCTTACTTCTCAACTCTAATGAAGTCAGAGTAGCAGTAACCGTTTGCCTTGTTTCTTTCATTAGCCGTTTCCCAGTCATCAGGAAGGCCGTCTCTGTCTGTATCAGCTGAAAAAGCAGCGCTGGCCATGCCGATAAGGCACATTGAGAGGTATAAGAAGAGGGGCGTCATGTTGATCCTTAACTCAAAATATTCACATTTGCATAATACCCAATTCTGGAATACTAAACAACTCGATGCCGGCCTGGCCAATTAGAGGTTTGATTGTCTTATAAATATCAATTAAATCAATGATTTATAGTTTAACTACCTCTTAGCTGGACTACTTTTTGTATGGGAGTGCCAGTGGCGTAGTCACTATATAGCTGCATCATAACCCGCCGTTTGTCTACCATAGTGCTTCGTTGGTAAGCAGCCACAGCAGCATCAGGAATCTTATGGGCCAGTGCATGCTCAGCCATGGCTCCATCAAAGGTAGTTTTGTCTGCAATATAGTCTCGAAAGGTTGATCGGAAACCGTGAGCCGAAATTTTGCGCCCTTGTTTATCGAGCCATTCCCCATTCTTGTTTAGACGCTTCAATACCGAGGACATGCCTGCTTGGGACAAGTGTCTCCCATTTGAAAGGTTGGGGAAGACATATTCACTAATTCTAGCCTCACTCATGCGCGCTAGTATCGCCACTGCCTCCTTTGAGAGAGGTATTTTATGCTCTTTTCTGCCCTTCATCCGATTGGCTGGAATGACCCACAGCTCGTTATCAAGTTCGATCTCTTGCCAGGTGGCCTTTAGGGTTTCAGTAGTTCTTGTAGCGCATAGGATGCATACCTCTAATGCTCTTGCTCCCATTCCGGGCGCATGGGCTAGTGTCTTCATGAAAAGAGGTAGTTGATCATGGGGTAATGCTGGATGATGTCGGTCTTCTTTGGGTGCTTTGGCTTCTTTCACTTTCGCTGCTGAGGTTAGTAAGCCGGCTAGGTGCCCCCTCCATTGTGCTGGGTTTTTATCTGCTCTTAGCCCTAGAGCCTCTGCTCTCGTGATGACAGCCTCGATACGTCCTCTTACTCGATCTGCAGTCTCTGGCTTTTCATTCCAGATGGGGTTCAGGATCGCCAAAATGTGGTCAGTATTAACCTCTGCGATTGGCAGATGGCCTATGGTAGGGAAGGCGTAGGTTTCAATTGACCTGATCCACTGCTTATTGTGCTTCTGATTGGTCCAGCCAGCGCGTTTTTGCTCGTATGTATCGTATGCTAGCTTTTCAAAGGTATTTTGCTTGAGCTTCTTATCAAGTGATTCCGTTTGTCGCTTGAGGTCTAGTCTATTTTTCTCCTCTAGCTTTGGGTCAATGCCCTGTTTGATCTTGACTCGATACTCATCACATTTTGTTCTTGCCATACCAAGGGTATTAGTAACCCTGTCATAACCCCCTAAGCCTTTATAGTGGGTTTCACTATTGATCTGATAGCGCATACCAAAACTCATGGCACCTGATTTCTTTATAGTGAAATATAGGCCATCTCCTAGCGGATAACGCTTGGGTTCCTTAGCCTTAATAATCGCATCGAGTTCCAGTTTGGTAATTCGCTTTGCCATGGCTTCTTAACCTCTGCTTAGACGCTCTAGATTGCGTTTTAAGCGACTTTAAATTGATGCTTGAGTAAATCATGCTGGTACGAGCTAACATCTCTTACACTGCATCAGAGTTACAGTTAGAGTTACAGTTGTCAACCAATACGTAGCAATAGCTTATAAGATAGTATAAGAGAGTAATGGTCAGAAAGTCAGCATTTAAGCTGCATTGTAGGGGTTATAGAGTAAGTGATAGGATCGTATCAGAATAGAGTTAGGAAGACTATCCCACCGCCATTTTAAAAAAGCCCCTTTTTAAGGGGCTTTTTTATGGTCAATATTTAACTGAATAGTCTCATCCTGGGATCACTAAGCATCATCCAGGCAGAGA
>Ga0209199_1005139_pt1 | contig 11586 bp, 9 predicted proteins | sample COGITO_mtgs_1105_7_FD_184805 | JGI IMG/M metagenome (GOLD analysis project Ga0209199, IMG submission 184805) | Pelagic marine microbial communities from North Sea - COGITO_mtgs_110523 (SPAdes) (version 2) | ecosystem: Environmental > Aquatic > Marine > Epipelagic ...
AACTATTTGGCGATGCCGAACGAAAAGAAGTAAATGATGTATTAGACAGTGGCGTTTTGATGCGCTATGGATTTGACGGTATGCGTCAAGGCCACTGGAAAGCAAAAGAATTAGAACACGCCATTCAATCTCGATTTGACGTGAAACATGCCCAACTGCTTTCGAGTGGAACGGCTGCGGTAAGTCTCGCACTGGCATCTGCAGGAGTGGGTGCTGGCGATGAAGTCATTATGCCTTGCTTTACATTTGTAGCCAGTTTTGAAGCCATTCTTATGTTGGGAGCAATTCCCATTCTTGTGGATATTGATGACACTTTGACTTTGGATATCGAGGCTGTTAAAGCCGCCATTACACCAAAAACAAAAGCCATCATGTGTGTACACATGTGTGGAAGTATGGGAAATTTAGACACTTTAAAACAGATATGCGACGCACATAATCTATTTCTTATAGAAGATGCCTGTCAAGCCATAGGAGGGACTTACAAAGGAAAAGCCCTTGGAGCTATTGGTGACTTAGGTTGTTTTTCGTTTGATTATGTCAAAACAGTTACTTGTGGTGAAGGCGGAGTTGTCATTACCAATAACAAAGAATTTCACACTCATTCAGATCAATTTAGCGATCACGGACACGACCACCAAGGAAGTGATAGAGGTGCAGAAACCCACCCAATTTTAGGGTATAATTTCCGTATCTCGGAATTAAATGCCGCTGTTGGGGTTGCACAATTCAGTCGTTTGGATGAATTTTTAGCGATTCAAAAAAAACATTATACAATTATCAGAGATGAGTTGTCAAGTATAGATGGCGTCACTTTTAGAACTGTTCCAGAAGGTGGTGAAGAAAGTTATGCGTTTTTAAACTTCTTTTTAGACGATTTAGAAATCGCTCGAAAGGTAAGTCATGCGTTTAAAACCAATGGGATTGATGTGTGTTTTCATTATTTTGATAACAACTGGCATTACATTCGTAAATGGGACCATTTGACCACTCAAAAATCAGTGTTTCCACTCAGTCAAGAAGTGAAGGAAGGATTGTCGTATTTAAAAGATAAAACCTTTGAGAAATCTGATCATTTTATCGGTCGTAATTTATCTTGTTTGATAAAATTATCTTGGACGGAAGCGGAGGTAAAGCAAAGAGCTTTAACTATGGCAAAATTGATTCGCGAAGTTACTGCTTAGTAGTTGATATAGTCAACGATTTCCAATCCGTAGCCTATAATCCCCACACGTTTGGTTTGTTCACTGTTAGAAATAAGTCCTAACTTGTGAATATTCAAATCGTGAAGGATTTGTGCGCCTATCCCAAAATCTTTGGAATCCATTCCAATACTTGGTGCTTTGGTGATGGTTCCTTTTTGTTGGGTATTTTTCACAATCTCTAAGCGCTTTAAAAGACTGGCAGGTTGGCTTACCTGATTGATAAAAAGAATAGCCCCTTTTCCATGCTTATTAATCAACTTAAACATACCATCCAGCTGTTGGTCAGCATCATTGGTCAGCGTTCCTAAAACATCGTTGTTTACAAGCGATGAATTGATACGTGTTGGAACCGTTTCGTCCGTACTCCAAGTGCCTTTGGTTAAAGCAATATGAACCGAATCATTTGTGGTTTGTTGATATGCTCTCAGTCTGAAATCTCCAAACCGTGTTTCAATTTGAAAATCTTGTTTTTTCTTGATGAGAGAATCGTGTTCCATCCGATAAGCCACTAGATCTTCAATAGAAATTATTTTTAAGTCAAACTTCTCAGCAACGATCCTTAAATCAGGTAAACGTGCCATGGAGCCATCATCATTCAAAATTTCAACCAAGATTCCTGCAGGCTGTAAACCAGCTAAGCGTGCCAAATCTATGGCAGCTTCTGTATGACCTGTTCGACGCAGTACACCACCATTTTTAGCTTTTAAAGGAAATATATGACCAGGACGCCCTAAATCGTGCGGCTTGGTATTTGGATCGACTAAGGATTTAATCGTTTTAGAACGGTCTGACGTAGAAATTCCAGTTGTACAACCACTTCCAATCAAATCCACAGAAACTGTAAACTGAGTGTTGTGAAGCACTGTATTATTTTGAACCATCATGTTAAGACCTAACTCATCACATCTGGTTTCAGTAAGTGGTGCACAGATCAAACCACGTCCATGCAAAGCCATGAAATTGATCATTTCAGGCGTTACTTTTTCAGCAGCAGCAATAAAATCACCTTCATTCTCTCTGTTTTCATCATCAACCACAACAACAACTTTGCCTAATCGAATGTCATTAATAGCATCTTCGATACTATTTAATTCAGTTGTTGATTGTGGTTTTTGTTCTGTGATCGACATTGTATTTTTATTTTTTGGTAAAGATATTATAAGTAATTCAATCGTTATGATATTTTTAATAAATCTTCTTTCATTTTTTTAATGAAAAAAGGTCTGTAAAGAAAAAATAATGGAATCCCCAAAATGATGAAGACGAATGAATTTGTCAAAAATTTAATGGATAATAATTTATAAAAATCGGATTGATTTGAAGTTGTTTTTTGAAAGACGACCACAAAAAAGATAAGACTTAAAATAGCGATTCCACTCAAAATTTGTCCGAGTGTTGGAAATTCGTTGTTGCTTAAAAAGGAGCCTCCCAAACCGAGTACGATTGTGAGGACATTTAATACAAGTGCTAATTTAGAATTTTCTTTAAAATCAATATAAAGTCGCAATGCATTTTCATAATTTTGGTTGGACAAATTACCCGCCATTTTAAGTTCTAGTTCACTTATGCCTCGAGTATTCAGAATTTTCAAGGCTGTTTGTTTGTAATTTAAAGAGAGTCCATATTGACGAAAATTTTTCACGATATCAATCAACTTGTCATTTTCAAACTGATCTAATTCAGAGGTGTCTTCTGAAGTCAGTTGTTGTACATCCACAATTTCACCATCTGATTTTGAAGACACCAAACGTTTCAGGGGGATCAAAACACTGTCAAAATCGATCAATGCGCGGTCTTTTGTAGCCCGATTGGTTAGGTAAATACTGAAGGGCAACAAAATCAAAGAGGATAGCCAGGCCGCTACTACGGGGTCTACACTACTATCTTCCGAACTGTTTTTGGCGAAGAGACCTATAAAGTGATAGGTTAAAAATATAAGTATCGCAATGATCAACGGAAGACCAATACCGCCTTTACGAATTAAGGCTCCCAAAGGGGCACCTACAAAAAACAAGATTATACATGAGAGCCCTAAAGCAAATTTATCATGAAACGCCACAACGTGTTTATTGACAGTCACCAGTGAATCTAACATGGTTTTTGACTTCGCTGTTAAATCTTTTTTAGCAGTTTTAGTAGTATTCAACGCTAAATCAATCAATTGAATCCTTTTTCGCTCTTCATATAAGTTTAAAATATCCACCGTTTCAGTGATGGAGTCCAGTTCACTTAGTTTGTAATTAAGGTTTAATGTATGCTGATTGGTACGCTTTAGCATCGTTTCTGAAAACGTTGTTAACACGTCACTTCTTTTAATATTCAAAGAATCAATAGCGGTTTTTAAATCCACCACATTTAACATCGTATGTTTTGTGATGGTTTCCTTACTTTCAAAATCAATGTCATTGAATTGAGACACATCAATATTGATAATGTATTTTTCAAACGTACTTTTTACTTGGGGTCTGTTTTTGGTACGCTTTGTATAATCTTTAGACTGAATTTCATCATAATAATTCCCATCAAAGAGTACAAGCTGTAATATATCTGATGTTTCGTCACTGATAAACTCACCCGTATTTGCTTTAATGACGGTAAAATTCCCTGTAAACGTTCCTTTTTTCTGATGAATAATAACGTCTCTTAGATACTCTCCATTTTCGCCGCTTTTTTCAGCAACCTTAATGTTAATATCGTTTAGTTGATTGAACTGCCCTTCAGCAATGGCCATGGCAGGTTTTACTTTGGCGATGTTTCTACGAAGGCTGTAAAAATTAAATTCAGCAAAAGGAATGACACTATTGGCAAAGAAAAAACTAATCACCGCAAGAAATACAATAAACACACTCAAACTTTTCATGGCACGTTGCAGTGAAATCCCTGTAGATTTCATCGCTGCAAATTCATAGTTTTCAGAAAATCCTCCAAAAACCATTATGGACGCTAACAGAATTGTGAGGGGCAACACCAAGACGACAATTCGAGGGGAGACGTAGAGTAAGAATTTAAGAACGATTTCAATTTCTAAATCTTTCCCTGCGAGTTCTGATATATACACCCAAACAGATTGTAATATAAAAATCATCATCAGAATCGTGAATACACTGAAAAATGTTTTTAAATAAGTGGTGAGTATGTAGCGGTCTAAAATTTTCAAACGAAAGCTTAATCTAAATTATTGATAAAATAGTCACTGTATTTTGAAGCATCAAACGTAAATAAGGTTTCAGACAATGGTTGATTGGTTTTAAAAGCATTGATCGTTAAGGTTGTTTTTGTAGCATTGCTCCCAATTTCGATCAAATTATACACATGTTTGGTATTTGTATCGATGCCTAACAACACATAGTTAATTTCAGTATTTGAATCGATGGGATCTAATTTGATGTATTGAATTTTACGACCTCTAATATTTTGAATAATATCCATTTTATAATTGTAGCCCTCTTCATAAAACGAAAGCAATTGACTCGGAGTGATGGTATTTTCTTCAGCCGTATTTTGCTTTGAAATTGTTACTTCTTCGTCTTCAGGACTGATGGTAATTAGTTTCTCACCGTCAAAAATCCTTGTGATTCCTAGAATATTCAATACATAGTTGTCGCCTACTAAGGTGACATCGCCGCGTGTTTCTTGATGTATATTTTCTTCGCTATTGTCCAAGACATACTTAAACTCCAACACCATATTGTCGTATCCATTCACCTTAGCACTCACTTGATCTAAGAGTTTTTGTGCTTCAGGATCGCGGTTTTGTGCTTGACACAACCCGATGCTCATGGTTAATATTAATACTAATAAATTTTTCATTTGTTTATACTTATTGCTTTTTAACGGTCAAATGTTTTCGCTATTCATTATTCTATTGAGCAATGATTCTTTGCACACGCTCGGTTCATATTTTCATGTAATTTCTTGATCTAATAATTGATTCAATGCTAGAAAATCAGGGACGAGTACTTGCCGTGCTTTACTGCCTTCAAATGGGCCAACAATTCCAGCGGCTTCTAATTGGTCAATCAAACGTCCAGCTCTGTTGTAGCCTAGTTTTAATTTTCGTTGTAATAACGAAGCAGAACCTTGTTGAGCGGTTACAATTACTTCGGCAGCTTCTCTAAACAATTGATCTCTTTCGTTGATGTTGTTATCAAGACTTGTGCCAGACTCTTCACTTATGTATTCCGGCAACAAATAAGCACTCGGATATGCTTTTTGAGACCCAATATAATCGGTCAGTTTTTCAACCTCTGGAGTATCTACAAAAGCACATTGAATACGAACCATATCGTTTCCTTGGGTGTATAATAAATCTCCACGTCCAATCAACTGATCCGCACCAGAACTGTCTAAAATGGTTCTAGAATCAATTTTTGAAGTCACTCTAAATGCAATACGTGCAGGGAAATTCGCTTTGATAATTCCTGTAATCACATTCACCGATGGACGTTGGGTAGCTACAATCAAATGGATTCCAATAGCTCTTGCCAATTGTGCCAATCGTGCAATAGGAGTTTCAACTTCCTTCCCAGCAGTCATAATTAAATCGGCAAATTCATCAACCACCAAAACGATGTATGGTAAAAATTTATGCCCATCATTAGGGTTCAGTTTTCGAGCCTTGAATTTCTCGTTGTATTCTTTAATATTTCTACAAAATGCATTTTTAAGCATTTCATAACGGTTGTCCATCTCAATACACAACGAATTTAAGGTATTGATAACTTTCGTATTGTCGGTAATGATGGCATCCTCACTATCAGGAAGTTTTGCTAAGTAATGACGTTCAATTTTATTAAAAAGTGTCAGCTCTACTTTCTTTGGATCGACCAAAACAAACTTAACTTCTGCAGGGTGTTTTTTATAAAGCAAAGACGTAAGAACGGCATTCAGTCCAACCGATTTTCCTTGTCCAGTCGCACCTGCCATCAAAAGGTGAGGCATTTTAGCTAAATCCACTACAAAGGTTTCATTGCTAATCGTTTTTCCTAAAGCAATCGGAAGTTCCATTTCTGATTTCTGAAACTTCTGAGAGGCGATAACAGAATGCATAGATACAATCGTTGCATTTTTGTTAGGCACTTCAATACCAATTGTACCACGTCCAGGAATTGGAGCAATAATTCGAATGCCCAATGCAGAGAGTGAAAGCGCAATATCGTCCTCTAAATTTTTTATTTTTGAGATCCGTACTCCAGCCTCCGGAATGATTTCATAAAGGGTAACCGTCGGACCAATCGTTGCTTTGATATTTGCAATCCCAATTTTATAATTGCTGAGCGTCTCAACAATTTTATTTTTATTTTCTTCTAATTCTTCTTGATTGATGGTGATGCCTTCAGTATCGTACTTTTTAAGTAAGTCTAAAGAAGGAAATTTAAACTTCGATAACTCTAAAGTAGGATCGACTTCCCCAAAGTCTTCCACTAATTTCGCCGCAAGGTTATCGGTTTCAGACAGTTCTTCAACACTGGCTTCAATTTTCATTTCTAACGGTTCTTCTTCTTCCTCTTCGATACTGGGTTCTTCTGTAGGGGTATTGACTTCTAAAGTGCTCGGAGAATCAATACTTGAATGGTTTGAAATTGTAGGTTCTAGGTTTTCTAAAGGAACTTCAAACGCTGATTTTGTTGGTTCATTTTCTTCAGTTCCGAGATCGTCAACCAAGGGGGCAGAAGGAGTGTCATCAACAGATAATTCAGATTCAAGTTCTTTTTTGGTACGCACAAAGAGGCGGGCAATTTGTTGTGGACCAACCTTGAAACGCAAGGCAATATAGACGATAAAACAAAACACCAATAGTAAGGCAGTTCCTATTTTCCCGACATAATCTTGTAGTAATATATTTAATTCATATCCAATAACGCCGCCTAATTTTGGAGCCGTATCAAATGCAAATCCAAATAACATAGATCCCCAAATAATGACCAATGTTCCCCAGAACCAATTTCGCCATAAGCGTTTTTTGGAGGAGTTTGCCAAGACAGAAATTCCAGATAATAATAATAAACCTGAAAATATAAATGAAGAGATTCCAAATCCTTTGTAAATAAGTAATTGACTGATCCAAGCACCTACTTTGCTAAGCCAGTTGTTGGTTTCTACAGTTCGATTGGTGAAATCCCCAAGAACACTCTGGTCACTTTCTCCTGTAAACAAGTAGGAGAGGAGGGATATAAATAATAAGATTCCAAGAATCACTAAAAAACTCCCAAGCACCAATCGTTGTGAATTGGTAAGGGTGAACTTAAGTTTTGAGAACCGTTTTTGGGTAGTTTTAGTCGTTGATTTTCTAGCCATTGCTCTTTCGGAGGTTTTAACAAAAATACAAATTACTTAGGTTTTTCCTATCAATGGACGCTGTTTTGTTTGTAACAATATTTTAAGGGTAATTTATTTAAGGAATCGGTTTTTTACTGCTTTGCTTTTAATCGATTGGACTGGATAATTAGAACCGCAACGCCAAATAGAACGATTCCACAGACCACATACAAATGTATTTTTTCATGAACCTTTAAAAGCGATAGAATCCCTCCAGCGATGAGAACACTTAGCCCTGTTAAGACTAAATATTTACGTGACATCTGTGTCAGTTTATCCGTATCAATTTTCTCTTTTTCTTCCTTAGACAGCGAGTTATATCCAGCGATCAAATCGGGGTTATTCTTAACAACAATTCCTGTTAAGATTAAAATCACAGCTGTAATCAGACTTCCATAGATCATAATACAATAATTATTTAGCACTCAAATTTAATAATTCAACTTCACAAAAACTGTTTATATTTATGTAAATTTGAGCTAGAATATTAGATTATGGAAAAAGACTTAGGGGATTACCGAAAATCCTACGAAAAAGGAGCACTTTTAGAAACGGCTATTTCTGACAATCCAATGGAATTGTTTCAAAAATGGTTTCATGAAGTGGATGCTCATTTTCAACAAGACGAAACCAATGCCATGACCATTTCAACGCTTGGGTTGGATGGCTTCCCTAAAAACAGGGTCGTGCTATTGAAGAAATATACTTTTGAAGGCTTTATTTTTTATACAAATTACGAAAGCGAAAAAGGAAAAGCGATCACTGCCAACCCTAATGTATGTCTCTCGTTTCATTGGGCAGCTGCCGAACGTCAAGTCATTATAAAAGGAACCGCCGAAAAAATAGCTAAAAACCTTAGTGACGGTTATTTTGAATCGCGTCCGAAAGGAAGTCAATTGGGAGCGATTGCCTCAAATCAAAGTTCTGTAATACAGAATAGAGAAGTGTTGGAAACAAAATTAAAATCCTTAGAATCGGAATACGAAACTAAAGAAATTCCACGTCCAGAATTTTGGGGTGGATTTATGGTGAAACCCATCGAAATTGAATTCTGGCAGGGAAGGGCCAACCGACTTCATGACCGCATTCGCTATCAATTACAAGCAGATTATTCTTGGAACATAGACCGTTTATCGCCTTAGCCATCTAACCGATAAAAGACAATATTTATAAATAGATGAAGACAATTATTTTTATTCGCCACGCAAAATCGTCTTGGAGGTACCAACTTTCAGATGAAAAACGACCGCTTAACAAACGAGGCCTGCTTGATGCGGAATTTATGTCTTCTCTTGATATTGTGAAATCACTTCAACCCGATGCTGTGTTTTGTAGTACAGCCAAACGTAGCCGTGAAACCTGTCGTTTTTTCTTAAAAAATGCGATACCTCCAGAAACCGAAGTGCATTATTCCGATCAATTGTATGATTTAAGTGGGGCGGGTTTAGAAGCATTTATTAATACGATGGATTCTAGCCTTTCAAACGTATTTATTTTTGGACATAACAACGCATTAACGGCCATTGTAAATGCTAAAGGTGATCAGTATATAGAGAACATTCCTACCTGTGGGATTGTTAAAATTAATTTCAAAACCAACAGTTGGAGTGAGTGTTCTAAGGGTATTGTGGAATTAAAATTATTTCCTAAAAATCTAAATCCTTAAGAGTTAACTACCCGTGAATGGATTCCTTGACACTCAATGTTTTCATGATTTCGGCTTCGAATTCTAAGAGAGCCTCCCATTTTTCATCCACTTCTTTGCGCTCGCCATATTGTCTTGCAAACCCTAAAAATGAGCTGTAATGATTCGCTTCGCTAATCATTAATTTTCGGTAGAATTTAGCGAGTTTTTTATCTTCTAAATGTTCAGACAACAGTCGGAAACGTTCACAACTTCGAGCTTCAATCAACGCAGCAAGTAACAAGCGATGTACCAATTGCGTGGTGCGACTGCCGCCTTTTGGGAAAAACTGCAATAGTTTTGATACATAGGCATCCTTCCGATCGCGACCTAAAGTAAAACCGCGCTCTAATATCAGATCGTGAACCATTTTAAAATGACTCATTTCTTCTTCTACCAAAGCAATCATTTCTTGAACCAACTCCGTATATTCAGGAAAACTCACAATTAATGAAATGGCAGTACTGGCTGCTTTTTGTTCGCAAAAGGCATGGTCTGATAAAATTTCTTCTAAATTCTTTTCAGCGATGTTCACCCATCTTGGGTCTGACGGTAACTTTAATCCAAGCATAATTTATAAATCTAAATCAAACGTTTTGCGTAACAGTTCAACATGTTTGTTTTTTTCTACTAATTTTTGATACTTATCTTCTGGGGTATAAGCATATTTTTTCTCGAGCGTTTCATTGACACTAATGTCTAATGTAAGTGAGAAATTATTGACGGATTTTCGTAAGTACTGTAATAATTCGAATTGTTGACGTTCTACTTCAATTTTATTGGTTGTATTTGGGAACTCCAATCGAATTGTATTTTCATTGATGAGTTTTGGGGTGTCAATTTGAAGAATTGCCGCAAGGTTGTATTTACCGTCCGCTTCTAATTTCGTCACAAAAATATTCCAAAACTTGATAAGTGTTTCTAAGGTAAACGGATCATTTGGCAGGTCTTCTTCGTCAACGGTGACTTCCATTAGTTTAATTTGATGCTCCTTTTTCTTTCGAATGCTACTGAGCGACAGTCCCGAAGTGGGGCGTTGCGTACTTTTAATGACGGGTATGGGCAATTCCTTTTTTGGATAGGCTGCTTTGGGTTCTTCTACTTTGTCAGCAACCGCCGGAATTTCTTTTGTTGGGTATTTCGGAGGTTCTTGAGTTGGTATTTCTGGAGTCGCAACGGGTCGGGCTACTTTAACTTCAGGAATATTCTTGGATCTAAAGTAAGACGCAGGAATTATGAATCCGCTAGGCTTTTTTTTTTCTCCATCAAAAGTGATAGAGGCAAGCTGCATGAGACAAAGTTCGACCAACAGTCGCTGGTTTTTACTGGTTTTGTATTTCAGATCACAGTCGTTTGCAAGTTCTATGCCTTGAATTAAAAAGGTTTGTGAGGTGGACTCAGATTGTGTTTTATAAATTGCTTTTGTATCGTCTCCCACTTCGAGTAATTCAATAGTTTGAGGTGTTTTAGAAACTAATAAATCTCTAAAATGAGATGCCAAGCCTGTTATAAAGTGATGGCCGTCAAATCCTTTGGAAAGGATGTGGTTAAAATGCAGCAGTAAATCTGGAATTTTATTAGCTAAAATTAAGTTGGTGGCTTCAAAAAAGGTGTCATAATCTAAAACGTTTAGATTTTCTGTCACCGCTTGACGTGTGAGGTTTTTACCTGAAAAACTAACAACTCTGTCAAATATTGAAAGTGCATCTCTCATGGCGCCATCCGCTTTTTGAGCGATGATGTGCAAAGCATCATCTTCTGCAGTGATCCCTTGTTCTTTTGCGATGACCTTCAGATAATTTTTAGCGTCTGTAACAGTGATCCTTTTGAAATCAAAAATTTGACATCGCGATAAAATCGTTGGAATGATCTTGTGCTTTTCAGTAGTTGCTAAAATAAAAATACAATGTTTTGGCGGCTCTTCTAAGGTTTTTAAAAAGGCATTAAAAGCCGAAGCCGATAACATATGTACTTCATCAATGATATACACTTTGTAGTTTCCTACTTGTGGGGGAATCCGAACTTGATCAGTTAGACTTCTAATGTCATCCACAGAATTATTGGAAGCAGCATCCAATTCAAAAATATTAAAAGCGAAATCTTCATTTTCATTTTCAGTACCTTCACTGTTAATCATTTTGGCAAGAATACGAGCACAAGTGGTTTTTCCAACGCCTCTAGGACCTGTAAACAACAAGGCTTGCGCCAAATGGTTTTGATCAATGGCATTCTCTAATGTATTGGTAATTGCGGACTGACCCACTACATCTTTAAATGTTTGAGGTCTGTATTTTAATGCCGATACAATAAATGGTTCCATAAAAATCTTATTGAAACAAATTTAAATATTCATGGCCGATTGCCTAAATTAAACCCTGT
>Ga0209199_1005144_pt1 | contig 11578 bp, 11 predicted proteins | sample COGITO_mtgs_1105_7_FD_184805 | JGI IMG/M metagenome (GOLD analysis project Ga0209199, IMG submission 184805) | Pelagic marine microbial communities from North Sea - COGITO_mtgs_110523 (SPAdes) (version 2) | ecosystem: Environmental > Aquatic > Marine > Epipelagic ...
AATGTGAACCTGTTGAAGAAATGACGATTGATTTACCAGAATCTGTTTCAGGTAAAGCGATTGAAATGGTAACGATGCGTAAAGGTGAGATGCTCAGTATGGAAGCGAAAGGCGACCGTATGGTGTGTGAGTTTTTAATTCCTTCTAGAGGGATTATTGGAATGCGTAATCAACTCTTGACAGCGACTGCTGGTGAGGCGATTATGGCACACAGATTTAAAGAATACCAACCACTTAAAGGTGGAATTCCAGAACGTCAAAATGGATCTCTAGTTTCTATGGAATTAGGTCAAGCAATTCCTTATTCTATTGATAAATTACAAGACAGAGGTAAGTTTTTTGTTGACCCAGGCGAAAGTATTTACGAAGGTCAAGTGATCGGTGAAAATTCTCGTGGAGACGATATGGCTATTAACATTACAAAAACGAAAAAGTTAAGTAATGTACGTAGTTCTGGTGCAGATGATAAAGCCAAAATTGTTCCGGCAATTAAGTTCTCTTTAGAAGAAGCTTTAGAATACATTCAAAAAGATGAGTATGTTGAAGTGACTCCAAAATCATTAAGGTTACGTAAAATATACCTTACTGAAGTAGACCGTAAACGTAACAAAATCATATAATGAGTTTCTTAGAAACTCATGGCACTGAAATCGTAGGTTATTTAGCAATGCTCGTGCTATTGATCTCTTTTTTGATGAAAAACATCAGACGTTTACGCAAGCTAAATACAGTAGCTTGCGCATTGTTTGTTGTGTATGGTTTTATGTTAGCAACCTCTTGGCCGATTATTATTTCCAATGCATCTATCATGGGAATTAATATATATGTTTTATTTATTAAGAAGTCTAGCTAGGTTTTTATATATTTATGAAAAAATAGAGAATGTATTTACTTTACTTTGATCCAGGTTTAGGTGCCATGATTATTCAAGGGATTATTGCTGCAGTTGCTGGCGTCGTTTTATTTTCCAAAAACCTGATGTATAAAATTAAACTATTTTTTAGTTTGGTTAAAAAGGAAGACGATCTATTTGACGACATCAATATTGAAGATACAGACGTAGATAATAAAACTAACAGTGATAAATAAAGAACAACATTCTTCTTCATTTAGAGATCCTTCAGGTTATATTTATATAGAAGATAACATCTTGAAAAGGAAAATTCATCCTATATATTTCAAGCAATATAATAAGCTTAAAAATTCTAGCTTTTTTGATAAACTTTTCAAAAGTGGTTTGTTAATTAAACACAAAGAAGTATCAGTATCGGAGTCTGAAATTATCATTCAACCGGATCAAATTCCCTTTATTACGTACCCTTACGAATGGAGTTTTAATCAATATAAAGAAGCAGCTTTACTCACTTTAAAGCTTCAGAAATTTGCTTTAGAAAATGAGTTCTCACTTAAAGATGCCTCCGCTTTTAATGTTACGTTTCATAATGGGAATGCCATTTTTATTGACACCCTTTCTTTTGATTTTTATAAAGAAAATGAGCCCTGGAGAGCCTACAAACAATTTATTACACATTTTTTTGGGCCTTTAATTTTGGCACATTATCATGGTTCTGAAATGCTGAAATTAATGGGCAGTTTTATGGACGGTATCCCTGTAAAAACAATTGCATCGCTTTTGCCTTTTAAAACAAAACTAAATCCATTCTTATATGCGAATATTCACCTACTCGCAAAATTTGAAGATAAACATAACGATGACTATAAAGGAGAAACCAAAGCTGTTGGTCTCTCTAAAAAAGGACAACTAAATATTATCCAAAGTCTTTATAACTCTATTAAAAAATTAGAACTTAAAGAAACGAGTGAATGGGGAGAATACTATAATAAAACCAATTACACTGATGCTGCTTTTCAAGAGAAATCAAAATTAATAAACACATGGATTCGTAATATAAATGCGAAAACGGTGATAGATGTTGGTGGAAATGACGGCACTTTTGTAAGGCAAATAAACACGAACTTAACTCAGGCTTTAGTTTGTGACATAGATAATAATGCGGTGGATTATAACTATAAGCAGCTTAAAAAGAATAAAGACAGCTTTATGCTTCCTTTTGTTTTGGATGTTTTAAATCCTTCAGCAAATATTGGTTTTAATAACAAGGAACGTTTTTCATTTTTAAAACGAATTTCAGAGTTTGCTCCAGATGTTACCTTAGCTTTGGCGGTGATACATCATATGACTTTGAGTGGCAATATTACTTTTGAGATGTCTGCCAACTTCTTTGCTAGTTTTTCAGATCATTTAGTGATCGAATTTCCTAAGCAAAAGGATTCTTGGGTACAACGTTTATTGAAATCCAAAGGTGAGTTTGAATCCCATTTTGATTTTTATACTCTTGAAAATTTTAAATCTGACTATCTGAAATATTTTAATATTGTTGAGGAACAAACTATACATGATTCAGAACGCGTATTGTTTTTATTAAAGAGAAAAAATGGAAAAACTTAAAGCAAGATTTATAGCTTTTATTGAAACGAATAAGCAATATCCTGTTTTGATTGCTTTGGCTTCGGGGTTATATCCGCTTCTGTATTATTATAACGCCAATTATACACTTATAAATTCGTGGGGTCAGTTTACCTTTTTTGTTGCTTTGTTTTTGATTTTTCCAACAGTCATTTTTTACTTAATTTATTTTATAACCCGTAAAATTGATCTCTTGCAGATATACAAGAATCATATTTTTACAGTACTTAATTTTTCTTGGTTTGGGTTCTTACTTTTATTAATTACGAAAGGCATCAAAGTCAATTTTCTGGTGATTATTTTGTTTTCAGCTCTATGCTTAGGGATTATTTTCAGAAAGCACCTTAATAAGATTATAGTGCTTCAGTTGTTTTTAGCAGCTTTTGTCTCACTCCAACTCGTTCCCGATATTTATAAAAATTTGACATATTCAGATGCATGGAAAAACCAACCGGATGATATCGAAACTGTGGTACTCAAAGAACGCCCAAATATTTATGTGATTCAACCCGATGGATATGCTAGTTTTTCGGAGCTACGAAAACCTCCATATAATTTTGACAATAGTGACTTCGAGAAGTTTTTAGATGATAAAAAATTTAAATTATACCCAGAATTTAGAAGTAATTATTTCTCTACATTATCTTCTAATAGCTCTATGTTTTCTATGAAGCATCATTATTATAATAATCCTAATATAAGTTCTAATGAAGTTTATAATTCAAGAGATCATATTGTTGGAGAGAATCCAGTATTGTCCATCCTGAAGAAAAACGATTATAAGACTTTTTTACTTTTACATAAATCCTATTTATTGGTCAACAGACCGAAATTAGCTTATGATTATTGCAATATTGATTATAGTGAACTCTCTTTTTTTGCTAGAGGTTTTAATATTGACAAGAAGATTGAAGAGGAGTTGGCGCATTTGATTAATGAAAACACATCAACTAATAATTTCTTTTTTATCGAACAGATTTCTCCAGGACATATTTCGACTCTTCAATCAAATTCCAGCGGTATTGAATTGGAACGAGAATTATATTTAAAAAAATTAAAGGAAGCGAATAAATGGTTAAAAAACACAATTAGTTCGATCGAAGAAAACGATAAGAATGCGATTGTAATAATATTAGCGGATCATGGCGGATTCGTTGGATTAGAGTACACAATGGCAACCAAAATAAAGCAGGACAATGATGACCTTGTGAAAACTGTTTTCACAACGGCTTTTGCTGTTAAATGGCCAGATGGAATTGCACCAAAATACGACAGTAAACTAAAAACAAATGTCAATTTATTTAGGATTTTATTTACTTATTTAAGTGGTAACGAATCGTATTTAAAAAATTTACAAGAGGATAAGAGCTATATAACTATTCATACAGGAGCCCCTTTTGGAGTTTATGAAAACATAGATGAGAATGGGAATGTTGTTTTTAACAGACATTCTAATTAAAAAGGAAGTCTTTTGTGATTTAATTAGTATATTCACATGTTTAACCACTTAATTTTAATCTTATTTTTTTAGTTGAAAAATATAAACCAGAATCAAAACCAATTTGGGATACATTTGTAGCAGAAGCTAAAAATGCTACTTTTTTATTTCTACGTGATTTTATGGATTATCACATTGATCGGTTTGAAGATCATTCCTTAATGATTTACAAAGGCGATAAATTGGTAGCGTTACTTCCAGCTAATGTAAAAGACAACATAGTTTATTCTCATCAGGGCTTGAGTTATGGAGGTGTTGTTTTGGTTTCTGAAATCAAGATGAAAGACTCTTTAGAAATTTTTAAAGTATTACTTCTCTATTTGCATGACCAAAATTTTAAACAGCTTTATATAAAACCAATACCAAGTTTTTATACCACTCAATTGTCTGAAGAAACCACGTATTTTATGTTCCTTTTAAAAGCTCAATTGATTCGAAGAGATACGCTATCGGTCATTGATTATAAAAGTAGATTTACGATTTCAAAAAACAGAAAAGAAGGGGTAAAGCGTTCTAATAGGCTTGATTTAGAAATCAAGGAGGTTTCAGACTTTAAAGACTTTTGGAATTCAATTTTGATTCCAAACTTAAATTCTAAACACGGAGTAAACCCTGTTCACTCCTTAGAAGAAATCACTCAACTCAAAGCATCTTTTCCAAGTAACATACGACAGTTTAATGTTTATAAGGATAAAAAAATTGTAGCTGGTGCTACAGTATTTGAAACCAAACAGGTTGCACATACCCAATACATTTCTGGTAATGCAGAAAATAATCTTTTGGGAAGTTTAGATTTTCTACATTTCCATTTGATTAAAGATATATTCTCAAAAAAAGCGTATTTTGACTTTGGGAATTCTAACTTAAATAATGGATTAAAAATCAACGAGGGTCTTCTTTATTGGAAAGAAGGTTTTGGTGCTCGCACAATTACTCAAGATTTTTACGTTATAGACACCAATAAGTTTACTGAGTTAAATAACGTATTTCAATGATTAAATTTTTAGACTTACATCAAATTAACCAATCTTATGAGACGGATTTTAAAGATAAGTTTCACCAATTTTTAAAATCAGGACATTATATCTTAGGTTCTGAAGTTGCTACTTTTGAAACAAATTTTGCATCTTATTGTCATACCCAACATTGTGTCGGCGTTGCTAATGGTTTGGATGCGTTGACATTAATTTTTAAAGCGTATATCCAGCTTGGAAAACTAAATGAAGGTGATACCGTAGCGGTCCCTGCCAATACTTATATCGCGAGTCTAATTTCTATTCTTAATGCAGGTTTAAAACCTGTTTTGGTGGAGCCTGACCCTATGACGTTTAATATATCCCCAGCCGCTTTTAAATCTATCATCACAAAGGATGTGAAAGCTGTTTTGGTTGTACATTTATACGGACAACTTGTCGATATGGATGCCATTAACGATATTGCAAATCAGCATCATCTTTTAGTTGTAGAAGATGCGGCTCAAGGGCATGGAGCTGTTAATCGAGTCGGTAAAAAAGCAGGAAATTTAGGACATGCTGCTGCATTTAGTTTTTATCCTTCAAAAAACTTGGGCGCTTTGGGTGATGCAGGTGCAGTAACCACCAATGATTCAGCCCTTGCCACAAGAATCAAAAGCTTAAGAAATTATGGGAGTCACAAAAAACATGTAAACTCTGTTATTGGAATTAACAGTCGTTTGGATGAACTTCAAGCGGCCTTTCTAAATTTAAAACTCCCTCATTTAGATAAGAAAAATAGTCTTAGGCGTCGGATAGCAAACCGTTATTTAGAAGCAATTAAAAACCCTAAAGTTACTTTACCCTTTTATAGTGGTAAAGCAGATCATGTATTTCATTTGTTTGTAGTTTTAGTTGAAGATCGCGATCATTTTATGAACTATTTGAAAGATAATGCCATCGAAACAATGATTCATTATCCAATTCCGCCACACCAACAGCAAGCGCTTAAAGCCTTTAAATCAGTTCAGTTTCCCATTACGGAGGAAATCCACAAACATGCAGTGAGCCTGCCATTAAACCCTGTCTTAACGCCAGATGAAGTTTTAAAAGTGATTGAAATTGTTAATACCTTTTAAACGCAATGTATAAACAGAAAAAATCGTATGGTCAAATTATGAAAGCGACGTCTCTTTTTGGGGGCGTGCAGGTTTTTAATATTTTGATTTCTGTGATTCGTTCCAAAGCGATTGCCATCATTGTTGGGCCTATTGGTTTTGGGGTTATTGGTCTTTTTACTTCAGCTCTTCGTATTATTGGAGATTTCACAAAAATTGGGTTAGATACGAGTGCTGTTAAAGAAATATCTGAACAAAATGCTAACCCGGATAATTCTAAAGTCGCAGAAATTATATCCGTCCTTGAAAATATTATTTGGGTCACAGGTACTCTAGGAGCGTTACTTACGATTGTTTTTTCCAAAGTGATAAGTCAATTAACTTTTGGAAATACAGATTACACATATGCCTTTGTTTGGTTGTCAATAGCGATATTATTCACACAGTTAACTAAAGGTAAAACCGCAATTCTTCAGGGGACTCGTCGACTTAAAAAATTGGCTTCTGCAAATTTAATTTCGAGTTCAATATCATTATTAATATCCTTACCATTATATTATTTTTTTAAAATAGATGGTATTGTTCCCGCTCTAATTGGAACCTCATTAATCACTTTTGGAATCTTTAAGTTTTTCACAAAAGAGGTCGATATCCCACGCATAAGTTTCACTAAAAAAGAACTATTTCAAAAAAGTAAAGCGATGTTGCTATTAGGAGCAACTATGAGTGTAACCTCTATGATTGTGGCGCTCGCAGGTTTCCTGATTCAAATATATATCCGAAATACAGGTGGACTAGAAACTGTTGGTTTTTATAGTGCGGGTTTTTTGATTGTTAATGCTTACATAGGGATGATTTTTAGTGCCATGTCCACAGATTATTTCCCAAGATTAGCGGCTATTAATACAGATAATAAAAAAATGAATGTAGCGGTTAATCAACAAGCAGATGTGGCGATCCTTTTGATTACGCCCATTATAGTGTTGTTTTTAACTTTTGCACCGCTTATTGTAGAAATCCTTTATTCAAGTAAATTTAATGTCATTATTGGCTTTGTGACCTTTGGTGTATTAGGGACTTTCTTTAAAGCCGTTTCATTTTCTTTGGGGTATGTTATTATAGCCAAAGGACATTCCAAAGTGTTTATTACACTTTCTGTGATATTTAACTCTGTATTCCTAATTATAGGTGTTGTTTCTTACAATATTGGAGGACTTACAGGACTAGGGATAGGGTTTTTAGTGTATTATTTTCTTCATTTCATCGTTTTAAAAGGATTGACTAAATATTTATATGAAATAAGCCTAACTAAGTCTTTTTACAAAACTTTTCTGTTATGTGCCATCATTTGTGGGAGTAGCTTTATGGCGACTTTGATTGAATCTCCGTATCTTCGTTACGTGTTAATGTTTTTATTGGTCGTTATTTCTGTTTATTATTCATTAATACAATTTGACAAAAAAATGGATTTAAAACGTTTTATTAAATCTATTCTCACAAAAGAGATAAAGAATTAAGATCTATGATTCAAAACTTACGAAACATAAAAAGAAAATTTAATATAGCTCGTAAGGTTAATTGGGTTAAAACACTTTATTTTAATTTCAAGATGTTCCCCTTTTCGATTGCTAAAAAACTCCCTGTGTTTTTTTATGGCAGTGTAAAGTTTACGTCTTTAAAAGGCTCTATTATTATTGATGCACCTCTCAGAATAGGCATGATTGGTTTTGGACAGCCTTACGAAATGACTACAAGGTCCTGTGGAATCGCAGAATTATTTTTGGAAGGCTACATGACCTTCAAAGGACATGTAGCCTTTAGTAAAGACGTGTTTTTATATATCAAGAAAAATGCACATTTCGAAATTGGACATTTATCAACTATTGCTACTAAATCTAAAATTATTTGCACACACAAAATATCATTAGGATCTTTTGTACAATGTGGTTCTGAAACCCAGTTTATTGATACTAATTTCCATTCCATGATAAATACCCAAACAGGTATTCGCTACCCAATGTCAGCTCCAATTGATATTGCGGATTACGTTTATATAGGAAGTAGAGTAACGATAATGAAACACACCGTTATTCCTTCTTATTTTACAATTGCTTCACATAGTTTAACCAATAAAAACTATGCTTCACTAGGTAGTAACACGCTTATAGGTGGGCTTCCAGCTAAACAACTTAAAGGAAATATAAGCAGAGACTGGGAAGGTGAACGTGAATCATTAGAAAAAAACTTAATTATTAATTTTTAGTTTATTGAAAGTCATATGCCAAAAATAGTCAAGATTCCAAAAATAGCCGACACACGAGGAAACCTTGGCGTGATTGAAAAAAACACGATTCCTTTTGAAATCAAACGTGTCTATTATCTTTTTGATGTGCCAAGTACTGCGTATCGCGGCGGACATGCACACATCAATCAAATCGAGTTTTTGGTAGCGCTTAGTGGCAGTTTTGACGTTAAGTTAAACGATGGAATCAAAGAAACCTTTGTGACGCTAAACAAACCAGACAAGGGATTGCTTATAGAAAAAGGGATGTGGCGAGAACTAGATGATTTTTCTTCTGGAGCTGTTTGTCTCGTCTTGGCTTCTGATATTTTTGATGAAACGGATTACATCCGTGATTTCGAGACGTTTAAAGAACGTTTTTCATAACTAAGAATTCCAAGCGTCTACATATGTTTTAGCTACCTTAATATAATCATGATGAGTTTCAATATATTCTCGTGCGTTCTTGCTTATTTCTATAATTTCGTTTGGATTCTCAATTAGCCAACTTAAGTTTTTAACAATTTCTTCAACATTGGGTATGGCGTGAATTCCAATTTTTTTGGTGACATTATAGTGAGATTTAAATTCATTACTGAATCCACTAAAAACTACTTTTCCTTGTGCCATAGCTTCTAATGCATTGTACCCTTGGTCATAAACGTAGGTTTGATCTAATAAAATATGACAGTCCTTATAAAGTTTTAGATATTTTTTATAAGGAATGCTTTCTACTTGAATGATTTCTATTTTATGGTTGTATATTTTTTGTACTCGCTTTAAAGCTTGAATAAAAAGGTCATTTCCTTTTTTATAATAATTGTTTCGAGAAATACCGTGAAAAATTTTAATTTTACCTTCAATATTTAAAGTTATCATTTTATTTTTTTCTGTATGAACAGGAAAGGGAATTAACGGGCTTACTTTATTTTTATTACAATAAGCCATTTCATAATCAAAGTCTCCAGGGATAATATGAGCAACATTTTTGATCACAAATTCACTTAATTTTTTATAAGAAGGGTTTAAGTATTTAAGACTAGGTTCAAAATACGATTTTAACTTCTTGTTTTTTAAATATGGAGTTAGAATATGGTGAGAGAGTTCCGATTTCAACAAATAATTCATATAGGTTGCGTCTTCTCCACAAGCGGATAAAATCACTTTTTTATTATGTTTAAAAATATAATTAAGCAGTATTTGTTCAAAAAAAGGTGTAGATTTTATGGGGTATTCATTAACCAATTGTACGATATCAAACCCCTTTAATTGTTTTCGATTTCTGTAAAAAATATAAACAATTTCAAGACTAGAAATATCAAATTTAAAAATAATAAATAATAAATTTTTTATTTTTCTAAATATGGTTTTTGAAAATAAAACAGGGTCAAAATCAATATCCACTGAGTAACCTTTAAAACCATCTTTTCTCCCAGCTAACAATACCTCATGACCATTTTTTTCTAGTCCAGCTTTTAGAGTATTGTGAAAGTTACTATATTCACCTAATAAAAGTATACGCATCAAAAATTGTATTTTCGTCAAATTAATATTTTTAGAATTACAAGCAAAACTTTTGAACAAGTAATATTTAATTATCGTATTTATTTATCAAAAAAATAAAATTTTGAGTTATACAAACATTGCAAAAAAAAAGATATGTATTGTCACGTCTTCTTTAGGGAAGGGTGGAGCAGAAAAATCGTCTGCAGTATTGTCAATTTTATTAGACAACTTAGGGTATGAGGTTCATGTGATCAGTATTCTTAATCATATAGATTATGATTATAAAGGAACGTTATTGAATTTAGGAACCTTAAAAGATAAGGACGCTTCTTTTTTTGGAACACTAAAAAGGCTCAACGTTTTTTTTAATTATTTAAGATCACATAAGTTTGATTTTATTATTGATAGCAGATCAAGACCGAGTATTCTTAAACAATTCTTAATAAACAAAGTACTCTATGTCAATGAAAAAATAATTTTTATAGTCCACAGTGCGTTCCTGAAAAATTACATTCCTGACAATAAGTTTATTGCAAAGTACTTATACAGTAATGCATTCAAATTTGTAACGGTTTCTAAGACTATAAAATCTAAACTCACAAAAAAGTATTATTTTGAAAATGTAAAAGCCATTCATAATGCTGTAGATAAACCTCAGATGACTGCTCTCACGGAATCTTTACTGCTTCCAGAAAACTTCATGCTATTCTTTGGTAGAATTGAAGATGAAGTAAAAAACCTGACATTGCTAATTGATAGCTACAAACAGTCCGATTTAATAGATAACAAGATAAAATTGGTTATTCTTGGGGATGGAAATGACAAACTAAAATTAGAGAAAAAAGTGCAAGTATTGAACTTGTCGGAACATATAATATTTTTCTCATACACCAAAAACCCATATCCAATTGTTAGTAAAGCCATGTGTACTGTGCTTTCGAGTCATTACGAAGGATTTCCCACCATGCTTGTTGAAAGCCTGTCTTTGGGGACTCCAGTCATTTCTGTAAACTGTGAATCTGGTCCCTCTGAGATTATTTTAGACACACATAATGGACTCTTAGTTGACAATCATAATCCTGATTTACTTGCGGATGCTATGAATCGTTTTGTAACTGATGATGAACTCTATAGCCACTGTAAGAAGAACGCCAAAAAGAGCGTTGAGAAATTTTCTATGGAAAACATTTCTAACGATTGGGAGCGAATTATCGAAAACTCTCTTAGATAACCACTCTAAATCACCATTTTTTAAACGGAGACAGATAGATGTTACAGTGTAATAAAGCGTTTTGAAACTGTTTAAGAATACCAACTATAAAGGAAGGTGTGTTTAATAAAATGCGTTGACTAAAATTCAAGTTCAAAGGATCAATCTCATTTTTTAACCGCGTATAACTATTAAAGTCACCTGCAGCTTTTCTTTCAATAGCTACTGAGAATCGATTTAAATCCATGTATTTTTTGAAGGATTTATTGGAAGTATCCACATGTTTGAAATTCTCAAATAGTTTCATGCGATCCATTCGATTGGAAGAGTACGACAAATGATATTGAGGATCTAAAATAATTTTATTCGAGCTGGCTAAAGCAGAAAACGCAACCGGATCTTTGAGTGCAATACGAACCCATAAATCGGTATCTTGACCTGAACGCATGTCTTCATCAAACCCTCCAATTTCACCTAACGTTTTTTTGGGTATTAAAACCGCAGAAGTCCACGCAATACTGTCC
>Ga0209199_1005146_pt1 | contig 11577 bp, 16 predicted proteins | sample COGITO_mtgs_1105_7_FD_184805 | JGI IMG/M metagenome (GOLD analysis project Ga0209199, IMG submission 184805) | Pelagic marine microbial communities from North Sea - COGITO_mtgs_110523 (SPAdes) (version 2) | ecosystem: Environmental > Aquatic > Marine > Epipelagic ...
GGGCCGCAGCACAGGCCCCGATCACTTGGGCGTTAGGCAGGCGTGCGGCGGTGCCCGACAGCAATTGCGACACGGTTGAGCGGTTAATACGCGTGGCGCGGGCCAAGTCTGATTGGGTCATCCCCGCATTTTGCAGGGCTTGTCCCAAACGGTTTCGAAATTGTTCGGCGCGCAGTCGTTTGTCGATTATATGCATATGTTGGTGATTAAAATAAACATATGTCATAAATGCTAATTATTTGCTGAATTGTCAACAACGGCTGTGGGACGCTAACTATCTGGAGTTGGTTTAAGAGGGTCTGATGGATAGTTTTGCGAGAACATGGGTGAAAGCGGTGCTTTGGGTGGCGCTTGGGCTGCTCACAATGAGCCTTGTCGGTATATTTTTCACCGGATCACTGGCCGTGGGTGGGATGATGGCAGTGAGTAACACCTTAATTGGGCTGAGCTGTTATGTGATCTATGAACGGGTCTGGTCGGGCATCAGTTGGGGGCGTCAGGATCGCAACGCCAAGATTGCGCATGATACTTGCGGTGGCGATAGGGCGGCGTAACTGCCCCGTTGTGGCAATTTGTGGGGTGGGTTTGTCTGGCCCGTATTTGAGGCGCTTTCAGGTCAAATTTGAGCTGGTTTTGACCGGTCGTGATCCGCATCACTTGCCGTCCTGTGGTGACGCACAGGCCGAGGGTTTGCTAGTGACATAATACCCCTATGGCTGAAATATTTTTTAATGTGTATGACCAATCAAATGGCCTCCGCGTAGGCACAATATTGACCGTTCAGTTGGGGAAGGGTGCCGCCAACAACTGTCAGTCTGTTTGGACTTGGCTGGCTGTTAACCCATTTTTTCACCATCGGGATCAGTCATATCAAGCCTTCAAGCAAGAGGTGGCTGACGCCGCGTCTTGGGGTGTTTTGATCAAGATATATTCTGGGTAATGGTCTGAGCGGTATTTCGAAGTGGTTGTGGCGTTGTCGGGCTTTGCCGACAACTTTTATGGCGACCACTTGTGGTCTTGGCACGCGTTCGTCACATCGCTGCCACTGGCATTTGTATATCTTGTCGCTACTGTTACTTTGGTGCGGGTTCAATCAGTGGCATATAGGTGCGACCTCGTTTCTGCCCCTTGTTTCGTTACCATAGAATTGGACGGTGGCTATCGCGGGTGTCTCGTTTGTTATTGTGTTGGTAATGGGGGTGTATGGGTTTCTCACCAGACCCGCGCGACGGTCAGTGCGGGTGTCTGGGCGGTGGGCGATGCTGTGACGTGTATTGGTGGGCTCTTTGTATGGTTCTCTATTCGCTGTGTTACTAATAACTGTGCTTATTTTGCGTTAAAAATGGTGGTAGAAACAATTGTGAGACTCCAAATTTTTCAGGTAATAACGTTGTCTTTATCCATTCTTTCTTATGTGGGTTTTGGCTTTATGGGTATTAATGGTGATTTCGCAACCGCTAGCAGTTTTTGCTTTCTGGTTTGCTTTTTCTTTGATACCCAATGGATCTATAACAGCGGGGTCTGGTCTTGCAGTGGCTTCAAAAGGTTTGAGTGCAATCACTCTTCACACAGGATAGCTGTTTTCCATACTTCTGCCGGTTATTACTTTCGGTGCTGATGTTTGTCAGTTGTGGTCACGCGGGGTTTCTTTGCCGAGTGGCCGATCACCAGCTCCGAATACGGGTGATTTAAGCGCAAAATCTGGTGAATTTTCTGTTTGGGTTTTGCTGTCTGACGCCGCCGATTGTTGTGTCGATCGCAGTGTTAGAACTTTGGCAGGCGTCCGGTTTTCCGCTTGATTTCGACTGGTGGAGCTATTGGGCAGATATTGTTCACTATGGCTTGGGGCGGGGCTATTGGGCAGATATTGTTCACTATGGCTTGGGGCGGGGCGGTGTGCTTCTAGTGATGGCCTTTAGCACGCTGTTGCCCGCGGTGATTCATTGTGCATTTGGTATCGCAGGCGTCTTGCTGTTGCATAATTTTCTTTGGCGGTAGGCAACAGCGATATTGCACGCGGCGCAAAACCTCAGACACCCCGAGTTGCGCGTTGCGCAGCAAAACCAATAGGTGCGCCTAATTTGGCGTGGCTGATTGTGGCCGTCGTGAAGCTTGGGGTGTTTGCCGCAAGTTCTTTGGGATTGGTCTGGCTGGCGGTGCAGTTCGTGGATCTTATACTAAGGCTGGCAAACTATGTATCTGCGTTCGCCCAATTCTAGGTTGGCGGATCTGACACTCCCTCTGTTGAATAAAATTTTTCTTGATATAAACTCATTTACATGAAGTCGTTTAAGTGTTGAGGCGCAGGATTGACTTCATCTGCGGCAGATGACGGGCAATTGGGGCAATGTCCCTTATGGAGAGTGCGATGCGCTTTAAAACGCTGATGGTAATCGTGATACTGGTGGCCGTGAGCGGCTGCTTTAAGTTCAGTTATACCGGTACGCCCAAGCCGGTGAATCCCCCGCAATCCGACAGTGAGATAAAGAAATCCCTGTTAAAAACGCTGGTGTCCATTCTGCCGGAAGACATCGCAGAAGCCCCCAATCCCAAGAAAATATCCCAGCATCCCTATACCCGCCTGATGGCCGAGCCGGCCTGCGAGCGGATTGTCTCGATCCCCTTTGCCTCGCCCTATGGGTACCGCACAACGCTGGTCGGGATCAAAAATCGGGCGATTAGCGTCAGTGCGAACGCACTGGCTGTGACCAACTGGAGCGAAAGCCCGGGCAGCACCTTTGCGGTGGGACATTTCTTTGCCTGTGCAAATAAGAAATATCTTTGAATACGCGCAGGTAAGCGTGCCGCGGGCGAACGCCGACGTCTTGCAGTGGGCAAATCCGTGAGGCATTAAGCGGTATGGAGCTTTGGATTGTCGTCACAATTGCCGCTGCGTTTTTTCAGACGGTACGGTTTATGTTGCAAAAATTGCTCAGCGCCTCGGCGCTGTCATCAGCGGGGGCAACCTTTGCGCGTTTTTTATATTCTGCGCCGCTGGTTGTGGTTTTTCTGGCGCTGTATTGCGTGGCCACTGACAGTTTGTTGCCAGCCACCACGCTGCGGTACTGGCTTTTTGCGCTGTCGGGTGGGCTGAGCCAGATATTGGCGACCTTATGCGTGGTGATGTTGTTTCAAAGCCGCAATTTCGCTGTGGGTATCACCTTTAAAAAAACCGAAGTGATCCAGACCGCACTGGTTGGGTGGGTGCTTTTGGGCGAACCCATCAGTTCTTTGGGGGTTGGTGTGATTGTGATTGGCCTGATCGGGGTTTTAATGCTGTCCGAGACACCGGGGCTTGGCGGGGATTGGTGGCGGCGAATTTGCAACCGTGCGTCGGGCTTGGGCGTGTTGTCAGGATTCTTATTCGCGATTTCAGGGGTTTGTTATCGTGGCGCCACGTTGGAACTGGCCAGCGAAGATCCGCTGTTGCGCGCGGGGATGACGCTGGCCTGTGTGACTTCTGCGCAGTTGATTGCAATGGCACTTTGGCTGCGGCTGTTTGAGCCGGGTCAGATATCGGCGGTTTGGGGCGCGCGGCGCACCGCGGCCTGGATTGGGCTGACCTCGATGGCGGGTTCATTTTGCTGGTTTACGGCCTTTACGCTGCAGACTGTGGCCTATGTGAATGCGCTGGGTCAAATTGAGCTGGTATTCAGCCTGTTGGCGACGGTGTTTTTCTTTAAAGAGCCGATCACCCGACGCGAATTATACGGCTTGGGGGTCTTATCGGTCAGTATTCTAGGGTTAATTATGGTGATCTGATACTTAATTGGGCAGCCGATAACCTCGCAACCGCAGCATTTCGCTGGACTCGTCGTCATTTTTAAAAAATGGCACCGAAGCCGGAGCGTCAGTCTGTGTCAGGCGACCGGATATTTCAGCCAGAACGACTTCGGTGATGAACGGCAGATCAAAGTCCCGGGTTTTATCCAGTGGCACCCATTGCAAATGTGACAGCTCGTCTGAGGCGGCAGAAAAATCATCGATGTCGCCAGCAAGGTGGCTGGCGTCGATGGCAAAAAAACGCGCGTCAAAGCGGCGTGGCCGTCCCGGAGGGGTGATGGCGCGGAACACAAATTGTAGGTTCTCGGCTGACGGCACATACCCTGCGGCGGCAAAGTCGCACCATGCCGCGGGTGGTGTGTCTGGCCAAGGGGCTTTGCGCCCCAATATCAGGCCGGTTTCTTCCCACAACTCGCGTATTGCGGCCACGCACAGCGGTGCGGTTATATCATTGGCGCAGTCTTCGACCAATCGCGCGTTACATGGTGCGGGGATTTGTTCTGCGAGGGTGATATTTGCGTCTGCGGCATCAACGGCACCGCCGGGAAAGACAAACTTATTCGGCATAAAAGCAGCTTTTGCGCCACGCTGTCCCATAAGAACACTGGGGTTTTCCAACCGATTTCTCAGCAGAATAATGGTCGCGGCATTTCGAATTGCGGTCTTATCTGTCATCATATTTTTATACAGCCCATTGTGCGACCGTCGTTTTTCAGAACCCGTGCATGGAGCGAGCCCACTGAAAGCCGACGATGGCGCCCTTTAACCTGGGCAGAAGATAGAGGGATAGGGCGACACAGCCAACAGCAAAAACAGCGAATAAAACCAACGGTTCTGGGCGAAATGTGACAAAGGCGACATGCAGAAGCGGTGCCATCAGGTGGCCGACGATGAGAATCGTCAAATAAGCGGGGCCGTCATCAGCCTTGTGGTGATGAAACTCTTGTTGGCAGAAAGTGCAGCATTTACAAACCTTTAGATAATTTCTCAGCAATTGACCCTTACCGCAGTTGGGGCATTTGCGACGCCAACCTTTCCAAACGGCAGGCCATGTTGCTCTTTCCATTTTTTCCATCAAACTCATTTTGCACCACCAGTGAGGGCACCATCGGTGAAAAGAGTTAAAATAAAAAGTCGCAATCGTTGCTTGCGGCGGGATGTCGCAAGAATAAATAACCGTCGGGCGACGGAAACTGGATCGTCTTACGTATTATGTTTTGAAACGCGCCGACAGGGTGGGTTTTGGGGTTGGTTGATTAACCAAACATTATAAAAACAGGAGTTTCATATGACATACCGTATTTTCACAGCGTCTCTTGGTGCAATTTGTACACTCGCGTTTGGGCAGGCTGCGTTTGCAGCCTCGCAAGGTAAAGTCTCCCAAACAATAGACCGTGCAGCGCTCTTTACTCAGCTTGATGTAGACGGCAACGGGGTACTGACCCAAGAAGAACTGGCCAAAGCTGGTCAACTGCGGTTTGCCAAGGCTGATAGCGATAAAGATGGCTTTCTATCTAAAGCCGAAGTGCGCAATCAGATGTTGCGGTCAATGCAAAAGCGAAGCGCCGGTAGATCTGCAAAAATGGTCGAGCGCCGGGATATCAATAAGGATGGCAAGCTCAGTTTGGAAGAGATGCAAGCGACATCGGGCAAGCGCGGCACAAAAATCTTCGCCCGTTTTGATAAGAATGACGATGGTGCGGTGTCAGCGGAAGAGTTTGAAAAAATGCGCCGCCCAGGCGGAAAGATCCACAGTGGCGGATCATTGAACTGATTATGCGTCACAACAAGTACAGCCGGAGTGTGTGACCCCGGCTGTTGCCCGATGTGGAAAAGTTGCCTATTGGCCTTGGAACTATGATGATGCCCTTGGATAGTCTGACAAACGCGAGCGATGAAGCGCTGCTGGTGCTGTTTGCCAACGGTGATCCCAAAGCAGCAGTGGTTTTGACCCATCGTTTGGGCCCGCGCGTTTTTGCGTATGGGTTCCGCTTGCTTGGCGACCGCACTGAGGCAGAGGACGTTGCGCAAGAAGCCATGTTGCGCCTGTGGAAGACGGCCCCGGATTGGCGGCCGGGAGAGGCGAAGATCACAACCTGGCTGTTTCGGGTCGTGAGCAATCTGTGCATTGATCGAAAAAGACGCTATCGCAACAGGCCTGTATCGCTGGAAGTTGGTGCTGATCCGCCTGACGGGGCAGACAGTGTCGACGAAACACTGCAACAAAAAGCGCGATCAGAAGCGCTCCAGGCGGCGCTATTGGATTTGCCAGACCGCCAACGACAGGCGGTTATTCTGCGTAATATTGAGGATTTGGCCAACCCTGAAATTGCCAGTATTATGGGGATTAGCGTTGAGGCGGTCGAAAGTTTAACGGCCCGTGGAAAACGCGCTTTGAGCAAAATATTGAACGATCAACGTGACGCATTGGGGTTTAAAAATGACCGATAAAGACCAACTGGACGACGAACTAGAAATTTTTTTTGTCGTTGCGCGAAACACCCCACCGAAACCGTCTTCTGCGCTGTCCGTCAGAATGTTGGAGGATGCTGAGATCACGCGCACTGCCAGGGTACATCCCAGCGTATTGCGGCGACCAGAACGACGCAATGTCTTGTCAGAAATTTTATGGCTGATAGGCGGGCCACCTGCGGTTTTGGCATTGAGCGCCGCAGCCTTGGTAGGGATCTGGATCGGTATCAGCCCTCCGAACTATATGGCAGATCAGGTTCAAAGTTACGTTCAGGGAAGCGGATATAATGAAACAGACAGCTTTTGGGCGGTCGATTCACTCGGTGGGTTCACCGTGTTGACCGCAGGGGGATAAATCATGACTGATATACCAGAAAAATCCGTGGGGATAAGGCTATGGATGCGGGTTGTTTTCTTTTTCTCGCTGGCCATCAATCTTTTGGTTGTGGGGGCGCTGGTTGGATTGATGATCGTCAATCCCTCGAGGCACGAACGACGCCTGCATTCGACGCGGAATCTGGTGCAACCCTTCATCCGGGCGCTGGAAACCGATGACCGCGAGATATTTCGAAAGTCGATGGCGCAGGCTGTGCGACAACCGGGCTCAGAGCGTCGCCCGCGGTTGGTTGACAGACAGGCCGCTGTGGCGCTGCTAACGGCAGACCCGTTTGTTCGATCGGACTTTGCGGATTACCTAACCGGGCAGTTTGAGAATATTAGGATAATACAAGGATTAGGCAGGGAATTATTGCTTGATCGTATCGATGAGATGTCCGGTGAGGAACGGCTGGCTTATGCTGACCGTTTGGCGCGACAGATGCAACGTCGCGAACAATTTGGGCATGTGACACCTTCCAAGCCAGAACGGTAAGACAACTAGAATTTCTGTGGTCAGGCGGCATGATCTATTAGGGTGACGCGGTTGCGGCCCTCTGATTTTGAACCGTAAAGGGCGCGATCTGCCAGATCGAGCAATTGGGCTGCACTTTGTCTTGGGCCGTTGTTCCCACCGCCCAAGGCGACACCAATACTGATGCTCACGGAAAGCTTGAACTTCCTGTTCGGCAGTTCAATAGGTGTGTCATGGATTACGTTGCATAGGCGTTTTCCGGCAGTTTCCGCTTCACATTGCTTGGTTTCGGGCATGATGATTAAAAATTCTTCCCCACCCATCCGTGCTACAAGATCGACAGCCCGTAAATTTGTGTTCAAACGCCGAGAAACCTCAACCAAAACGGTATCACCCGCCGCATGACCATATTGATCATTAATCTGTTTGAGATGATCCATATCGGCGACCATGATCGCACAGCTTCGTCCATTTTCATGTGCTTGCGTTAACATCCGCTCCATATGAGGAATGGCATAGCGCCGGTTATACAAACCTGTCAAAGGATCAGTAATCGCGGCCTGTAGCCCACTGCGAATGTTCATGCGCAACTGGTCGCTTATGCGTTTGCGAGTAATCAGTCTGGCCAGTCTGATATCGAGTTCATGAGCGTTGATTGGTTCAATCATCACATCGTTGGCGCCAAGGTCGAGCACATAGGCTGCCAGATTTTGATATTCTTTAGGTATCAGAACCACTGTCGCCGCCAGACGGGTTTTTGTGTGACTTTTTAGATCGATCAGTAGAGACATCCCGCGCTCGGGGTCTAGCGCAGCTAGGTCGATGATATAGACATCTGGCTGCGTCACTTTATCACTTTTGGTCATCAAATGTTCGGGGGTGATGTGTTTAAGCGTGAAAGTTGCATTATTATCCAAACCCACCATTGTTTTTTTACTATTGTCATAATGATTTGAAATCAGGGCAACAATCGCGTGGCGGGCAGGGTGCTCGAAACGGGGACCGGTTTCGGCAAAGCCCAATGCTCTGGCCGTTTCGTCGCGCAAATCAAGTTCGTGCGCTGCTTCGCGGGCCCGCATAAGACTTCGCAAACGGGCCAGAACCAGACTAGAGGTCATGGGCTGGCTCAGCACATCGTCAGCGCCAGCTTGCAGAGCTTTTATCCTACCGCTGTTGGTTTCTGACTGAAAGAAAATCACCACTGGTGTCCAGTCTGATGTTGCAGCAGTTTTTAACTGGCGGCAAAGTTTGATTGCAGTGATGTCGGGCAAATTGTCTTTGAGCATAACGATGTCAGGTTTTTGTTTGGCGCTAATGTCCAAGGCAGCACGCCCTGTTTCTGCGTGGAAAACCCCATAGAAGGCGGCGGTTAATTTCGCTTTACAAATGATCCGATTGGTAGAAACACTATCGACAATCAGGGCTGTTCCGGACATTGCAGAGGTACTCCTTAACCAAGATGGACTGAAGTCTCATCTTTTGTTGATCTTAGTTAAGAAAACCTTTCTAACTGGGTGGTGTTATGACTATTTCTATCGAAAACTCCCAAGTTCTGGCTTTGCAGGTTGTGACATGGCTGATGGGCAATCAGGCGCTATGTGAAGTATTTTTGGGCGCAACAGGGGCAAATGAAACAGATTTGCGGGAACGAATTAGTGATCCCGAGTTTTTAGGCTGTGTTTTAGATTTTTTATTATTGGATGACACTTGGGTTATCGAGTTTTGTGATGAACATGGGCTGCCCTATCTCAGCGTGATGCAGGCTCGCAATTGTTTGCCCGGCGGCGAACAGATGCATTGGACATAGACGTGAGCTTAGACTTTAGTCCATCGGTTTCATCTGCCGAGAGAAAAGGAAAATTCCGTGCATATTGATGCAATCTTATTCGACAAAGATGGAACACTGTTTGATTTTAATCACACATGGGGCCCATGGGCCGGGCAGGTGATCGAGGAACTTGCCGATGGGGATCGTGATCGGGGCGACGCACTTGCCTCAGCGCTTGGCTATGATCTGGTTGCAAAGATGTATTTCCCCGATAGCCCACTGATTGCCTGCACCAACCGTCAGGCGGCAGAATATATCACCGGCGTGCTGCCGCATCGGGGTGTGGATGATATTGAGCAGTATCTCACAGTCAGCGCACAAGATGTACCTCTGGCGCCAGTGGTGCCTTTAGATGGGTTTTTGACCGGGTTGAAACAGCGCGGCTTGAAACTTGGTGTGATGACCAACGATAGCGAAGCTGGCGCGCGCGCGCATCTTATGGCAGTGGGTATTGCCGGGTATTTTGATTTTATCGCGGGTTTCGACAGCGGCTATGGCGCAAAGCCGGATCCAGACCCTTTATTGGCGTTCGCCTGCGCGCTTGGGCTTGATCCCGGCCGCGTGGTGATGGTGGGTGATAGCCTGCATGATTTGGTCGCAGGTCGCGCTGCCGGGATGCAGACAGTTGGGGTTCTGACGGGTCCGGCCTGTCGCGACGAGTTGGCTCCTTGCGCCGACGTTGTCTTGCCCGACATTGGTCATCTGACCACTTGGCTTGGCGATCCGTGATTGGCGCTGCCTGTCTGGGAAAGTTTTGCGACTGGTACATTTTGCATGTCAATTGGAGAGATTGAAAAACTGGCATTGGGGGTTTTTGTAGCCACCCAGCAAAAATTATGGGACAGAAAACCTGCCTGCATCCACGTGTCAATACGGGTTAGTAACCAAACGAAGACACGCCACCAATGGCAAATCTCGTATCGGAACGCACCCGCTTCGCATCGGCTTTTTCCAGTCTCTCACCAAATAATGCCTTGGTTTGGTTCAGATTAATTTTGTGATTTCCGCCCAGTAGCAGCAGCGTGAGACACCTGCTTTGACAGGCCTCAAAATCATCTATTTTATGATTTGACCAACATGGCAACCGCAGGCCTTGGCCGCCTGCGTTGCGGTGCGGGTGCTGTCTGGTATCTGCTCAACCTGTATTTCAAGGTTGGCGGCCCGCGCGGCTGCCTCGATCCGTCTTATACTTTTTGCCATATTGTGACGCCTACCATATGTATTCCAAACAGCTATTGCGGGCATCAATAGTGTTGAAAATGTGTCAAACGCGAACAGATTTAACATTTTATTAAAACCAAGGTGATACGACCACCGGGCGTGCCAAACGAAGCGTGGATCAAAGGCGGTGGCTGTGTTTTCAGGGCACTTTGGATGGCTCGTCAAATGATTTGAATATGACATTGCGCGCGCAGGATATTTTGGTATTTCCCATTTCCTGTTAATAGACCGTTAAAGCGCAATTTCTTTGCGCTTCGTTAATATCCAGTCGGCTATACTGTACCTCTCATATTCAAGGGGGGGCCCATGCACGGTTTGATTAACAAGGCTATCCAATGTTTTGTCCTCGATACCTACGGGTGTGAGGCGTGGCGGGAAATTGCGCAATCGGCCGCATTGCCGGTGATGCAGTTCGAGGCGATGCTGATCTATGAGGATGCATTGACAGAGCAGGTGCTGGATGGATCGGCGCGCTTCCTTGATAAACCTCGTGCAGACGTACTGGAAGATATTGGGACATATCTGGCGTCGCACCCGAATGTAGAGGCCTTGCGAAGATTGCTGCGTTTTGGTGGCGCACATTTTGTTGAGTTTTTGTATTCGCTTGATGATCTGCATGATCGTGCCCGTCTAGCCGTTGATGATCTGGATCTACCAAGATTGACTTTGGTGCGGCATACTGAAAACCATTACAGTCTTTTGTGTGCTGCAGCCTTTCCCGGTTGGGGACATGTGTTGGTTGGCATCCTGCGGGTGATGGCTGATGATTACGGTGCGCTGGCCTGTCTGGAGCATTGTGGTACAAATGGTCAAACAGAGACCATAGACATTATGCTAGTTCAAACATCCTATGCTCGGGGACGGGCGTTCGTTCTCGGTCAGCAGCCGGTATTGGATGAAAATAATGTATGACTGTGATGATATGTGGAATACGTTGTGCCCAATGCATTTGCGTTTGGATAGCGCCGGCGTGATCGTGCATGTTGGGCCGACACTGGCAAAACTGCAAGCGGGCATACCATTTTGCGGCCAGAGTTTTCACAAGGTATTCACACTTCTTGGGTCGCATGCGGAACTACCTGTCGTTGACCTTTTGGCACGTCCGCAGGTAAAATTGAGCTTGCGCTTGCTGGCGGGGCCCAAACTGGCGTTGAAAGGGGTGCTGGTGCCAACCCCTATGGGAGCTGTTTTAAACCTATCTTTTGGTATTTCGATTGTGACGGCGGTGCGAGAATATGCGCTGACTGGTACCGATTTTGCTGCCACTGATCTTGCAATGGAAATGCTCTATCTGGTAGAAGCCAAATCCGTTGCAATGGGGGAGTCGCGCAAACTTAACGCGCGTCTGCAAGAAACGACTTTGGCGGCGCAAGAAGAGGCTTTTACCGATTCGCTCACAGGGCTTAAAAATCGTCGCGCGATG
>Ga0209199_1005148_pt1 | contig 11574 bp, 12 predicted proteins | sample COGITO_mtgs_1105_7_FD_184805 | JGI IMG/M metagenome (GOLD analysis project Ga0209199, IMG submission 184805) | Pelagic marine microbial communities from North Sea - COGITO_mtgs_110523 (SPAdes) (version 2) | ecosystem: Environmental > Aquatic > Marine > Epipelagic ...
CGACGGGGGAGGTCTATTCTGGTCTTCAAACCGGTATGATCGACACGATCAACAGCCCTCCAGGTTCCATCCGCGCGTTCAGCTGGTGGGAATACCTTACTCATGGTCAAAAGCCATACCAATACTACGCGGATGCCTACATCATGGCGAACAAGACATGGTTCAACGGGCTCCCTCAGGACTTGCAGCAATTGCTGATCAACGTGGGCCAAGAGGTCGGCCAAATATCGACTGACGAGATCCTGAAGACAGGCGAGGAAACGCTGACAGAATTTCAAGAACGTGGTGGGATCGTCACCAAACTCGAAGGCGACGCGCTGGCCGAATTCAACACGTTGATGAGCGACAAAGTGATACCAGTCATTGCAGACACAGTTGATGCAGATGTTATCTCAGCAGCTTCTGCTTTCGCCGCCAACTGAGATGAATGAAAGCGAACGCCTGCGCAGTCTGTGTGGGCGTCACACTAACACCTGCGGGGCTGTTTTCTAATGACAACGATCTTGTCGTTAATGCGTATCCTCAACGGCGCGCTTGAAAAACTCACCGCTGTGATATCTTCCAGCCTTGCGGCGATTATGGTTCTGGCCCTGACCGGAAGCGCAGTGACACGCTATATAAGCGGCACCGGGTACGACTGGTTCATCGAATTGCCCCCGGCGTTGGTGCCTTGGATGGTTTTTCCGCTACTGGGGCCGTTGCTGCGGTCAGGATCGCATATTCAGGTCGACCTGCTGCCTACTCTCTTGGAGGGCAAGGCGGCGCTGTGGCTCAAGTTGTTTGTCTATTCACTGATGGTTTTGGGGTCATTGATTTTCCTGCAAGCGGGGAATGAGGCTGTAGCTTTGTTCCGTCGTCTTGGCCAACTCATGGAACTGGAAATCGAACTGCCGATCTGGTGGATGTACTTGGCGTTTCCAACTGGTTTTTTCATTCTTTTGCTCTTTTCATTTGAGTTGTGGCTAGAGACGCTCCGTGAACTGACAACCCGTGAAGGAACCGCATCATGAACGCCGCTGCTACGTTACTTTCTATGCTCTTGCTGCTTTTGTCGGTGCCGATCTTTATGGTCTTTGGCCTGGGCAGTGCTTCAGTGGCGATACTTGGCATGGACCTTCCATGGTCCACACTTATTCAGGTTTCCTTTGGATCGATGACCAAACATGTGCTGATCGCGGTGCCGTTGTTCATTTTCACGGGCATGGTCATGCTACGAGGTGGCGCCGCCGCAAGGCTGGTTCATTTTGCCACCACATTGGTTGGCCATTGGCCTGGTGGCCTGGGTTTGGCGATGATCCTTGCTATGGGTTTTTTCGCAGCGTTCTGCGGATCTATTCTGGCGGCGATTACTGCGGTAGGTACGATTATGATCCCAAAGATGGTCGAACAAGGCTATCCAAAACCCTTTGTAATCGTGCTCGCAGCCTCTGCTGCGTTTCTGGAAGCGCTGATCCCACCGTCTAACGCAGCGATCCTTTTCAGCGCGCTGACCGATGTGCCAGTGTCGCGCACATTTGCCGCGGGTTTCGTGCCGGGCATTGTTTTGCTGGTTCTTTTGTCCATCGTTGTCACATGGCGCTGCCGCAATCTGCGCAACCCTGAGAAAGCGACCGCCGCTGAGCGTTTGTCAGCCTTCCGCTCCGCCGTACCGGGATTATTCACGCCATTTATTATTTTGGGTGGCATCTATGCTGGATTGCTGACGCCCTCTGAATCTGCCGCTGTTGCGGGTATCTGGGCCATTCTGATCGGTATTTTGATTTACCGGGAGCTGACGTTCCGCGCGCTTTTAGACGCTTTGCATCAGACCGCGCGGATCACTGCTGTGATCTTTTCCATCATCGCGATGGCCACCTTCTTGAGCGTTGTTTTGACCTATACTCAGGCGCCGCAAAAGCTGATTGCCTTTTTTACTGAAATGGGTGGCACGCCGATGGCATTCTGGATGGCTGTTGCGGTGATTTGCCTGATCCTTGGCACCTTCGTTGAGATTGTGCCGGTGTTTTACCTCACTGTGCCGATCTTTGCCGCACTGGCCTTGTCGCTGGGTCTGGATATCCTACAACTCTACATCGTCTTTGTCGCCTTCGCCGGCATCGGGATGATCACGCCGCCCGTCTGTGTCGGCATCTACACCGCCGCAGGTGTCGCCAAAGAGAGCCCCGAGAAAGCGTTCCGCGAAGTGCCGGTGTTTGTCGGTGTCGGGATCATTTTTGGCATGCTGATGATCGCTCTTCCACAGGCTGCGACATGGTTGCCTAATCTGCTTAACTAAGCTCGGCGCTCAGTTTTTCGACGTGATCCACCCGCTGTTGCAATTGCTGGCCAAAGAGGTCGACAAATTTCAACGCCTCGCGTGACAGCTCCTCGCGACGGGCGGCAACGACAGCGACAAAATAGGTCAGCTGTTGTTTGATTGGTCGAAACACCACGCCGCCCATACGCACTGCCTGTTCTGCTGAAAATGGATCGGCAATGGCTAGCACAGAGGCTTCGCGCACCAAAGCGCCGGCCAAAGGCATATTGGCAACAGAAAGACGTGAACGTGCACGCAATGTGTCCGAAAGCTCAGGATCTATCGACATCATTGAATCTGGGTAGCTGGCACCAAAGGTGACAAAGGTCTCTGTCTTGGCTACGTCTTCAAGATCGATAAGCCCGAATTCACTTGCCAAAGGGTGCTCTTCCGGCACCAGGCAAACATATGCAACTGATTTTTTAAACAAGACTTCGACTCCGGCGTAATCCGGCTCGCGCCCAACAATTCCCAGATCAAGCTGGCGCATCTGAACCGCATCCAGAATGGCGGGCGTGTTGCGCGTTTGTACAGCAAACTCGATATCGGGGTTCTCATGGTAAAGACGGCTGATCGCTTTGGGCAGCTCAATCGTTGCGATGGATTGGATTGCCCCGATGGAGATTGTACCGCCCCGTGATGTTCGAATGGATTTCGCCAAATCTTGCAGACGATCAATGCCCATGAACATGCCTTCTACACCTTCGTAGAAATGCCGCCCTTCCACCGTGGGCGTCAACCCGCGCCCCACCCGTAGGAACAGGGGAAACCCGGCTGACTGCTCAAGATCAGCGATCAGCCTGCTGACACTGGGCTGAGAGATATGCATCATCTTGGCTGCTTCGGTGATGGAGCCACAGCGGATGGTCGCTCTGAATGCTTCTAGCTGACGCAGGTTCATTGGCGGTATTCCCTCAGTTTTTCCTATGGGTTACTTTAATTCATTTGCTCTCCCTTTGTATAGGTGGAAGCTTTCCATCGGTTTTAGTTATGGATACATCTGCTAATTTGATTTACTTTGGCAAGGGTGGTTATCTAAAATACTTCATGAAATCTTCTGCATTCCATGCAATTGGCTGGTATTAATTGACTGAATTTGACCATCCCCGGGGGTACTGTAAAACAAATCTAACTTGAGACGGGTCGTGCGGTTTCGTAGCCTTGCCGTATGACAAAACGCTCTCTATTACGCTACTTTAAAACTAGCCGAGAGATCATCCGTCTCGCTGTGATACTGTACGTTCGTTTTCCGCTCTCACTGCGTAATGTGGAAGATCTTCTGAACGAAGTTGGTATTGGGCTTTGTCAAAATAAAGTCACTTGTTTTTGGAGCGAGGAAAGAAGTCAGCGTTGATTTTTCTTACTCCATTCCCGCAACACCACATAAACTCCGGTTGCAAAAATTATTGCTGAACCAAACCATGTCCATTTATCGGGAAACTGACCAAAGACTATCCAGCCGTAGGTGGTACCCCAAATTAATAATGTATAATGGATCGGTGCTAGCACTACAGTTTGCGTTAATTCGAGGGCTTTAATAACCAATATTTCAGCTAAGGCTGCTAGTGTAGCCAAAGCTGCAATCAATAAAAATTCTTTATTTCCAGATGGTGCGCGCCACACTAGCGGAAGTGGAATGGATAAAAGAAAGCTCGCGGTCAGCCCTGTATACGCGACTGTTGTCATTGTGAGATCGGAACCGCTCAAAATGCGCGATACTATTTGGCGAAATGCATAAGCAAGCGCTGCGATCACAACCAAAAGTACTGCTGGTTCAAATGAGCTAAAACCAGGTCGGATAATTACCAAACACGCAAAAAAGCCGATGACGATTGCTGTCCACCTTCGAACACCCACGCTTTCTCTGAGAACCAGTGCGCCCAAAATTGTAACAAAAAAGGGTGCTACAAAGCTTACTGCTACTGCATCCGCAATAGGCACCACTGATATTGCAAATATAAACATTAAGGCTGAAGCTGCTGCTAAACAGCCTCGCAAAACCTGTAGATAAAAGTGATCGGTCTTTAGTATGACTGTGCCTTTAATTACTAATAAAATTATAATTCCTATAAACAGGCCTAATTGCCTTGACCATGCGACTTGGAGAGGGTGCAAACTTTCAGTAAGAACCTTGGCCATGGTATCCACAGCAGCAAACAAGAACATGCCTGCTGCAAAATACAAAATACCCATCAAGCTTTTTTGGGGCATTTTTCTAATTTTCGAAGTGAATGTTGGCATTATCTACTGTCCGGTCATGCAGTGTAAGATGATTAACTTGCTAGGATTATGGAAACTTTTTCCGGGTTCAGTTCGCGTTCGGTGAATTCAAAGTTGTAAACATCGATGCCAATGCCTTCGTCACAAACAAAGTGGGAAAAAAGAAAACTATACAAGTGGTAATTTTGGGCAAAGAGATTTGAGGGCACTATCAAATTAAACTTGCTTGAAGCGGGCAGGGCGACTTTGTAGGTGCACATCACAACATGTTTTGCTGGACGCCATACAGATTTTGATGCAGATTATGAGTGTTGAACAGGGAGTTTCTGCACTCTGTGAGTTAGAGTTTAGCGCGTTTATTAGCGCATCATGATAATTCTGTTGTAAGCATTTGTTCTTAAGTGTTTAAATTATGCCGCATTTCATCATAATCCGCGTGTCCGGGGTTCAAGTCCCTGTGCCGCTACCAAACTTCCAATATAATCAGTGACTTAATTTTTCGGTTGACGCATATTGTGCGTAGCACACCTCTAGCACAGTTTTTTCTAGCTCTCTGATTTTTTCTAGTGCAGAATCTGAGTGTTAAACACGGTGTTGATAGTGCCCAAATTGAACCCAAATACACCCACATTGATGGATGGTGAGGTTCGTCTTTTTAAACGCAAGCACAGCAAAGTCTGGCAAATTGCATTTACATTGGACGGACGACAGGTTCGTGTGAGCTCAAAGAAACGGATTTTAAATGATGCTGTGGCAGCTGCTCGTGAGATCTATTTAGACTACAGATTTAGGCAGAAGAACGGGTTGCCTGTGATCTCCAAACGCTTTGCTGATGTGGCTGCATTATGCCATGCTACCATGAAGCAGCAGCTAGATAATGGCGTGGGGAAGAAGAGCTTTCGTGATTACATAATCGTGATTGATAGGTACCTGGTTCCGTTCTTTGGTGATATTTTTGTGACCAGCATTGACTATGAGATGCTGCAAAAGTTTGCGCGCTGGCGTGAGGCAAAGATGGGGCGAGAGCCACGGTCTTCTACGCTCAATACGCACAACTCTGCCTTGAACAGAATATTTGATGAAGCTGTTGCCCGTGGCTACATGAACAAGTCACAAGTACCTGTATTGGTAAACAAGGGTAGGGACAGTGTGCGGCGCCCTGACTTTACTCGTGAAGAGTATGCAACTCTTATACGCAAGCTACCAAGTTGGATTGATGCAGGGCGTGAGGGAAAGTCACGGGACATGCGGCATCTGTTGCGTGATTACATTCTCATTCTTGCCAACACGGACCGTCGTTTGTCTCGAAAGTCAGGGACAGGTTTTTTGCATCTATTACCGTGCTATTGTCCAATTTTGCTCCTTCCCGAAGCTGTAGCATCCTTTAGGTGCTGGCAGATATATTCATAAGGTCGTTGAGTTTCCTTGAGTGCTTTGGTGGGTAAATGAAGGGATTTTGAATTCATCTCTCAATCAATCGATACCCAGCTTGGAGCGTCGCCGCTGCGCTATCGATGACCGGAATGCCCAGCTCTTTGCTCAGATTATCCGCGACACGTGCGCCGCGTAGGTTGGTGCACATGATCATGATCATGTCTGGCGCGCTTTTGGCAACGCTCAGTACCATATCTTTTAAAGTGTCAGCAGGGATCGACGCAAAATCGTTGCTGACTGTACCACCGAGGTTTTGGCCAGTGGGGCGCAGAAATCCCGACGCTTCATAGTTATCTAGAATCCGGTTGTGAACATCATCTGTATACGGCGTCACCATCGCAATGCGTTTGGCATTCAACTCGGCCGCCTGACGGTTCATTTCAAGTACACAGGTCGTTGCAGGGATACCTGTTTCTTGGGTGATGCGTTTGCAATATTCCTCGTCATGCTGGACGCCCAACCAACTGGCAGAGGTGCCCCCCCACACGATCACATCCACCCGCGCATCGCAAAGTTGCCGCGCGGCCCTGAGGTGTTCCTCCATTTCAAACTGCGCGAGCGACTGCGCATCAAGCTTCACATCTAAAACGCTCAACCGCGAGAAATGCACCGTATCCGGCGACCCCTGAAATCGCTGCACAACCAATGGCTCGATCACGACATTGGAGGAAGGAATTACGATCCCGATGCGTTTTCCTGTGGTCATGTTCAGATGATTGAGCGGCGCGAGGCGATACCGCCGTCAACCGTCACGATTGTCCCAGACACATACCCCGATCTGTATGACGACAAGAACACGATGATGTCAGAGACCTCGTGTTTGTGCGCAGGGCGTTCAAGCGGATAGCCTTTTGCGAGATCACGCGCGCGGCTTTCATCGCCGTGATCTTTGATGGCACGTTTCTTGAGCATGTTATAGATACGGTCTGTGTCGACAGGGCCAGGATTGACCCCAACCACGCGGATATTGTCGTCAAGGCTGAACGCCCCAAGTGCACGAGTGAACCCCATAAGGCTAGCATTCCCCGAGGCACCGGCGATGTACTTTGGGTCCAAAACTTCGCCACCATTGCCGATGTTGTTGATGATAACCCCGCCACCAGCATTCTTCATTTTGGTGTAAAACGCGCGGCACATACCGACATAGCCATAGACCTTCAGGTCCCAGCCTTTGCGCCAGCTGTCTTGATCGACATCCCACAAATCCCCGCTGGGAATAGCGCCTGCATTATTGATCAATATATCCACGTGACCGATTGCGGCATCAAGCTGCTCGACTGCTCCCTCAGCGGTCAAATCCAGTGGATGCAGGGTCACACTAACGTCGCTGGTTTCCGCAATGCGGGCTTTCAACGCCTCAAGCTTATCTGTACTGCGCGCGGTCAGGTGCAGGTGCACTCCTTCGGCCGCAAAAGTCTCTGCAAGGTGTTCGCCTATGCCCATAGAGGCACCAGTGATAAGTGCGGTTTTGCCGCCAAGTTTGAGGTCCATTTAATCGTCCTATTGAAAGTCTAATACGGTGCGCCCATCTGTCCGGCCTTCGATCAGGCTAGAAAGCGCTTCATTGATTTGCTCGAAGGGCATTGTGTTGATCACGCCCTTGACGTTTCCTTTGGCAGCAAGTGCCAAAAGCTCGTTCATCTCTTGTCTGTTAGAGGCCGAGCTTCCGATGACTTTGATCCCCCGTTCAACAACTTCATATGTATAGAAAGCCAGTTGATCAGCGGGCACAGCCGTCAGCACAATCGTTGCGCGCGGCGCGCAAGCCGCCAGCATCAGCGGCCAAGTTGCGCCAACGGGTGCAAAATTAACGCAGCCGTGGGCACCGCCCAATGCTTGGATTGCAGCACCTGCCTTTTCATCTGCCACCACGATTTCATCCGCCCCCAACGCTTTGGCTGTGGCCAGTTTTTCTTCGCTAATGTCGACGGCAATGACACGAACGCCGCATAGCTTGGCAATCTGAATGGCGTATTGTCCCAAGCCGCCCAAGCCAAATATCGCCAACGTATCGCCTGCCTGAACACCTGTTTTCTTGTGTGAGGCATAGGCGGCGGCGCCAGCACACATCAGCGGTGCAGCCTCGATAGGGCTAATCCCTTCAGGAATGCGGTTGGCCCATTCTTGGCGCATAACGACATATTCTGCAAAACAGCCGCTCACGGAAAAACCAGTCGCATCAAAATCGGGGCAATAGTTTTCGCCGCCCGTAAGACATTCGCGGCAATGGCCACAAGCCCCGAAGACATACCCGATCCCGACGCGGTCTCCGACCTTAAGCCTTCCGCCATCTGAGCCTAACTCAACAACACGGCCAACACCTTCATGCCCCATGATCAGAGGTAGCGGGTTGGGGGACGCGTGCTCACCTTTCATGATGTGAACATCGGTGAAGCAAACACCGCTCGCTTCAATTTTGACAAGCACTTCATCCGCATTTGGAACAGGTCGCGGAACTTCGGCAATCTCTAACAGTTTGCCATATTCTTTCAGCAACGCAGCCTTCATAGTGAGTGGGTTGGGCAAGGCATTTCTCCTATTTTTTGGTATACCAAAAATGAAAGATTGATACGAGTCAAGGCAATTTGACCAAACATCTTGCATCTAAGCCTTCCTAATTCGGAAGTTTCAGGGGCGATTTCTTGGATTTTGCTTGCATTTGATAGATATTCTCCCTTTGGTATACCAAAGTAATTCCTTTAGAGGCCATCATGAATAAGCTGATCGACGATTTTCTAACGCCCGGCACAAACAGAGGCATTTACTATGGCGGCATGTTTCAAAAGCCGAGCCATGACGGCGTAATCGAAGTGTTGAACCCCGCTACGGCACACGTTTTTACGACAGTACCTGATGCGACCGCAATTGATGTGCAGGCCGCAGTTACGGCTGCGCGCTGCGCATTTGATGATTGGTCTGAATTGGATCCGTTGGATCGCTCAAGACATCTTCATGCCTTCGCAGACATCCTGCGCGCCAACATGTCTTCATTGGCTCTTCTGGAATCCACAATAACCGGTCGTTCAATCCGAGAAATGAATGCTCAAATGGCGCGTATTCCTGAGTGGTTGGAATATTTCGCAAGCATCGCCATTGGGTTGGAAGGGGAATCGAACGTTGTCAAAGGAGGCTACGTGACGATGACCCACTATGAACCGCTTGGCCCAGTTGCGCTATTGACGCCTTGGAATCATCCAATTCTAATCTTGGTGAAAAAGTTGGCGGCGGCACTGGCGGCGGGTAATACATGCGTGATCAAACCCTCTGAATTGGCCCCTGTCTCATCGCTTGTCCTCGCGGCATTAGCGACTGAGGCGGGATTGCCAGATGGTGTTGTCAATGTGGTCACAGGTGGCCCAGGGACAGGTGCAGCGCTTTGTGCGGCTGACGACATCCACTATATTGATCTTACGGGAGGTACAGCCACGGGGCGTAAAGTGGCCAGTCTTGCTGGGGAACGTTTGATCCGAACAACCATGGAATTGGGAGGCAAGACGCCTATCATCGTGTGCGAGGACGCAGACATTGAGGGGGCTATTGCGGGGACATTGTTCTCAGCCTTTGTGGCTTCCGGGCAGACCTGTGTATCTGGTGCGCGCTTTCTTGTTCATGATAAAATATATGACCGCTTCGTCGCTGGTATTGCGGCGCGCGCCGAGCAGATCACCATCGGTGATCCGATGGATGAGGCCACCCAGATGGGGCCAGTTATCTCTCAAAAATCCAAAGACCGTTGTATGAGCATGATTGCACAAGCCAAAGCCGATGGGGCCAAAATGGTCGCGGGGGCGGGATCATTAGGGCTTAGCGATCCGTTCTCTAATGGGTTTTATGTTCGCCCAACCGTTTTCAAAGATGTAGAGCCGCACCATGAATTGTTCTTGGAAGAGGTGTTTGGCCCCGTGATTTCCATCACTCGATTTAGCGATGACGACGAAGCGATGGAGATGGCCAACACGGGCACTTTTGGACTTGGCGTTTCGATCTGGTCGCGTGACATTGCACGGGCGCATCGCCTTTCTCTCAAGGTACGTGGGGGCGTCGTTTGGCTAAATGACCATCACCGCAATGATCCACGTTCCGTCTGGGGTGGCGTTCGCGATAGCGGTTTTGGTAAAGAAAACGGTTGGGATGCGCTGCGGGCATATCTGACCAAAAAATCGGTAATTGTGCGCACTGCTGCAGGCCATGATGATTGGTTTAAGGGCTCTAGCAGATACGGATGATTGCATGAACAAGCCCATGGTCACGGCCCGCAAAGCGGACATAATTGTTGCCGCCCTAGAAACGCAAATTGTGGATGGCACCCGCGGGCCGGGTCAAAGGCTTGACGAAAGAGAACTGGCTGAAGAGTTTGGAGTGTCGCGCACCCCAATTCGTGAAGCATTCCGCCAGCTGGCCTCAATTGGCCTTGTTGAAGACCTTGGAAGACGCGGTGTTCTCGTTGCAAAACACAGTGCCTCGGATATGCTTGATTCCTTTTTGGTCGTGGCCGAGTTGGAGGGGATCGCCGCCCGCCTTGCAGCACAACGCATTTCGGATGACGTGTTGAAAGATGCCCAGGACGCAAACGCGCTTTGCCAAAAAGCCGTTTCGACATTACACATCACCGCGTTCAATTCGGCTAATATGGCTTTTCATAACGCGATCATAAAGGGCTCCAAGAACCGTTTATTGCAAGATCAGCTCTCTACGGCACGACCGATAACCTTTCCTTTTCGACATCATGTTTCAACTTTACCCGGCTACATGGAAAAATCAGTTGAAGAACATATTGGAGTTTTAGCTGCGCTTTCGGCTGGCGATGCAGAAAGGGCTCAGGAACTCATGTGTAACCATGTGAATTTGCAAGGAGAACAGGTTGTGGGCCTTCTGCGTTTGCTCGAAAAATCTGGATGACCTACGAGCAACGTAAGCATAGTTGAAAAGGGTGGCCCCACTTGCGTGGTTCTATTTTCAATTGGTGCATTGCTACATTCGGGCGTCGATCTTGGACACCGGTGAGTGGTTGAGAGGGCTAACAAGTTCTGGGTATCGAAGTTTCACGGAAGCTGACATTCGCCGCATCGCAGAAAACTTGCACATTGGGCTCAGACCTGCCTTTAGCTGCGCGACCCACCAAGGTCCGGTCTGGGCCGTTCGTGTTATTCAGGCGTCACCCTGCTCTGCATCATCAAAGGCGACCTTCGCCTGCTCTGCCCACGGCAGTGCTGCACAATTACTGAGGTTGATTTCGGTTACGGCGACGGCGTCACGTTTGTAAACCAAGCGTTTCAGCACCTCCGGCGCGAGATAAGCCAACCGCAGCTGCCTGCTGACATGGCGTTCGGCGAGGTTCACGGCGGTACTGTCAGATTAAACTCGGTTGAAGCGAGCCGGGTGTATTTGTAGAATCCGCGAATGACAAAACACTCTCCATTCAGGTACTTTAAAACGAGCCCTGAGATCATCCGCCTGGCTGTGATGTTGTAGGTTCAACTTACAGTTTAACTATTCGCTTCTCGTCACCAAATCCCCAGACGCATTTCGGTAAGGTAGCGACCCTCTTGAATTACAACATGCGTGCGAAACACACCGCTGCATGAACGCCGTCAATTAGCTTGAACGAAGTATCACCACGGTTG
>Ga0209199_1005151_pt1 | contig 11569 bp, 10 predicted proteins | sample COGITO_mtgs_1105_7_FD_184805 | JGI IMG/M metagenome (GOLD analysis project Ga0209199, IMG submission 184805) | Pelagic marine microbial communities from North Sea - COGITO_mtgs_110523 (SPAdes) (version 2) | ecosystem: Environmental > Aquatic > Marine > Epipelagic ...
CTTTACTGTTTCCTTTATCTGGATGTCAGATAAAACGGGATTCAAGATGAAAACAGTTTCGTAATGATTCATAAATTCTATAATTTTTTGTTTTAAAATGGCTGCAAAAATAAGTATTAATTATTGTTTAGACAACATTATATAACATTATTTAATTTCTAACATTAAATACGTTTAACGGATTTTTATGGTTTTAAACGATTTATTTTTTGTAATATTGTAATTGACGACTTTCAAAACTAATCAAGATGACCTTAAATTGTGTAATTGTTGACGACAACCCTAACCAACGATTGGCTACTTTAAAACTTATTAACGATCACCCTTCACTTAACCTGATTGGTGAATTCACTTCAGCCCTTGAATCTAAACGGTTTTTACTAACAACTAGTGTAGATTTAATTATAATGGACGTTAATTTCCCTGTTTTAGACGGTTTTGACCTGCTTGATCTTTATAAGAATGACACAACAGCAACAATGCCTCATGTAGTTATTGTAAGTGATGATAAATCACATGCATTTAAAGCTTTTGACTATAATGTGTGTGACTTTCTTTCAAAACCTGTTACTAATAACAGATTTAATGAGGCCATTTCAAGAACAGTTCTACAAGCTAAAATGATTCAAAATTTCCAAGATTTTGATAGTGAACATATTTTCGTTAAAAGCAACTTAAAAAAACGAAAAATATATGTTAATGAAATCAAATGGATTGAAGCGCTAGGAGATTACGTTAAATTGATAACTAAAGATAAAAGTTTTGTCATTTTATCAACTATGAAAGCTTTTGAGAACGAACTCCCAAAAGGACTGTTTTTAAGGATTCATAAATCCTACATTGTAAACCTCAAAAAGGTGGATCGATATGACAGCAAGCACGTAGAGATCGAAAAAATAAAACTTCCGTTGAGTAGAACTCGAAAAACGGAACTAACTCAGGCTTTGGATATTATCGTTAATTAATAACTATCTACATTAATTAATACCTTTACTGCTCGGTAGTCCTTAGTGCTTAAGAAAGTTGTTTTGATTTTATTTATAACAGCCTTCGTTTTTACCAATGATTGATTTTGAGGAATTTTCAATAGAATATTTTTATGATATTGGTTTCTAATCCTTGAAACAACTGGAAATTCTGGACCTAAAACATTGACTTTAAAAACTCGACGCAAACTAATCGCTAACCACTCAGCTCCATCGTTTACTTTATTATAGTCTTTATGCTTAAGGGTAAGCTTGATTAAACGACAGTATGGTGGGTATTTATAAATCCGTCGATCTTCAAGTTGTTCAGCAAACATAGACTCATAATCATTTACCGATACTTGCTGAAGTATTGTGTGGTTTGGGTTATACGTCTGAATAATTACTTTCCCCCTGATATCCGTTCGACCTGCACGCCCCGAAACCTGCTGAAGCAGTTGGAAACTTCGCTCATGAGCCCTGAAGTCTGGGAAATTAATTAACTGATCGGCATTAAGAACCCCAACTAGTTTTACATGTCTGAAATCAAGGCCTTTGGTTACCATTTGGGTGCCAACCAAAATATCAACCTCTTTGTTTTCAAAACTAGAAATAATGCGATCATAACTGTATTTTCCTCGAGTGGTATCTAAATCCATTCGAGCTACTTTGGCCTCTGGAAATAGGAACTCAATTTCTTCTTGAATTTGCTCTGTACCAAATCCTTTACTATCAATTTCTACTCCCCCACAAGCACCACAAGTCGTTTGCATTGCCATTACATAACTGCAATAATGACACCTCAGTTGGTTTTTATATTGATGAAACGTAAGACTGACGTCACAATTTGGACACTCAGGGGTATGACCACAAGTGTTACAAGAAACTATTGGAGAATAGCCTCGACGGTTTTGAAATAATATGACTTGAAATCCAGATTCAAGTGCGTCTTTAATTTCAATAAGCAATCGGTCACTAAAATGATTTGTCATTCGTTTACGCTTGTACTTATCCTGTAGATCTACCAATTCTATTTCGGGCATGAGAACATTATTAAAACGATGTGTAAGCGCTATATATCCATACTTATTCTCTTTTGTGGCATTATAGTAACTTTCAATACTTGGAGTTGCCGATCCTAAAAGTGTTTTAGCCTTAAACATAGTAGCTAGCACAATTGCAGTATCTCGAGCGTGGTAACGCGGAGCTGGATCAAATTGCTTGTAAGACTGCTCGTGTTCTTCGTCAACTATCACGAGGCCTAAATCGTTAAAAGGAAGGAGCACCGAAGAGCGTGCTCCAATGATTACTCTTGCCGATTCTGAATTATTAAGAACATGGTTCCAAACCTCAAGCCGTTCATTTTGAGAATATCGAGAATGGTAGACTGCAATTTGGTTTCCAAAATACTGTTCTAAGCGATGTACAAGTTGAGACGTTAATGCGATTTCTGGCACTAAATAAAGAACTTGCTTTCCTTGAGCTATGACAGCTTCTATTTTTTTTACATATATCTCCGTTTTTCCAGAAGATGTAACACCATGCAACAGACTAATATCATGCGTTTCAAAGGACGTGTTAATCTCTGTTAAAGCCTGTTCTTGATACTCATTAAGGGCCTTTGAAATACCAACTCCAGAGTCTTCAAATTTAATTCGATCGGTTTGAAAAAAGTAGTCTTCAAAAACACCTTTATCTATTAATGCTTTAATTTGTGTTGAAGTAGCGTTGCTCTTTGTTTTAAGTTCTGTTACTTTTATTTGATCGCTTTGCGTCGCTAATGAAAAATAATTTAAAACAAGCTCACGTTGTTTGGCAGAACGGCTTAGTGAGGTTAGCAGGCCTTGCAAGGCGTCCTGAGATTCATAATCTGAATGAATTTTAACACACCTGATAAGTTTAGGCTTGTATTTCTCTAATACTTCTTGTTCGACAACAATAGCCTTTTGGTCCAATAAACGCTGTAAAACAGGGAACGCATTTTTCTTATTGATAATCGTGTTTATTTCGTCAATTTTTAAGCTCGATTGCTGCTGCAATGCTTCAAACACCAAATACTCTTCATCACTAAGGGAAGAAGATTCAAACTCACTGGATTTATTTAATGAAATTAAAGTTTCACTTTCAAGCAAAAACACACTGGGCAAAGAAGCCCGTAAAACCTCTCCCATTGTACACATATAATAACTAGAAATCCATTCCCATAATTGAAACTGAGGAAAATTTAAAACAGATGATTTGTCTAAAATACTATGAATTGATTTTGCTTCATAAGCTGTAGGTGCTTCCTGATGAACTTTATAAACGACACCAGTATACACATTGCGCTTTCCAAAAGGAACTGCCACTCTAAAACCAGGCTTTATAAACTGAGCTTCTGCAGCTGTAATAGCATAGGTAAAGTTCCGCTCTAAAGGCAACGGAAGAATAACCTCCACAAAATCGAGAATTATTGGTTGCATTTTTTCTTTAAAAGTTGAAGGGACGAGTTTAATTCATGACCCAGAAGAATAATATTGGCATTCAACCAAAAGTAAAATAAGAGAATTAACAAAGCACCAATTGAGCCATACAACTCATTATATGTTGAAAAGTTTTCTATATAAATTCCGAACAAATAAGAGGATAATAAAATCAAAAAAGTAGTAAATAATGCGCCTACTGAAAAGAAACTAGATAATTTCCCGTCTTTAGTTCCAAAATAATAAATGGTGGCCATACTAATGTAGGTCATTATAACAAAAAAGAAATATTTAGCTCTAGTAATCCAAAATAGCTCACTAACGGCGTCACCAGCTGTAAATCTTTCAAGAATTGGTGGTATTAAGTATATCTGAGCGTATCCAAAACCAACCACTGTAAATATCAAAAGTACCACCAAAATAATGGCTACCCCAAGTGCATAAATATATTGTTTGATAAAGTGCCGGTTCATCTGCTGATGATACGCATTTTCGAATGCAGAAAAAACAGCATTAACTCCATTAGCCATTAAAAACATAGAAATTAAAAAAACGGTAGATAACAATCCCCCGGTATGCGTCTGATTGATGTTTTCAAAAATATTTTCGTTAAAGAAGTCCGATGTATGTGGTGGTAAAATAGAGTCTAAAAAATACAGGAAATCAACTTGAAAATTATCAAATGGGATGTATGGAATTAGAATTATAATAAATAATAAGAATGGAAATATGGCCGTAAAGAAGCTAAAAGCAATCGCACTTGCTCGAGTTGTGAGCGCCCCTTGAAAGATTCCAATGATGTACATCTCTAGCAAATCAAAAACGGAAAGCCCTTCAAAGCCCGGAAGTTTAATTTGTTTCAAAACTTTAGCTGTCCAGTTAAGGATAGGAATTTTATCTATTTTATTTTCTAAAGATGAATTCATTAAACGGCTTTGAGACTTAAATCCATATTGGAAACTGAGTGTGTCAAAGCTCCACTAGAAATATAGTCAACGCCACATTCTGCATAATGCCTTAGCGTAATTTCATCTATTCCTCCAGAAGACTCGGTCAAACATTGGTCTCCAATCAATTCAATTGCTTTTTGAGTGTCTGTATAGTTGAAATTATCAATTAAAATCCGGTAAACGCCATCATTTTTTAAAATTTCAGAAATTTCGTCTAAGTCACGTGCCTCAACCACAATAGGAAGGTCTAATTGATGTTCTTTCAAATAATCTTTAGTCATTGATATGGCTTTCGTTATACCACCAGCAAAGTCAATATGATTATCTTTAAGCATAATCATGTCGTACAAGGCAAATCGATGGTTAACGCCGCCTCCAATGGCTACAGCCCATTTCTCTAAAGCTCTAAAGCCCGGTGTAGTTTTACGGGTATCTAATATTTTGGTATTTGTTCCCTTAAGAATCTCAACATAGGAATTTGTTTTCGTTGCAATCGCACTCATGCGTTGCATTGCATTTAAAACAATCCGCTCCGCTTTTAAAATTGATTGCTTAGAGCCTTCTACATAAAAAGCTATATCTCCAAATTTGACAGAATCACCATCATTGATCAATGTCTCAATAACTAAATTAGAGTCTACATAATCAAATACTTGTTTAGCAAAGCTTATTCCTGCTATAACGCCATTATCTTTGATTAATAGTTTCGCTTTACCATGGGCATTTGAAGGAATACATGCCAAAGAGCTGTAATCCCCTTCTCCAACGTCCTCTCGAACAGCATTTTCAATTATTAATTGTACTTCGTTTTTAAATTGTGCGTTGGTAATCATATTTGTAACTTTGTAGCTAAAATATGAATTGTTAAGGAAATATGTAAACAATTCTATAACCTTATTCAAAAATAATTTAACATTGGAAAATGGAGATTAAACTAATTGCGATAGGGAAAACGGATCGAACTGAACTAGACCAGCTAATAAACAGCTATCAAAAAAGGTTGATTCATTATGTGCGATTTTCGTTTGAAATCATTCCTGACATAAAAAATAGTAAAAATTTTTCTGAAAAACTTCAAAAAGAAGAGGAAGGAAAACTTATTTTGAGCAAACTATCCAACTCAGATCGCCTAATTTTGCTTGACGAAAATGGGAAAGAAATGAATTCAGTTGGTTTCTCAGAGTTCCTACAGAAACAGATGAACTCTGGCTTGAAGCGCCTCGTTTTGGTCATTGGAGGACCCTATGGGTTTTCTGATGCCGTTTACAAAAAAGCGTCTGGGAAACTAGCACTTTCAAAAATGACATTTTCACACCAAATGGTTCGTTTGTTTATCATTGAACAGCTCTACAGAAGTTTTACAATTTTAAAAAATGAACCTTACCACCATCGCTAGCATAAAAACAACTCTATGAAAATTGTATTTGCCACAAATAACCTAAATAAAATTAAAGAAGTTCAGTCCTTAGTCCCTTCTCACATTACGCTAGTTAGCCTTGAAGCTATAGGGTGTTATGAAGAGATTCCAGAAACGCAAGACACGATTGAAGGAAATGCCATCCAAAAGGCCACATATATTAAAGAGCATTACGGATTGGATTGTTTTGCGGATGACACAGGATTAGAAGTGACTGCCTTAAATGGTGCACCAGGCGTTTACTCTGCACGCTATGCTGGTCCGGAGAGATGTTCTGAATCAAATATGAGTTTATTGCTCACAGAGCTTAAACAAAAAAACAACCGTACTGCCCGTTTTAAAACAGTTGTTGCTCTCTACCATCAAGGGGAAATTAGCACATTTGAAGGCGTCTGTAAAGGTGAAATAACCGAGTTCAGAAATGGAACAGGCGGGTTTGGATATGATCCAATATTTAAACCCGCTGGTTACAGTCAAACATTTGCGGAACTTTCTCTAGCTAAAAAAAACCAAATAGGGCATCGTGGAAAAGCGATCACAAAATTGGTAACCTATTTAAATTTGCTTTAAATAAAATAACACTATATTTGCCGCTTGAAATTCCTCAGGGTGAGGATGTGTTACATGAAGCTTGGTTAAAGTATGTTCGATATGCTTCTAAGTAACACTTAGTCATATATCGAATAAAATTACAAGAAATGAATGCATTCCATAAACTTGGACTTGAAGATCATTTGATCCAAGCCGTTACAGATTTAGGTTTTGAAACTCCTAGTGAAGTACAAGAAAAAACAATCCCACTTTTAGTAGAAGACGACATAGATCTCGTTGCCTTAGCGCAAACAGGCACTGGTAAAACAGCTGCTTTTGGATTTCCTATGCTGCAAAAAATAGACATTGACAGTCGTACGACTCAAGGACTTATCTTGTCACCAACAAGAGAGCTTTGTTTGCAAATTACCAATGAAATGAAACTCTATGGTAAGCATTGCAAAGGCCTTAATGTTACTGCTATTTATGGTGGTGCAAGTATTACAGACCAGGCTAAACAAGTTAAAAGAGGCGCGCAAATCATCGTCGCCACTCCTGGAAGAATGAAAGATATGATCAGTCGTAGACTGGTTGATATCTCTAAAATTAAATATGCCGTTCTTGATGAAGCTGATGAGATGTTAAATATGGGATTCTTTGAGGATATCACAGAAATCTTATCACATACTCCAGATGAGAAAAGCACCTGGTTGTTTTCTGCAACAATGCCGAAAGAGGTTTCTTTAATTGCGAAAAAATTCATGGCCAACCCTACTGAAGTAACTGTTGGTCATAAAAACATGGGAAGTAAAAATGTATCTCATGAATATTTCTTAGTTGGAGCAAGAGATCGCTACCAAGCACTAAAGCGATTAGCAGATGTTAATCCTGAAATATTCTCGGTTATATTTTGTAGAACCAAAAGAGACACTCAAAAAGTAGCGGAACAACTTATTGAAGATGGGTACAGCGCAGGAGCCTTACATGGCGATTTAAGTCAAAATCAACGTGATGTGGTCATGAAGTCATTTAGAGCTAAACAAATCCAAATGTTAGTGGCTACAGATGTGGCAGCTCGTGGTATTGACGTCGAAGATATTACACATGTTATCAACTACCAACTGCCCGATGAAATAGAAACCTACACCCACCGAAGCGGCCGAACAGGTCGTGCAGGAAAGTCAGGTATTTCTATGGTTATTGTTTCTAAAAGTGAGGTTCGAAAAATAAAGAGTATTGAACGAATTATTCAAAAAGAATTCATAAAAAAAGAAATTCCTAGCGGGATGGAAATATGTGAGGTTCAATTGAAAGCGTTAGCAAGTAAAATTCATGACACAGAAATCAATCATGAAATTGACCCTTACTTAAATGACATTAATAGTTTATTTGAAGATGTTTCTAAAGATGAGTTAATCAATAAATTCTTTTCAGTAGAGTTTACTCGTTTCTTTAATTACTACAAAAAAACCAAAGATTTAAACTCACCATCTGAAGGAAGTCGTTCTGATGACTATGCACAAGACGACAATTCAGCGCGCTTCTTTATCAATATTGGAAGTAAAGATGGCTACGATTGGATGAAGTTAAAGGATTTCCTTAGAGACACTTTACAACTCAACCAGGACGATGTTTACAAAGTAGACGTTAAAGATAGTTTTGCCTTTTTTAATACCGACAATGCTCATAAAGATAAAGTTTTAGAATTCTTTACAGATTTTAAACAAGACGGACGTTTTATAAATGTTGAAATCACTGAGAAAAAGAGTCGTGAGCGAAATAGAGGTGGTGGCGGTGGACGTCGATCTGGCGGCTATAGCGGCGGCGGTGGAAGAGGTCGAAGCGATCGCTCTAAAGGGGGCTCTGGGTTTAGATCTGAAGGAAAAGGACGACGTAGCGATAGTGAGTCTTCTAGCAGGTCTCCTAGACGATCTTCTGATTTTAAACCAAAGGGAGGCGATTTTTCAAGACCAAGAAAAAGCCGTAGATAGACAATTAGATTGTTAATTTTAAGTCAAAGTTTAAATTGGCAATCTTTGTGTAGTATTTCTTTACTACTTTTATGAACTAACTTTAGGTATGAAAATACGCATTACATTACTACTTCTTTTAATGATTCCATTTACAGGAATTACACAGGACTATGCGACCGTAAAAGGAAAAATTATAAAGTCTGAGACTTTAGGTCCTATGGAAAGTGTAAATATTGTAAACTTAAACCAAGTCATTGGGACGACGACTAATATTGAAGGACAGTTTGAGATTCGCGCAAAAGCAAATGACACACTACATCTTTCCTATTTGGGTTACAAGTCTATTAAAGTAAAGGTCAGTAATGACTGGATAAAATACGGCACTTCAACAACAATAGAACTGACAGAACTTGCATTGGCTCTTGAAGAAGTAAATGTAAATAAGCTGAAATTAACTGGCTATCTTGAAATAGACATAAAGCAAGTGCCAATACGAAAAAATACACGCTATAGTATTTCTGGTCTCAATAGTGGTTATGAATCTCGTAAACGCTCCCCTAGTATGGTACGAAATGTTTTAGGGGCTATTTTTAATCCTGCTGATTTCCTTCACAATATCTTTGGTAAAAAACCCAAAGAAATGCGAAAGCTTCGTGAAATGAAAAAGCAAGACGAGATTAAAGACTTGCTTGCTTCGCGATTTGATAGAGAGATGCTTACCGCATTGTTACAAGTTGATAAAATTGATTTAGACCTTCTGATTAGCGAATGTAATTACTCACAAGATTTCATCAGAACAGCCAATGATTTGCAAATATTAGATGCGATTAGTGAATGCTATGAGGAATATAAAATTCTTAGCAGGAAACGATCTAAATAACCCAAACTCTCTTCTAAAACTACTATTTTAAATTTGCGTTTTTTGCTTCAATCCAACGGGACATATATTTAGTACTTTGAAATTGATGATGAGCAAGTAACTGTCCAATAAAATTGCTAGCACGATGGGATTGTATATTCGTTTTTAACAAAAGTATTCTTTCTATAAATCTTAAATGATGCTCCTCTTTGTTAAATCGACTTTTAAGTACTGCATATCCATTGCTTTGAAAGTCACTCCAAATAGATTCTTGCGTGTATAAATGAATACACTTTTCTACAAATAAGCTAGGATCATTTTCAATGATTCCATTTGGTTCATCGACCCCAAACATGCCTTCCGCAGCTATGGTTGACATCGCAGTAGGAGTTCCACATTGCATCGCTTGAATTAACTTCCCTTTAAGCCCTGCTCCAAAACGTAATGGTGCCAAAAGAACTCTTGCAGAATTAACGACTTTAAAAGCATCTTCAACGTAGCCATGAACAAGAAAACCTTCCTTTTCGTTGTGCATTTGTTTGATATTTGGAGTGTCATAAGCCCCATAAATATGCAATTTTGCTGCTGGGAGTTCTTTTTTAATTTTGGGCCAAATATCTTTCTTCAAATGACAAACAGCGTCTAAATTGGGTGGATGAAGAAAATTACCAATTGAGACAAAATCAGTTCGTTGTGCAAATGAGGGATTTTGCTGTAATTCTAAATTATTATTCAAATTTACCATAAAAGGTAAATACAATAAAAGGCCACAATCTATTTTAAATGTTTCTGTTAGAATCTTGAATTCACTTTCCGATATAATCAATGAAAGATCGCTTCTATATATACTTGCTATTTCGCGTTTGGTTATATCGTTTGACGCAAAATCATCTTTAGATCCTATTGTAGAACTAACAGCATTCTGCCTTGTTTTCCGAACAAAATGCAAGTCTTCAGTGTCTAGAACTCTTAAGGAGTCTGGACACTTCTCAGCAATTCGCCAACCAAATTGTTCTTCCGTCATAAAACGATCAAAAAGAACAACTTCTGGATTCAATTCCATTACAAAAACATCAAAACTAGAGTCATTCAATAAGATGTCGACCACTTGAACATTTAGTGATTCTAAATCAAATGCCTGGTTCGATTTTTTACAGGAAGTGGCAAATACAACAGTATAATTTTGATTTATAAAAAAATTGATTAACTGAAGCATTCGAGTCCCCGCCGCAGAAGAGTTCGGCTCAGGAAAAACAAAACCGATTATAAGTACAGTCGATTTCATATATTATAAATTAGTCTTCATCTGTACTAATAAAGAGGTTACTTTTAACAAGTCCATAAGCGAAAATCTCAGTTTGAGCCCAATCAACTAAAGCTTCTATTTGATCTGAACTTAAATTTGCTCCCTTGTGAGTCCATTTGTAGGAAGCTAAGGGCATTTTGCCTTGTTCCACTTGCTCAACTAGCTCTTCTAATTTATGGGCTTTGCGTTTGATTGAATAGGTAGACCATTTTGAAACATCAAAATGACTCTTACCTCCATTTACATGACTGTTTAGCCAGTAATTAACGGGTGTTATAGAATTATACCACGGATAGGTGGTCTGGTCACTATGACAATCAAAACAAGCTTGTGATAGAATTTTTTTAACTTCCGTTGGTGCTTGTGTTTCTACAGAAAACTGATCAATAGCATATAATCCACTTTGATTTTTCTTAGGACTAAAAAATTGAGCAATTACAAACAAAAGCATCAGGGCAACTAAAATTTTCTTCTTGAGGGTCATTGATATAAAGATTGAAAATCAAAGGTAATGAAAAATGGAAACATTAAATTATAGATAATCAAATGACCTCATGAAAACTTCTAATTAAGAGAACTAATCTTCGATTGAAAATACGTATCTTTGAAGCTTTCAAAATTTACAAATTATGGCTTTGTTTATGCTAAACGCAATCTCACCTATTGACGGGAGATACAGATCAAAAGTAGACGCTCTTGCTGGATTTTTTTCAGAAGAAGCACTTATCAAATACCGAGTACTCGTTGAAATTGAGTATTTCATAGCGCTTTGTGAAATTCCTTTACCTCAATTAAAACAATTTGATAGCTCCCTTTTTAAAGACCTAAGAGCTATTTATGAAAATTTCTCAACCAAAGATGCACAAGCAATTAAAGACATCGAAAGCATTACAAACCACGACGTAAAAGCTGTAGAGTATTTTATAAAAGATAAATTTGATACACTTCAAATTTCTGAATTTAAAGAATTTATACATTTCGGACTCACATCACAAGACATCAATAATACCGCAATACCGCTCAGTATAAAAGAAGCTATTTCGGCTGTATATGTACCAGAGTACAACGCTTTGATCGATTGCTTAAAAGGATTAGTAATTGAATGG
>Ga0209199_1005153_pt1 | contig 11566 bp, 17 predicted proteins | sample COGITO_mtgs_1105_7_FD_184805 | JGI IMG/M metagenome (GOLD analysis project Ga0209199, IMG submission 184805) | Pelagic marine microbial communities from North Sea - COGITO_mtgs_110523 (SPAdes) (version 2) | ecosystem: Environmental > Aquatic > Marine > Epipelagic ...
TTATCTAAAACACTCTTGGGTGTTGGATGGTATCCTAAAGCAACAGTACAATGTACTAAGGTAATGTCACAACTACTTAACTACAGACGCTTCGGCTTCGGTCATTCCCTAAAACAATGGGGCGTGGCTTTCGGAGACCAGAAGGGTGACTATACTGGTGGTTGGGAAGAGTTCAATGAAGATATGTTTACATACATGAAACAAGACGTAAGACTTGGTACTCGTGTTTATAAAGCATTGATGCAAGAAGTAAAGAACTATGTGACAGCTAGTAACTCTAAAACAATACTTAAAGCATTACGCTCTGAAATGAGAATGGATGAGATAATGGTTAAGCAAAGCCGTAATGGTTGGTTGTTTAATAAAGAAGAAGCTATTTCCCTTATGGGTGATATAGAAGATAAAATGAAAGCCACAGAAGATTTCATTAATCCTAAACTACCTCCACGATTGAAAAGGACGGATGGAAATGACAAAACAAAGAAACCGGCTTTCACGAAAGCAGGAAAGCCACTTGCATGGATGCGTAATTGGTTTCAGCTTGGCGATGAGTGCACTGTTGATGGTTGTGCTATCTGGGGCGAGTTCACCCGGATTGAATTCATTGATGGTGATGTGGGCAACACTGACACTGTTAAGAGGCACCTTTATACTCTTGGATGGCAACCTGACGAGTGGAACTGGAAGAAAATCAACGGACAGTTCATCAAGACAGGAGCCAAACTCTCAGACAGTTCCTTGGAGCGACTCGGAGATGTAGGTCAAGCCTTAATGGAATACTATACTTTAAGGTCTAGACTTTCTATTATGAAGGGTTGGTTCGAACACATCGATGACGACTCAAGACTACATGGTGATGTATTTAATATTGGTACACCAACATTCAGACAGACTCACAAGATTATTGCTAACTTACCTTCTGGTAAAGCGGCATATGGTAAAGAGATACGTCAGTTGTTTATAGCCAAAGAAGGTTATACACTCGTATCTGCTGACTCTGCGGGTTGTCAGTTAAGACTTCTTGCTCACTACATGGGAGATGCAAGTTATACTAGAGAAGTTCTTGAAGGTGATATCCACCAGAAGAACGCAGACATTCTAGGTAGCTCTCGTGCTGATGCTAAACCTTTTATCTTCGCCTACCTCTATGGTGCCGGTGGTAAGAAGCTAGGCTCTATCTTAGGTGTCTCTGATGCACAAGGTAATAAGCTAAAGAAGAAGTTCACAGCGGCTTTCCCTGCATTGGGTAAGCTAATCGCTAAAGTAGAGAACATCTCTGAACATACTGGATTCATTCCGGGTTTAGATGACAGACCTATTTATGTTGATAGTAAACACAAGGCTCTTAATTACCTTATTCAAGGTGCAGAGGCGGTGGTTATGAAGGCTACTGTAATTATGATTGATGAGAAGCTAACAGAGGCGGGGATAGATTACACCCACTTGTTGTTCTATCATGACGAGCATACAGTAGAAGTAAGAGAAGACCAAGCGGAACAGGCTCGTGATATCATCATGGAATGTTTCAGAGAAGCCCCGAAGCAATTCGGAGTAAACATAATGGATTGTGGCGATTGCATCATTGGTGACAATTTCTACGCTGTACACTAAAGGAAAATACTATGACACCTGAAGAAGTTTATAATGAAACATTAGACATGGCAAAAACCATAATCAAACATAACGAAGCACTAGATTCCTTAGACATAATTCAAAAAAATACACTTACTGAAGCGCAAAACATTTTGTTAGAAAATCATAAGGTAGCTAGGTTATGTTATGAAGCAGAAGAATGGGAAGAAACCCCTGAAGAAAAGGAAATTTTCGAAAAAGCGGTAAAGCTATCTAAACCCATTTATATTGAAAGACTTAAAATAGTTCAATTAATGGGCGTGCTATTGCCTTATGCGATGGTAGCCGGAATTGTTGCAATAGCTTACTTTATATTTACTTAGGAGAATACTATGGAAAAATTAATTAACAACCACGTTATCTTTGCTATAGACACAGGACACGACTTACATCAACATGCTAAGTTTATGCGTTACCTTGACACTAAGAATGTTCTTGAGCCTTTACGGTACCAACCAAAGTTATGTGTAGGTGCTTGGGACAACCAAGTAGAATACTCCTTTATGATGGACTACAACGACTACTATACATGGGTACATGATAGTGGTTGGGTAGACCGTCAAGAATGTGTTATGATTATGAATCCTGTTAATCCTCGTCACACTACTCGTTATCAAGCAACATTCAGAACTCGTTTTGATTGGGAAGAAGATGACTATGCGGGCGAGCTAATTGTTAAAGACTTATCTGAAATCCTTCGTGATAAAGATGAGAACTTTACAGCAGTAATGGGTACTAACCAATTCTATGTACTCAAATGATTAACAAAGAAATACAAAACAGGATTAGGCTGTCAGTAGCCGCCTTTTCCTATGAATATCAATCTGACTCCATTATGTCTGATGCTGAGTTCGACGCACTAGCTAAACAAATAAATCCCAAGGAATCAACTGGGAATGATGTTATGGATAGGTTCTTTAGAGAACAGTTTAACCCAGACACAGGCATGTGGATACACAATCACCCTAACCTAAGAGGGTTAGAAATAATCTACAACAAGTATTATAAAGGATTTTAACATGATAATAGAAGTAGGAAAAACATACAACGTCACTAACGCTAATAAGAAATGTGTTGTTGAAATTGAAATGTATCGACACAAAGATGAAGACTTAAAAGGTGTTAATACAGAGATTGTCTGGAGAACAGGCGAGTTTAATATCGAAATAACAAGTGAAGAAGAAGCAGAATCATTACAAGACATGATGGGCGAACATGGTTCAGAGTTTTGTACAGACTGCTTTGATACCTTTGAAATGGAATCTTGTTGGGACGGTCAAGGTGAGGACTTAGAGCCTTGGACTTGCGGTTGGTCTTCAGGAGAGTTCGAAGATTTCTTAAACGAATACTATGATGCAGACGAAGGTGGTTATGATTTCTTAATGGAAAGAGACTTTGAACCATTTGAATGTCTATGGTATATATCTAACGGAATAATAGTAGAGGAAGTAGAAGTATGAATGAAGAATTAACACAAATGTTTGACGTATTCTATGCTAACATTAAGTTTGGTTTAGTGCCACTTAGTGGCGAGATGCAAGACCATCTTAGAGAGCTAGAAGACAAAGTAGTTCGCTTTAAGTATGACATCGATGAAGCTGATGAAGAGTATCATTGGGGTCAAGGTTTTGATTCTGGGTTCTCAGAGGGCTATGACAAAGGCACAGAAGAAGGCTATGATGATGGCTATAATAAAGGTGTTGAAGAAGTAGACGACTTAAAGATTCAAATAGAAGAGTACCGAGATATGGTAGATAACATGAGAACATGGTACGAGGAGAACCACCGATGACATTCCAAGTAACTAAAGCACACAAACTATCAGACCAAATGGAAGCACTAGCTTACGACTGGGTATTTGAAGACGTATGTCGATACTTCGGTGTAGAAGACTTATCAGAGCTAACAGAGATGCAAGCAGACGCTCTCTATGAGTATGCTGAAGACTTACCAGACCACACTGACCCAATAATTGGTACGGTGTTAAGAACAATGCATTGGCAATGGGAAGAGGAGAACCTTTAATGTTTACAGTAGACCAAGAAGGTAGTAGCACAATAATTACTACACTAGATTCGACAGGTGAAAATTCAGACATAGAAGTAATTCTAGACCCTGAAGAGGTTGTCATTAGGCAATGGGATGAAGACTGGCAACAGTATCAAGTCATGTTTATGTCTCATCAACAATTAAACGACATTAAAACAGCAATGGAGAATAAATGAATACAGAGAAATTTCAAAATGAAATAGCAAAGTTCTATGAGCCGGGAACTACAGAAGAAACACTATTCCTTGGGCTAGCGTCTGAGGTTGGTGAAGTAATGCAGTCTAGAGTAAAAGAAACCCGTAAGGGACTAGAGTGTACCGCAGAGATAGCAGACGAGCTAGGTGATGTACTCTGGTATATCTCTACTATAGCTCAGTCTAGAGGCTACTCTCTGGCTGACATTATGCAAGACGTTGTAGACAAATTAAAGCTACGACAAGAAATGGCGGGCTACGATAGCCATGGCTTTTATAAAACAGGACCAAGGTAAATATTATGAACTATCAAAAACAACACAACTTAATTATCAAAAACGGAAGCAAAGACAAACCTTCCGATGGAAGATACTATGAAAGACATCACATACTTCCTATTTGTTTAGGCGGTGGTGATAGTGACAACAACTTAATATACTTAACAGGTCGTGAACACTTTGTTATTCATTGGCTATTATACAAAATAAACAAAGGAAACAAAGACTTAGAAAGGGCTTTTAAAGCTATGGGCATTACCTCTCGTTCTTTTGAAAAGAAAAGAATAAAAAAGGCAGACAAGTTATCTAATCTTTACTTAGATGGGAAGATTAATTTAAGCAACTTCAAAGCAACTGTTCAAAGTTATGAAGCTCTGTCGTCTGTGACTAAATCAAAAGAATATCGAGAAAGCGTATCAGGATTAACAAGCCCTGTGGCAAAATTCTTATTTGACTTCTATAACGAAAAAGGTGAGATTGTACATGAGGGAACTTATGCGACTTTTGCCAAATCGTTTAATTTTACGTATGGTCCAGTGTATCAATCTTTTAAACACAAAGGCTTTTACAAAGAATGGACTGTAGGAAACAAAAGAGATAACCCTTACAGAACAAAAGCACATCTTATAGATATGTTTGACGCAAAAACAGGAGAGCTTGAGTTAGCTAGGTTTAAGGCGCATGAGCAAAGTGACTATTTAAGAGAAGCTTATGGGATATTTCCATCAAAAGTTTCTGCAATTTTAAATGGAAAACAAAGACAAACTAAAGGATATACATTCAGAAAAAGTGTATAAAAACAAGGGACAAAAATGGGGTCCCCTTATGACCAAAGGTCTCCCTATCTATTAGGGATTTTAACTAAAGGAATAATTATGACATTAGCTATTATTGATGGTGATGTTCTCTTATATATGAGTATATGGGGTTCAGAAACATTAGAACAAGGTAAGACTAAATTTAAATCAACTATGAGTGATGTTACTAACTCACTGTTCACCAAAGACTATGTTATGGCCATGGGTGGCCCTGACAACTATAGATGTGACTTGTATGTAGACTATAAAAGGTCTGCTAGTCGTGTTAAGTCGAAATCTACTAAACCAGAGTGGTTTGATGATTTGAAGTCTTGGACAGAAGAATACTATGACGGATGTATTATCACTGACAACTGTGAAGCTGATGATATGGTTCGTGTATGGGCTGTAGAAGCTAAGAAAGCAGGAATACAGCACTGTGTAGTAACAATCGATAAGGACTTAGATTGTATCGAGGGTAATCACTATAACCCTAGACTCAAGACTCTTTATCAAGTATCAGATGAATGGGCTGGTTACTTTTACTGGAAACAGTTATTGATGGGTGATTCCACTGATAACATTCCCGGTATTGCAGGTATCGGTCCGAAGAAAGCAGAGAAGATTCTAGAAGGCTCTAAGAATAAAGAAGAGCATATAGAACGAATCTGTCGTGAATATCATAACGCTTACGGTGACAATGGTTTTGACCATATGTTACTGAACGGTAAATTGTTACACATCTGGAGGCATATCAATGACCACTTCGTCATCAAAAAAGAAGTATACGAAGCCGCTCTTAAAGGCTGAACTAGGACACTGGAAGACTAAGGTTAAAGTAAACCCTAGTAAAGCTTTCGGTTTCCTATACTGTATACATAACACAGAAACAAACCAATACTACTGGGGTAAGAAACAATTCTTCCACGGTGGTAAAAAGAAATCAAAGACTTACGGTAAAGAAATGACTTGGAGAACCTATACAGGCTCTTCTGTCCACTTAAAGAAAGATATAGCACTAATCGGTCATGACAAGTTTACATTTGAAATAGTAGACGTATACAAGACTAAAGGTGGGTTATATCATGCAGAAGCTTATTGCCAGATGATATCAGAATCAATGACTGAATATCTAGATGACAAGAAGACTCCTCGGTTCTATAATAGACAGATAGCGGCTATTAGGTTTGTTCCTAAAGAAGCCGTTACCAAGAAGACTCGTGAGTATATCAAGGAACTAATGACTAAATATTAGGAGATATAATGGGTAGAATAGTTACGAAAAATCAACCATGTAATGCTTGTGGTGGCTCAGACCCACTACAGATTTACGAAGATGGTTCAACGTTCTGCTTTTCATGTAGAACATCAACACAAGGCAACAAACAGGAGAAGCCAATGATTACTAATGACGACGGGTTCTCCACAGTTGATACGTGGGGACCAAGCTTAGATGAAGTCCAAAGAGACTTTCAATCTAGAGGTTTCAGAGAAAGAAACGTATTTAAACAAGTATCAGAACACTACGGTGTTAAGGTAGGCTATGACTTAGATGGTGTGATTGATAGTCACTACTATCCTTATCATATAGACAACGAACTATCAGGCTACAAAGTAAGACAACTACCAAAGAAGTTTACTTCTATCGGTAAAGTCAGAGGTGGCTTATTCGGACAACAACTCTATAACGGCGGTAAACGATTAGTTATAACAGAGGGTGAGCTTGACGCTATGGCTGTACAATCAGCATGGTATAAACGTTACAAGACATTCTATCCTGTTGTATCTGTTCGTTCTGCTTCTTCGCTAAAAGACTTAGTAGAAGAAAGAGACTGGATTAGAAACTTCGATGAAGTAATCTTATGGTTCGATGGTGATGATGCTGGTCGTGAAGCAACGAAAGAAGCGGCTCGTATTATCGGTTATGATAAAGTTAAGATAGCTAAATCAACTGAGAAAGATGCATCAGACTTATGGATTAAAGAACCTGATAAAGTTCTTACTTCTGTATATGATGCTACAGATTACACACCCGCTGGTATTCTAACTAAAGAAGACTTGTGGACACAACTAGAAACTTACAACGACTTAGAATCAGTACCTTATCCTGAGAGTATGACTGGTCTCAATGCTAAACTTAAAGGCATGAGAGGCGGTGAGATTACTCTATGGACATCAGGCACTGGCTCTGGTAAATCAACACTACTTCGAGAGATAGCAGTACACTTGTTAGATGAAACAGAAGACAAGATAGGTATTGTTTCCCTCGAAGAATCACCCGCAGAAACTGCCCGTAAGATGGCAGGGATGGCATTAAATCGAAACCCAGCGGCAGAGGAGATTCCGTTAGATGAACTTAAAATCGGTTACGACCAACTTTTCGGTACTGATAGGGTACTTGTATTGGACCACCAAGGTAGTATTAGCGACGGTTCTATTATGGACTTCCTTGAGTATATGTGCCTTTCTGGTGCTAAGTATGTCTTTGTTGACCATATTACAATCTTGGCTTCAGAAGGTGCTGAAGGGCTTACAGGCAACGAAGCCATAGATAAGATAATGAATGACTTACTACGTCTAGCTAAGAAGTACAATGTATGGATTGGCTTAATCTCACACTTGAGAAAGACAGACAACAAGGGTAGGTCATTTGAAGAAGGTAAACTACCTAGCATGGACGACATCCGTGGTTCAGGTTCAATTAAACAAATCAGCATGGACATCATAGCCTTTGCTAGAGATTCAGGAAGTGCAGATGAAATTGAAAGAAACACAATTAAAACAAAAGTCCTCAAATGTCGTTATACTGGTCTTACAGGCCCATCAGGAACATTGCTTTATAACTTTCCAACTGGTAGACTCTCTAAGGGAAACGACTACGAAGAAGGCGGAGAAGACGATGCTGGGACACAATTCCAAAGGGTGTAAACAAAATGAACATGACTGACAACGAACTAATCTATGTATCTGTAATCTTACAACTGTTGTATGATGGAAAAGCAGATACCTCACCCTTATCACCTACGATAAGGAGTTTCTTACAGGGTATTATTGACGAGTACGAAGAAGACCCGACAGACCCTATGAACAAACAGCTTTACTATGCGTGTAACACGATGTTAGAATCAAATATAAAGGATTATCACTAATGTTAAATAAACAAAAGATGGATGACTACTTTGAGAGCTTTATCTCAGTAGCTATCAAGAATAAAGACCACCTAGAAATATTCTTAGGTCAAGTAGACACTATGTCAGTTGAAGACAAAGAGTACTTACGTGACTTATGGGACATTGATGCAGGTGTTGAAGAAGTATTAAATGAAGAAGATATCCTAGACATGGATAAAGACGAATTAGAAGACTATGCGTTGGAAGAGTTTGACGTAGACTTAGATAAGCGTCACAATATAGCAACATTAATTGAAGAAGTAATTGAACTTAAAGAACAAAAGGAAGACTAACTATGAACGCATACGAATCATTCATCCATCTTTCTCGCTACTCAAGGTATCTAGACAGTGAAAACCGTCGTGAGACTTGGGAGGAGACTGTAGACCGTCTGATTGGTTTCTGGAAGAACCAAATAAGCGATAACGTATTAACTAAGGATGAGTTTAAACAACTACGCTCTGCTGTATTAAACAGAGAAGTAATGCCATCAATGAGAGCAATGTGGAGTGCTGGAGAAGCATTAGCACAAAACCCTTTCCGTGGCTACAACTGTAGCTTTAAGCAAGTAAACCACCCACGAGTGTTTGACGAGATACTATATATCTTAATGTCTGGTACTGGTGTTGGTTTCTCTTGTGAGACTGCAGAAGTAAACAAACTACCGATTGTTAATGACAACTTCGTAAAGACTGACCGTGTCATCACTGTTGAAGATAGTGCTGAAGGTTGGGCTAAAGCTTTACGTAAGTTAATCGCTGACTTGTACTTAGGTAACATACATCAGTGGGATTACTCTAAAGTACGTCCAGAAGGCGCAAGACTAAAGACTATGGGTGGTAGGGCTTCTGGTCCGGGTCCACTTATGGAACTATTCGACTTTGTCACTATGACATTTAATAAAGCGGGTGGGCGTAAATTACGACCTATCGAAGTACATGACTTAGTATGTAAGATTGCTGAAGTTGTAGTCGTTGGAGGCGTTAGACGCTCTGCACTCATCTCAGTATCAGACCTATTAGACCCAGAAGTACGTGACTGTAAGTCAGGCGCTTGGTGGGAACGTGATGCACAACGAGCATTAGCTAACAACTCTGCCGCTTATGATAGCAAGCCTTCTATGGCTGTATTCATGGACGAATGGGTTTCACTAATGAAATCTGGTTCAGGTGAACGTGGTATCTACTCTAGATATGGCGCTCATGCATTAGCACCAGCACGTCGTAATGCTGAATTAATTAAAGGTACAAATCCTTGTGCTGAGATTCAGTTACGTGACGGTCAGCTATGTAACCTATCAGAAGTTGTATGTCGTGTAGATGATACAGAAGAAGACTTAGCTCGTAAGATTAAGTTAGCTACTATATTAGGTACACTACAAGCTTCACTTACAGACTTTAAATATGTACGTAAAGTATGGCAGAAGAACTGTGAAGAAGAGCGCCTATTAGGTGTGTCCTTAACAGGTATTCAAGACTGTAAGATACTAAGAAACCCAGACCCTGCTATGCTAGAAAGGCTACGAGATGCGTCTGTTAAAACTAATATTGAATATGCTGAAAAGCTTGATATCAACCCCGCTACCGCTATCACTACTATTAAGCCTAGTGGTACTGTTAGCCAACTGGTGGACTCATCATCAGGAATACACGGACGCTTTAGCCCTTACTACATCCGTACAGTAAGACAAGCAAACAATGACCCGTTAACAGACCTTCTTAAAGACCAAGGAGTTCCTAACGAGCCAGATGCAATGAACCCTAACAAGACAACTGTCTTCTCTTTCCCTATCAAGTCACCTGAAGGTGCTACACTAGCTAATGAACAATCAGCTATTGAACAACTTGAGAACTGGAAACTATTCCAAAAGCATTGGTCAGAACATTCTGTGAGTGTTACTGTTTATGTTAAGGAAGAAGAGTGGATGAATGTGGGTGCATGGGTATACGATAACTTTGATTACATCACTGGTGTATCATTCTTACCGTACTCAGAACATACGTATCAACAAGCACCATACCAAGACATCTCTAAGGGTGAATTCCTTAAAGCTGTTGCGGACTTCCCTGAAGTTGACTTCTCATTGTTACCTAACTTTGAAGAAGATGACAACACTGAAGGCGCTCAAACATTAGCTTGTTCCGGTGGAGCTTGCGAAATACTATAATAACTAAGACCTCGGTATGTCTCTAAACTGCCTCTTTAATCAAATGTGAAAGGAAAAAGAATGTTAAAATATTTTATAATAGCAATCACAGCACTATCTACTATCGGTGCTAATGCGGAGACATTATCCAAAGTAACACTTGACAGTGGACAAGAAGTAATTCACTTCGAGGGTAAATACGAGAAAGGAACAGCAAAGCGTTTATATGACTATGCTAAAGAAACAGGACTTAAGACAGTATCGTTTAACTCAGGTGGAGGAATATCTACTGAAGGTGATGGTGCGGCTTGGGTAATGGATAACTTACAATTAGTAGCTCTTGTTAAGAAAGAGAACTCTTGTATGTCGGCTTGTGCTATAACTATGTTAGGCGCTCCTGTAGTTATCATCAAAGGTCTTGTAGGGTTTCACCCTGCTTACTTACCGGTTCCTATGAAAGACGGTGATAAGGCTTTTACAACAGCTCAGAAAATATCTATGAACGACACTATCTTCTTGAAAGATAAGGGAGTTTCTAATCAAGTAATCCGTACTATAGGTTACTTTGGTAAGCCTGACATGTTCTTTATATTAACTGATTCTTCAGACTGGAGAAGAATGTTTGACAAGACTAACAAGCCTTACACAAATCTTGAACTATTAGGTAAGATGTGGCACTCAAATATTATTGGTGCTTATCTTGCTGTTACTAAGAGAGGAATTACATTATGATTCGATTCTGGAAAATATGGACAGTACTTGTCCTTATGATACTAGCTACTGCACTAGGTTACTACTGGGGTGCTGTAGACTTTATGATTAACAACGACTTCACTTACTTATCATTCGTAAACATAGCTATCTTGTATGGCTTTACTGTGTCTGTATTATATCAAGCTTACAATAAGAACTTTGAAGGCTCTGACAATCAATGGTTCTTGTCTGATGCTGTATTATCTATCGGTATGGTGGGCACACTATCAGGCTTCTTGGTTGTTCTATACAGCACATTCCAAGGCTTAGACCCTAGCAACACAGACTCTATGAGAACTGCTATTGAGACTCTTGCTTCTGGCATGGGTACAGCACTACTTACTTCTTTAGTTGGCTTAATCGCTTCACTAATTATGAAGTATCAGTTAGTAACATTGGAGAGTTGATATGAGAAAGTATTCATCTAACCTAGCATTTATTGACTTATTATTCAATATGTTAACAGGTTTTACATGTTTATTTATCATATCATTCTTGTTGATAAATCCTGTCGCTAAAGACGGGGTTGTAGAACCACCTGTTAAAC
>Ga0209199_1005164_pt1 | contig 11549 bp, 8 predicted proteins | sample COGITO_mtgs_1105_7_FD_184805 | JGI IMG/M metagenome (GOLD analysis project Ga0209199, IMG submission 184805) | Pelagic marine microbial communities from North Sea - COGITO_mtgs_110523 (SPAdes) (version 2) | ecosystem: Environmental > Aquatic > Marine > Epipelagic ...
CAAGTTCTGAACTTCGCAGCGCGGCTTGATATTTACGCCAAGCTTACGTGCCGCCAAACCATAGGAGGTACTCAATCTGTATGGGTCAACATAGCCGTCTGTTGGAAAAAATGTGATGCGTTGTGCATTATTGACATCCAACCAAGGAGCTTTCTCAGTCGCTTCTAAAGCATTTAGGGTTTGACAAGGGATGTTATTGTCTTCGGCGTCTTGCTCCATGCGCACTAATTCATTTATGCGCTCTGGCGAGCTAGCGATCCGCATACTGCCCACCGCGTGGAATCCAATTGTATCGCCCAATGCTCTTTCAAGTAGTGGTATTGTTTCACAAGTCCGTTTTGTCATTGCCGTCTGTGAAGGTTTTGTTGTGACTTGTAGTACCAAGCCAGCAGCTCGGCTGGACGCGGCACTAGCCAGTTCATTGCGTTCGAGAACGACAACACTATCCCGGCTGTCTCGGGCCAGATGGTAAGCAATGGACAAGCCTAAAATCCCTCCACCAATAATAATGTGGTCATAATTTTTCATGGATAAAGAATCTCCAAAGTATGATCAGGGTAGGCGCCAATAGATAGTTAACAATACCACGTCTAGAATTAATGTTGGACGTAAATTCAACATGGAATATTTTCTGGACTGCTAGAGTTCAGATTTCTGTGAATATTCATAAAATTTGACTGTTCAACATTGGGTGGGTTCGATTAATTGTAGCATCGATGACTGTGGATCTTACAACTGCGTTTTAAAACTCTCCAAGGGTTCTTCACCCCGACCTGTCTGAAACATATTCCGCAGCTGTCATCCTGTGATATTCGATTCTCTCGTATCCAAGATCAATCGGTTGGGTATCAACAACCTCGATGTTGGCGTCATTTGCAAGAGCAGTGCGTAAAGCGATGCTGGTTATATTCACGCTAAACGACGTTCCCATAAACACTACGTGCTGAGCGTCATGCATCCAATCCTCTGCTTCTGACATGCGGTAGAGTTCGGTGTAGTATTCATCAAATAGCAATACGAATGGCTTCAGGGAGACATCAGGCTCTGGTGTGAGCGTAGTCTTGGATATTTTAAACGCATCCAGCAAGACAGGGATAAGGCGTGCGCTATCGTCCAAATCATCGCAGGCCGACGCCACGTCTTCCCAAGGGGCGTCTATCAGCGGCACATCTAGCCCCTGCTCGTGCAGCACTGTCACCCTGTCCAATCGTCCGTGGATTGGCACGTATGCAGCATTCCCAGCCTTACCGTCCAAGCCATCTATATTTTGCGTGACGAGCCGCTTATCAGCCAGCCAGTGATGAACTGTGTTGGGCTTTAAATGGCGATACGACGCAAACCGTTTGAAGTACCACAGTAGAAACTCGTCTGGGTGTGATAAATACATCTGCCGCGTGGCCATCTCTTGCGGCGTGTAATTCTGACTGCCAACAGTCCAAAGGCCATCCGTACCCCGAAAGGTCGGAATGCCACTTTCCGCGCTTACGCCTGCGCCAGTTATGTAGAGCGTGTTGTCTTCAACCACTATTAAGCTCCGTCACATAATTATAATAGCAGGGCTTAAAGACTGCACTTTAATCAATTTTGCCATCATTTATTGCCTGCATTACATTAAGATTATTCTTTCAACTTTATAATTTCGGCGATTCTCTGAATCGGACCCTTGTTTTTTTGTTCAGATATGATTTTGCCAATTTGGATCGGTTTATAGTGCGGATATTTTTTTGCAATAAGACTTACCTTTTCATCGTATGCCATATCACTCAATTCAATAAATTCTTCGTACATAATACTATTTTCAAACTCGCTCAGAGGGTCTTGCTTGCCGTCCAAGTATCGCCTTGTCGGGTTTTGTAAGTGTTGAATAAGATCATCTACGTGATGTTCAAGAACATGTTGTGGGTTACCTTTTAGCCAGCGGATCATGGCGTTTCTATCCCTGCCGCCATAATACCAATCAAACCAGTAGTGTTCGTAAAGCGATTGCTCCGCTTCCAAACGCTCCGTCTCTTTATCTTTGTTGCTCATGCTTCACCTCTCAAAAAAAGAAATCCAGATGCGCTTATGCTCCGCGCGGCAAACACCAAACATTAAGCGAATAGTTTTTGTACTCGCAGCAAGAGCGCAGTCTTGATATCTGTCAACAAAGAAATCTACCGATTAGAACCAATGTGCTTAGACAAAAACTATATCTATTAGAACGTAGCCGAACGATCCAATACACCCGCTGTCCTGCGGTGCTTCAGCTTAACACTCAATAATTCGCCAATTCGGTCGTTCTTATAAGTGAAACAATTTCATTGTTTTTCTCCCCTGTTGAACTTGGTGGGTATTTTTACCCACCATTTTTTTTGCGCTGAACATATTTGTTGAGTGACGCGCGGGGTCTGTGCTGTTATATATCGAAAGTAAGCACAGGCGCGTTCCATGCTAGTCAAAAAAGCCTCACTGATGCTTGCCGTTGCAGCGTTACCTTAGGATTTTAGTGATGAGCGTTATTAATATTACAGAAAACACATATTATACAGAAAACCTTACGATCCCAGTTATTCACTATGGGACAGTAAATGATGCACCAATTTTCATTGCCAATACATCAATGACCTTATATTTAGAGGGCAATCCGCAACTCGACTATTCATATGATAACTATCAAGAATTCGCTGGATTTTCTGTCGACACAGGGTTAGTTCTTACAATATTCGGCGAACAGATAGTTCCTATATTTGAAGAATATTCAAATGCTACTTCCTCAATTGACCGGGTTAAATCGGATAGTCACTTCTATGATGTGTTAATTGTAGAAGTTGCCAGCGATGAATATCTGCTTGTAATTCTAGGTTCGGACGATCCGGCGTTTGTTACCGGTAGAGATTCTGTACTTACTGATCAGGCAAGTTTTGATCAATTTATTTTTGCAATCAATGATTCTGTACCAATACCCGCTGATATGCCCTATGGACCCGGCCAGAACTTTTTTAATCAGGCCGGGTTACTGAACGCTTTTAAACAGATGGGGATCGCTAATCATTTCCATTACAATTTCACTACAAGTGAAACGATTTCAGGTAGCGCCGGTGCAGATATGCTTCATTTGTCCTTCATCGATGACGATGATTTCAGTGGCTACGTTGAGAACGGCGCGTTAATATTTGGCAGTTCCGACAGTAAAAATAATAGTTTAACGATCACGGATGCGTTTGGCGCGGACAGTCGGATTGAATACTTAACGTTTAGTGACAACGTAACGGGTGAAAATCTAACGTTCCGTTTAGCAAGTGTCACAGATCAATTCACCGGCAGTCACATTTGGTATATCGGCACCAAAGATGCGGACACACTTGTCATGACCGATAATGCAAACAGCTTGGCTATGACCAGCGATGGTAATGATCACATCACTGTGGGCGATGGCGGCGGCGCTATTCTTGCCGGGGCTGGTGACGACACGCTGATCGGTGGTGAGGGTTATGACGAGCTGGATGGTGGCGCGGGTGATGACTATCTGGATGGCGGCGCGGGTGATGACTATCTGGAGGGCGGCGATGACAACGACATCCTCGATGGTGACAATGGCAATGACGATCTATTCGGTGGAGCTGGTGACGACTTTCTGACTGCTGGAGATGGCGACGACGAGATCTACGGCGGTTCTGGTAACGATTATTTACATGACGACTGGGGCGGAAACGACATTTTTGACGGTGGAGATGGAACTGATTGGTTGATGTTCATTGCTAAAAGTTCAGGCGTCGTAGTTGATGTGAACAGTGGCTCCGTCACTTCCCACTTTGTACCACCAGCATGGTCCGATACGCCTGAACAAGACGAATTAGACACGATTATATCAATTGAAGGATTTGGTGGGACTAAATATTCTGATATTTATTTCGGCTCATCGGCAAATGAAACCTTTCGCGGTGATGATGGTAATGACACCTTAAATGGCGGTTCTGGCGACGACATTTTAAGAGGCGGCGACGGCAATGATCGGCTCTACGGTGGATTAGGAGACGATACTCTTAACGGTGGCACTGGTAATGACACGATCACTGTTGGAACGGGCACTGATAAGGTTAATTATGGTAAGGGCGACGGCAACGATATAATCATAGGCTTTGAAGAAGGTGTGGATGAGCTGGTTTACCAAGGCTTTACCACTGAGGAGAGGGCACAGTTTATATCGTCCACAACTGCGCAAGGCCATACACTGATCACTCACACTGACGGGTCGACGATCCTTAAGCAGTCAATAGTTTCAGACGTCGTTGGCGGTCTGAATATCGAGCAGCTTTCGAAGACAGGTGATGTTGTCACTTACGGCCTTATCGCAGACGCAAGCTATGATTTGGGGGGAGATGGCATTGGGGCTTTGGATATTAAGACTATCAACTTTGATCCAACTAAATTTGGTTATGTTGAAGGTAGTTTGACCTCGGATCATTATGGGCAACTTTTAATTGCAAACGGAATTAGTGCTTCTGACGGTGTTGTGTCAGGCGTTGCTATGGGGCTTACGGCTTTCACCGACTTCTCTCAGCCAATTGCTGAGTTCCAAATGACAGTTCTAGATACCTCGGAACCTATTTCCATCAGTATTACAGGAACATTATTCGACGGAGACGCAGCGCCAGATACGATTGAAACGTTTGATTATACTTCTAGCACGCTCACAGCAACAGTCATTACACGTGATGACACAGCTATGGATGGGGTTACGATAACGGCCTCTGATAATAGCCACACCACAGATAGCTCAGGTCAGTTGTCGTTTGAGGTGTCTAACGGCTCAGACGTTGTTATGGAGGCATCGTTTGCCATTGACGACAGCGCAACGAGTGCCATCAATTCCATGGACGCGCTACAGGCTCTGCGTATCGCTGTTGGTCTGGATACCTCTAACGGTCCTGCGACGCACGAAGATTATATCGCGGCCGACATTGATGGCAGTGGTTCGGTAAATTCTATGGATGCTCTGAACATTCTAAAATACGCAGTTGGCTTGGATGCGCCGGATCCACATTGGGTCTTCATCGACAGCGCTGCGGATCACTCAGCTATAAAGCAAACCTCGGTGAATTACGACACGGGCATGACCCTTGAGGGTTTCTCGGCGGATGCGTCTGTATCGCTGACGGGTATTCTGGTCGGTGATATTGATGACAGCTACAGTGGGCTGATTGCTTGAATTTTATCTGTTCCGGGTGTCTAGGTTTTTCTTGCTAGCCTTAATGAGATGTCTGCAGGTACGAGTGTGGGTCTGACAGGCGTTCTGTTTGGAGATGGGAGTGATACGTACGCCAGCTATCTGGATAGTGGCAGAGAGGTGGTTTAAGCCGCATTTTTGGCACCAAACCCAAACGGCTGTGCATGGGTTTTTGACCGTGCAAGTTTTGGGATTGAACCTGACGCTTAATCACCCTCAGGCATAAGCCCCGCATCTACGATCTGTTGTTCAAGCCGCTTTAGTTTGCCCATAACCCTACGCCCGACCTTAGCTGCGTGGCGCTGGGCTGCCAGCTTATCCTTCGTCTGTCGTCCGTGCTTGAGATTGGCCTCTGAGATGCGCTGTAAGCCCCGCTGAGTCCTAGGTCCAGTTGAGCGCCCGCCATGCAGCGCGCAGCGCCCATTGTGCTTGTATGCGGCCCTCTGACAGGCTGTGCCCTGACGTGTTTTTGCTAGGCATCTTTTACCCGGCCAGTTAGGGCCAAAGCGCGTATGAACCCCGATGCGAACGTTGCCTTTAACTAATGTCATAATACGCCTCCTATGTGGTGTTATAGTATAACAATTTTAAACTAACCGCCAGAGGTAGGGCAGTCGGTTTAATTTTTTTGTAATATTTTTTCGAGGTCACCGTTCGTGTCGAACCCGGTGTGTAGGGCGTCCTTGGACTTTGGCGCAAAAAGGGGGTATGGGAGCTGATTTATGATCCCGATGGTTGTTTGGCTCAAAGGTCTAGGGTACCTTGGCGCAGGACTGCTTTGCTAAGCCTTCATGCCAAGTCGCAATGTATATTTTTCGACTGACACTTTTCACAACCGACCAGTTTAAAGGAGGTGAGGGCGGTGTTCACAATTTCACCACACGCCAGCCACGCCGTCCGTCTGCCTTTGCTGGCTGGAGTTGATACCCCCCAACAATTTTGTTTGCATTTTTACCCAGTAATTGGCCCAGCTTGCTGGGATTTAGACCGCCACGTCCATCATCGACTTGAAACTCCAGCATTGCGTCTAGAAGGCTTTCGTTTTTAGTGGCTTCTTCTTTTGCCTTCCGAACTGTCGTTGGTGAAGAACCAAAAACAGCGTGCCAGTGTGTCATTAGATTACTGAGGTCTTCGCTGTCTGGGTTATGATTGAGCTGATCTAACAAAGCAGTTGCAGGATCGGGCAGGCCGAGCCAAATAAGCGGATGACGACAGTGATCTGACCATGCACCGTTAAACGTGGCGATACTGCTGATGTTGGTTTTTTGGGAATCTGCGTTTTTCCAAGCCATAATGAGTGTAAGCACCGCAGCAACGTATTTCCCCCGGTCTTGGCGAACCTTTTCTAAGGGGGTGTTCTCATAAGAAATCGTTGCAGGTGTTTCGCACTGTGGGTCTAAGTGAATTGTTATCACGCGCCTAAGCAGATCGCGTATTGGCCCTACATTATTGCCTGATCCTAGAAATAACGTACGAGTGCTGACTGATGCCGTCTTGCTGACTCCCAAAATGCGTTCCGTGATTTGTTCTGCGGTAAGTGCACGCTTGATGACGCCGTGTGGTGTCCAGTCGCCATCCATATCATCAAATTCTATAACCGCGGGTCCAGTTAACAGCAGGGACAGAATAACCTTGGTAGCTTCTTCAGATGAGGTCGGATAACTTATTTTGTGGTTTAGTCCGGGACCTGCAAAAGCGCCGATCAGTTCACACAAGTATGTTTTACCACTTCCCATAGTTGGTGCCCTAACGTGAAAGGCAGGGGCATGTGACAAAGTGGGACGCACTGTGGCCGTGACCATCGCAGAAATTGCGGCAGCTTTATCTGCCTCCGATACAAAGTGGAACTCGCTGAGTAGTCCCTCAAGCAGGCTCAGAGCCTCTTGTGCAGCTTCAACGGTAGGCTCGGGCATAGAAAATTGTTGAGCATCGAAGACGCCGAAAAGATGGGTCTGGGGATTATAACCCGGCTCAGTTATCAGCTTTCCGTTCGCCTCACTGAAATATGGCTGGCGGGTAAGCCCCGCAAGTGGCGGTAATCGCGCAAACTTTTGAGTGTCAAATAAGACGCTTACATGCCTTGCGGGGGGATCAGCCGGTACCCACTCGTCCTCTTTTTTGTCATACCTTTCCCAAGCTACCGCGATGGATAACTCGCGTGTTAAGGCTGGAGCCGTTGTTGGAATAATAGATGGGTCCCCACTGGTCGGGTCAGTTTTTATTGAAACGATCAACCCGCCCGACTGAAAATGATGCCCCCGGCTTGCCAGTTCTTTTTCTGCGGCATCCACAATTCGATCTAGTTGGCCTGCATACAAGCGGATTAAAGGTTTGTTCTGGGCTTGTGATCTTTGTAGTTCGAGAAATTCTAATAGTTCAAAAATATGATATTTATCGCCATGGGAATGCTGACAACAAAACCCGCCTGTTGGATAGTTTTCATCTGGTTCGAAATATGCGGTCCCATGATCAATCGCGTCCGTATGCTCAAAGACCCAAGGGCAGGTTATGTCATGTTTCCCTTCACCAAGCGGCGTTTTATAAAGGCCTTGCGCTTTAAGTTTCGCAAGGACAGGGCTTTCATCTTCTTTTTGCGTATGAACGCCTTTATCCGCGGAACCCGCATACCTTTGCTTTCGAGCTTTTTTGGTTTTCTTGGGGCGCCCGGCAGGCGCAAGTTCCAACTGAAGCTCTTCCACTATTGCATCAGGTGAATATCGATTGTCAGGGCACCATTCGACTAGACGGCATTGAAACGGCGCACCATTTTCCGTTTGGTGCATAGGCTTTCCGTTTATGGCCACAGGCAGACGCGCCCAGCGGGTTGACGGTTGATTAGCGCCAGCATCGCATAATTCAGCATCGATAAGGCCATTCAGGAGGCGTTCAGCCACTGGAACATCAGTAATCGGCTCGCTCAGAATTATACCAGCTTGGTAATTGCTGGGGCTTGTCTCAATCAACCATGATAGGTCGAAGTCTTTAAAGCGATCCAAATCAACCTTGGTGCCTAGGTCGTCCAGCATTAGAAAATGGCATGCCGCAAACTGTCCCTTCAACGCCCGGAAGGACCCATTTTCGCCATGATAAAAGCTCGAACAATTAACATAGTTATTGGCTGTAGGCGCCAAGTTCGTTGTCGCTTGGTCAACTCGCCACGCTTTATAGCCACCTTTCGTTGGGTCACCATCCTTCGTGGAGACAGCCGCATAGGCTTGATCTGGCAGTGTTGGAAATACGGCGCCGATAAATTCTAAATTGGTCAGCTGTGAAACACCTCCCTCACCCCCCTTGTCGGGGCCGGTTCGCAAAAGTGGCAATTCGCTATCACATTCTATTTGGGGCTTAATCTGCCCTTGTTGCTGGTCCATGTTCGCAGTCCTGCTCTTGCCAGAATCCGCTGAAAATGATAGGTAAAAATGGTGATAAACCTTTTCTTTTCCCGTCAAGTTTCAGTGGCTTGGCGGGATTTTATTTTTTGGATTTTTCAGCCAGCTTAGCGATGGCTTGATTGACGGTTTTTGGTTGCCATCGTGGCATGGTCGGCGTGATGTAAATAGGCCTTGGCAGAACGCCATCCTTTACCAGCTCGTACACCTTTGACCGTGCGCAGCCAATAATTTCCATAACGTCTGTGATTTTCAACAGATGTTCAATCTGCGAGGATTTCACGCTGTTTTCTGTGCTTGAAGTCATAGCAACGTTTCCTGTGTTGGTTTCGTTGCTGACGTATAATGACCATAAATGTACGCTGGTCAAAAGGTTTAGGGGGTCAACTATTGTCAGAGCTTGACCCTTGGTTGATATTCAGGCCCCAATTATATTCGCCATTCCACCCGCTTTTTCTGGCACGTTTAATGATGTTCCTAACGTTATCTACTGTGATCGTGACTTCATAATCTTGTTGAACCTGCGCAGCGATGTCGGTATAGGCAGCGTCAACTTGCCCTTTTACGGGATTTAAGTACGAAAAGTGTTCTTTTACAATTTTATGAATAAATTTAGTCCCCATCTGCTTATCAGAAATTGGCTTTACACGCGCTTTTTTCAGTAATCGGATGAGTTCCTTACTTATTTCCGGGCTTCCATAAACAGGGTGCTTTTCCAATAAGTCCAGTAATATATTAAAATTTGGTGTAAATTTATAATTTACGAAAAACTCGTAGTAGATTTGATCAGTAACACCACAAGGCTGAACAAGATCGTTGGTGCCAAAAGGGTTATAATCACTGGGTCCACCAAAATGACCTTCCATCTCGACTTTTGTTTCAAGGCCACGAAAAGGAGGGCGTTGTTTCTGATACAGCTGTGATACTGTATTAATTGTAGGATCTTCATCAAAATTTGGAATATCACCATCACTCATTGCTATCTCCCATGGCAAAGGCACAATACCGTTCAGCGAGTTCGGCGCGCTGTTGAAATAGATCGTCTCGTCGATAATGTTTGTCGAGCCCTGCAAGTGCATGATCGACGTATCGGTCCACTAGGAATGTTTCGATGGGCGGATTTTGGTTCAATGCCCACGTTTTGAAAGTATTTCGAAATCCATGCGTAGTTATTGGCGCAAACTTTTGAAAATTGCGGCGCAGGGTTTCTGCATTGATTGGCTTGCGGCCATCAAATGAGAACGCGTAAACCTCATGTGATTGGTTGGCGTGTAGCTCTCTCAGTTCCACCAGCAGCCTCTCGGGCAGTTTGCTGGCAAATGATCGACCTGACTTCATTAAGCCAACCTCACGCGCCTCCACATTGCGCTCTGGCACGGTCCACACACCTGTTTTGAGGTTGAGGTGATCCCATCGCATATTGCTAACTACGCTAGCCCTGTGGCCTGTGATTGCAGCCAATCGCATTGCTGTTTTTATTGGCTGGCTAAATGGTGCGTTTTGCAACCAGTCCATCAACTCAGGTAATCTTGAAAAGTGAAGTGATGCTGCGTGGCGGACGTTTTTTTTGGGTATCGTAAATGAAGATTTACGTGGGCAGGGATTACCGTCGATAAGTTCGTCATCGTAAGCGGCTTCAAAAACCTCGTATATGAAGCCCAACAACTGTGACGCCTGTTCGGTGGTTGTGGTGAAAACCGGCTGCATGAACGACTTGATGACGGGTCTGCGGATTTTATCAAGGGGGAGGGTGCCTATGTGTTGCTGGGCATGGATTTCATACACTCTGATCGGTCTGCGCTCACTGGCAGTATTAATCCAACGGTTTGAAGCAACCTGCATTTTGTACCAAGCCCGATAGGCCGCGTCGAATGTTGGCACACGGCTCGTTTGCTGAGCATCGACGTCGTGCGCCTTAATCCGCTTTTCTAACGAAATGGCACTGTCAGACTTTGGTAATGCCACCCGCAGGCTTTCGACTGTGCATTCTTTAGCTTTGATCAATCTTCCTGAGGCTATTGCAATCTCGCGCGCCATGGCTAGCGGCATTTCAGGATAATCAGCGACATCAAGCCAATATGTTTTCTGGTCAACTGCGAAGCGCAGCTGGAATATTTTACGGCCAGCTTTATAGCCGCGCACATACAGCTTTGGGCCACACCGGGCGCGGGTGTTATTGTCTTTTGGCTTCCATCTTTTTATCTCAGTGTCAGTTCGAAACTGCATTACAGTATCTCCAAAATGGTACGATTTATGGTACATTTTATTCCAGTATATAGCAATACAGGAGAAGACAGATATGGACAGTATAGATCATAACCATCTGTATATAAATAATAATATGTCTTTTAACCTATTGATTTAAATATAAGTTCTATACTCTTCACCCGCACCATTATTCCCTTGTAGATCGACGTTATCTACAGTTATTCCCGAGTAAAGTTAATTTTTGTAGGGTGCTGTAGGGGTCAATCAACAGCGCAAAATGCGCTGTACGACGCAAATGCGCTATAATTTGCGCTGTACGTTCAGGGTTTTTTTTTGGTTCCTTTTATCCGTCAATCAACAACAGACCTTAGATAGTCCGGTGTCAGGTGAATATAATTTTTTCGCACAGTATCCACAGTATCACCCAAAAATGCTGCAACTTGTTCAATTGGCTTGCCATCGATAACAGCATTGGTCGCCCATGTGTGACGGAACACGTGCGCGGACAATCCATCAATATGTAATTCTTTGCCGACGCGTTTGATTGCTTCGTGGCAATCGTTAACAGAATCACAGACATAATCGTTAACCCGCTCTTCGTGATATCTTGTAAGTAATGGTATCAGTCTTGAAGATATCGGGATTGGCGGACGGCGTTTAATGGTTTGGTTGCGGCCATAGGGATTAAAAGTGATTATACGTCGTTCGAAGTCCACTTGTTCCCACTTCAGCTCTAGAATTGCCGT
>Ga0209199_1005169_pt1 | contig 11543 bp, 13 predicted proteins | sample COGITO_mtgs_1105_7_FD_184805 | JGI IMG/M metagenome (GOLD analysis project Ga0209199, IMG submission 184805) | Pelagic marine microbial communities from North Sea - COGITO_mtgs_110523 (SPAdes) (version 2) | ecosystem: Environmental > Aquatic > Marine > Epipelagic ...
CCCTTTAGTTCCAAAGTTACCAAGCAAAGTGTCCACAAATCTACGGGCAACTCAAATCGCTAGAATTGATTGACCGGGAGGTTCATGGTGTGTTTTCTGGAAATTTTTCCACTAAAGGTTGACATCCACCCCAATGTGGCATTTTACGAAGTTGGTCATCGGCAAAGTGTGCTGTTGCAACTTCAATTTTGTTGACAAAAGTTGACCTGCCAAACTAACAAACTCGATCACCTGCGAGTGCAGAAATACGCTTTAAAACAGGAGTATTTGATGGCAAATAGTGACGGTCATCCGCGATAATTCTAGCCCATTTAGGTAAATGAGAAAGTACCAAATCACCACGTGATGGATGCGTATTAGTGATGTAATAAAGTCCTATGGGTACGCTTTCAGATGCATTCCAAACCAGTTTTATGGGTAAGAGTTGAAGTGTTGAAAGGCCAAGTAGAAGCGTGCCAAATGCCATTGAAGATATGATTTTTTGTTTGGCGTTACCTTCACACATCGGGCTGTTCCGAAGTCGATCTACGGCTTGACGCTTCACTCTAGGCATTCAAATCCTCTATCGCATACAGCACTCGAAACCCGTACTTTCGATATATTGGGCCGTTACCGTATACCCGCATTTTCGCAAGTGTATTTGGTTTTAAACCAAGGTAATCTGCTGCCTGTTTGGAATTCAGGAATGTTGGTTTCGGAGATGTCAGGTTGTTAATGTCCATGTCAGTTTCCTTCTCGTTGCGCACCATGGGTGCGGGTTTCGAGATAGAGACTGGCGCGGATTTAAATGGCGCGGGAGTGACGAAGATTGAAATTGATATTACGTCACCAATGGATCAGAGCAGGTTTCGATAAGCTCCTTGCATCAACTTCAAACCCATATTGCGGCACCGCCAAACCTGTTTTTTTAGCGCTTCATTCCCACTTGTTGACCATGTAAGGCGCGTTAAGCCAAGCGCTTGAAATACATGTGCGGTATCACGGAGAGAACCACCACGATTGGAGCAATCAAGAGCAATCAGATATTTCTTACGCTGTAGCTTTGTTGTTTTCGTGAGTGGTTTTTTGTCCCCTGAGCGGAAAGATTTGAGCGCATTGAGTGTCCATATGAGAGCCTTTGTGTCACAAAATAATGATGAAAACCCGTCCAGTTGGAACTGTAATTGAGCTGGTTGAAAGAGAATGTTGATGCCAATCAATTTCATATCGATAGTCGCATTTCGAGACCGAACAATGATTTTTTGGTGATTTAAACCGCAGAGAATTGCGCAACAGTTTTGATCTCTAAACAGATCAAAATCACTTTCATTTGTTGGCGATGGAACGCAAGTTGATGTAGCACATATGCGATGTGTTAGAGCCTTTTGAGTCCAAAAAATATCGACATGTAACGCATTTATATCTGGATTGGAAAACATGGATAGACCCCAATTGCGAGAGTGGAGGCACTTCTTCGATCCCTATATATTCTGATACCAGAAGGGTGTTTAATCCCAAGAACAGGCCGTGTTCTGCTTTCATAAAAGGCATGTCGATAATCAGGATTACGCCGTAAAATTCCCATGCCCAATCTGTATCTGTTAAAATTTCCGTGTAGGCATAATTATTTGCCTATTTGACAAATGTCGCAGTAAAACCTGACGTAAAAGCGTTCATTTGACACGGCCTGTACTATCCCCCCAGATTATTTTCTGTCAAAAATATATCTCCCTTAGGTTGTTTTCAGGAAATCACAAATTCCACAATCGTGTAATGAGCGGTAAACCCCCACGTCAAAAGACGTGAGAGCATTGGTTTTTGATTGAAAGCGTTATTCTTGTGGATTCCAGATCAGGGCGAACACATTATCGTCTTTTTGTCCTGCGGCTTTGCCCAAATTGGCGTAAAGCTTCTTGGGGCCGAACTCGGGTGCGGCAATGGAAAGCGACACATATTCTTTGCCAGAGCTTTCAGATTTGCGGATCCAAGCGGCTCCGACTTCGATGCCTTCTGCAAAAACTCTGTAATCTGGTTGGTTATCATTGGTCTTTTCAGTGTTTGGTGAGATGATGATCTCTGCGCGGATTGAGAGTGTTTTCAACTCGCCTTTGTAAGCTCCATCTTTCAGTTTGGTGACATGTCCGATTGCAGCCATGATATTTATCCTTTCAAAAGTTTGTGGCGGAAGACCGTCTTCCTGCCTAACGGCGAACGAATATGGCCTGACGGATTGGCAGATGCATCTTTTAAGACCGAAACGTATGTGTAGGATTGGGGATGGATCGTTTATTGAACGCAGATTTGCGTCATGCGCGAGGAAACGGCGCAGCCGTTGGGGAAAAAACTGCGCAGCACCGATTGCACCTGACAGACAAAGGTCTCGTCTCGCCAAAGGAAGGCAGGCAGATGGGCTTTTGCATCATAACGAAGTGAAAGGTGCTGTGGCTGAGGTCGTTCATGTCATTGAGCATAGAGTTTATTACAAAGGCGCGTTGCAAATTGCAGTAGCCATAATGCATTTATTTCACATGATACCGACCAATGCCACACCACAGCTACGGTAATTGCAGAAGGTTTCGACGTTGGTTCAACAGCACATGAATCTAAAAGTTTTGGCGATATCATTGCGGTATATTACACCTCGCAACAGCTTCGGTTGTGAGGTGCTTTTGTTCAATTTGGCAACAGATGGCACAATTATGCAGTGTTCTTCTCATCTGAAAACACATCAGCAATACGCTTATATTCATACCCAATTCTTGTCGTTTCAATGGGGGTGTCTGTGTGTCCTGAAAATGGGAACTTGAGCCAGTTCGGCACCCAATCCATAATCTGCTTGCGTCCATTGGTGCCATTCAGGTGATCAGCAATGATCGACTTTTGAACTTTGCCTGTTGCTGTGGCATTCACCGTTGCGACCGCGTTGCCGCCGATGTGCGCAAGTACGGCAGTGATAGTTGATTTATCTTTCAGAAGATCAAGAAAGATATCATCAACCTGCCAGTTGCCATCCGCTTGAATATTCAAATGAGTGCCAAGAGCTTCTACAAGACAAGACCCTGATTGTAGGGTTTCGGCCATGGCAAAAGCCATAACCTGCATAACTTCCTTGTCTGACAATGCCAGTAGTTTGGCAAAACAAACGGCTGACCAATTACAATCACCTGTGTGGCGCACCAGTTCGGCGCGGCTTTCCTCTATATCCAGCATGGCCAGAACTTCTGCACGTTCTGCATCGAATATGGTTTGTGAGATACTGCCCTGAATTGACGCTTCGATTTCCACTTTGGGTGCACGTTGCGGCTCAGGTCTAATCATCCAAAGATTGGAACCAGCTATCATATGAGCGACAGTGAGCCGCAAAGCGATGGCTGGGTGTTTTAGAAGGTCAGCGCGAACCAGTGCATGACGGTGCAGTTCCAAATAAGTTTGCATGGCTTTGGTGATTTCAGGTTTAGCAGGTTTTTGTGACACCTCCGCATCCACCTCACCACTTTCTTTTTGACTTTTAGTGCGTGCTTCCTTGAGAGTGATATAGCCCTCATGGAAGGCGACCTCACCATTGTCGCGAATGGTGACAAAAACCCTGCCACCTTTCTTCTTGAGCGTTTGTTCATACTCCCATTCGGAGAAATAGTCACCACGCGCGAAGACTTCAACGCTTGCCCAACCCGCCTCGATCAGGGTTTGTTTTCGAGCCGTAATCGCCTGTTCCTGCAACTTCCAAAACTGATTGGCATCGGTAAAATAAGCATCCTGGCCAAAAAGATCGGTGACAATCTGGGCTGTGTACTCTTCCAGATCAAAGAGTGCGACTGTGGTTTTGATTTTGTCTCCCCCGAACAGCCAGCGTTTCAGGCCTTCGCCAATGGGGGCATACTGGTCTTTACATTTGAGAAGTTTCAGCCATTCCCGTTGTTGCGATTTGCTGGCCATCGTCAAAATACGCAGGGTACCATGATCAATCTTCTCGTTTCGATAAGCCGTTTTAATCGCGGGAATGAGATTGGCCAAAGCCAAAATGCGGGTGACCATACGTGTCGTCACACCGAAGGTTTCAGCAATATCGGTAACGTCCTTGCCTTCTTTGATGAGTTTGGAAAATGCTTCATATTGCTGCATCGGTTCTATGGGTAATCCAGCTTCGAACAAGCGGCTTGTTGCTTCATGCCTCAAGTCATGGAATCTAAGATCATCCGCACCTAGCGCATTGCGCGCCCTTCGAAACGCAGCGCCAACAGATTTGTGATTGTGTGGAAAGCAACGGTCCTTGCCGCCAGTCAATATTTTTTGCTCGAGAAGGAGTTGCTAGGCATCAAAGCCAGTTAGATTTAGCAACGGGACTTTCTGGTGGTTACCGTCTTTCCGGCGGGGATCTTTCCTGTCCTTAATAACAACGATACGTTTCTTGAAATCTACGTCATTCCATTCGATCCTGCAGATTTCTTCCTGCCGCATCGCTGTTGCAATGGCAAACTTTACAATCCTGGCCATCGGAATAATTGAAGGCGTATTCTCAAAATGCGCGATAATATCCGAAACCTCGTCTTCTGTCGGACGTCTATCACGCTCTGCCGAACGCCCAATCAAGCCAAGATGTGTAAGAGCGGTGCGGGCCAACCTGACGCACTCAGTATTTACTGTTATGCCATGTATGGCCGCTGCATGTGTCAATAACGTTCGAAGAAATGAGAAGTCTACTGCCAGAGTAACCGGACCAGCACCCTGTTTAGCACGTTCTTTCCCATAGATGATCAACCTTGATCGGTTAAGGTGTACAATCCGAACAGTGCCAAGATCATTTTTCAATGCATTTAAAACGGCACGCTTGGATCGTCTAAGAGGTTTTCCTACCTCCAACAGATCTGCAACATGAAGATCTATCAGGTCGCCGATTGTTTTTCTTCTTTGAACCTTTCCTCTTGATGGTTCCATACCAATGTCAATCAGGCGTTCGTTTTCCACGATCCACTCGTCAGCAAGCGTTTTCAGTCTAAAGGTCTGTGAGGCATATTTGCCTTTACGTCGCACTTGGGGTCGCCATGTTCCTTCTTTTGTTTTAACAGTGGTTCCCATGACCCGTGCAATTCCTTCAATCCGTGCAAAATCCGTGCACACAGAGATCAAAAGAGGTACAAATCCGTGCACTTTTGTTCTCCTTTTAAGTTCTTATAATGCATCATAAATCACTGAAAAATAAAGAGAAAATACTCAGCGTTGCCCCCATGATGGATTGGACAGATCGCCACTGTCGCTATTTGCACCGTTTGATGTCGCGCCATACGCTTCTGTACACCGAAATGGTGACGGCTCCGGCGTTGGTGCGGGGTGGCGCATTGCATTTGCTAGAGTTCAACCCCGAGGAACATCCTGTCGCACTTCAGCTGGGGGGCTCGGATCCCGCCGAACTGGCCAAAGCGGCGCGTCTTGGACAGGACGCGGGCTATGATGAGATCAACCTGAATGTGGGCTGCCCATCTGACCGGGTGCAGTCTGGCACTTTCGGGGCGGTGTTGATGAAAACCCCCGCGCTTGTTGCAGAGTGTTGCGCGGCCATGCGCGAGGCGGTGGATGTCGAGGTCACGGTGAAATGCCGGATCGGCGTGGATGATCAGGTGCCGCAAGACGTCTTGCCAGAATTTTTGTCACAAGTCTCTGCGGCTGGTATCTCGCGGTTTGCGGTGCACGCGCGCAAAGCCTGGCTTAAAGGTCTCAGCCCCAAGGAAAATCGTGATATTCCCCCCCTTGATTATGACCTTGTGATGCAGATGAAGGGGCTGTTTCCGGCGCTGCATCTCTCTGTGAATGGGGGAATCACCTCGCTTGAGCAGGCGCAGTACTTTTTGGAAGCCGGATTGGATGGGGTGATGATCGGGCGGGCAGCCTATCATCAACCCAGCGATATCCTGGCATTGGCGGATCATGCGATTTTTGGCGAGGCGCAAACATGCGATCCGGTGCAAATTGTGCATCAAATGCTGCCCTATATCGAGGCGCATATGATTGGTGGTGGCAAGTTAAATCAGATCACCCGCCACATGCTTGGCCTGTTTGCCACAAAGCCCGGCACCCGAGCGTGGCGCAGGGTCTTGTCTGAACGCGGTCATATCGGCGGCCCTGAATTGGTTCTGGAAGCGCTGTCGCATGTGGAGCAGGCGCAGGCCGCCTAATCTTGATCTTGGATTTGCAGCGCTGGGTTTTTGGCATCCACGGCCTTTTCAAACCAGCGATGCTCGAAAAAACACAACGCGATCTGTTTCATCAAATCCCCAGCTCTGATGGGCCGAATGCGATACGGTGTTTTCGATGTGTGCTGATGAACAAAGCTCTGTAAATACCTGTTCCTGAAGGTCTCTTTTGATTTTTTTGACCAAAGCAAACCCAACGCCTTGAGGGCGATATGGCTTCATGATCCAAATCCCCTCTAAAAAGGGAACCGGTTGCGCACAGCATCCATTTGCATAGTCGCGCATACTAATTTCGGCAAAGCCAGCCGGAGACTGATTGGGCAAAAGTGCAATCCCGCCTTTGCGCTTGCGTCCGTTAAGGATGCGTTTGATATCCAAGAGATGTGTATCAGTCGATAGTTAGTCCCAAAGCTAATGGCGCATTTTGACCCATATCAGCGTGTCAGGGTCTGTCATTTTTCTGACTGTCAAATCTTTTATGGTGCGGCTCAACGCATCTATCTCTTAGTCTGTTTGCCTGTGTTTTCAGGATCACAATGGCTCGCGATAACACCAAATAGCCTTGGTTACATGCGGGGCGTCACCAATTATCAAGATAATCCGTCGAGTACCCGCCACGGGCGTTGTCACAATAAAGTGTGGACCACAGAACCTCTAAGGTTCTCTGAATGTAAAGGGCTAAGCCGGGTGGCTGTGCAAGCCGATTGCAATATAGTCTGTTCGCCTTTTGTTTGTTGCCAATTATACGTGAAAGGCTACAAACCGCTCGACGATCACAGGCGGGATGTATTCTGGCTCATTGGCATAACGCGCCAAGATCGCGTTAATATCATGAGTATTTAGTGCTGCAATCCAGTGATGCAAAAAGTCAGGTTCTGTTTTGGCGCAGACCGTCTCTTTACCTTTCCGTAAACGCAAGCCTGAGACCCAAAAGCCCAAAGCTGCCTGCAAACAGGCCCTTGATCCCTCTCATGACATTGGGGCGGTCGATCACGTATTGGCGCGCCGAGGCGGCGAACGCGCCGTAAAAAACGAACACCACAAACGTCATGGCCATAAAAACCAGCGCCAGCCCTGTGAGATGAAGAGCAATATTCTTGGTGCCTGGCGGCAGAAATTGTGGCAAAAAAGCCAGAAAGAAAAGCGAGAGTTTGGGGTTTAGGACGTTGATCAGCGTACCCCTCACCGCAATGTGTAAGTGGTTTTCAAGTGCTGGCGTTTCCTCGAGGTCGCGAATTCCGTTATCCTTCCAAACGCTCCATGCCATATAGAAAAGGTACATCACACCAAGAATTTTTATGACCTGAAAAGCCAAAGCACTGGTGTGAAAAATTGCTGACAGACCCAGGATACCCGCACTGGCGGCGGGAATTATCCCCAGAGTGCAGCCAAAGGCTGCGCACACGCTGGCGCGAAACCCATGATTGAGGCCGATCGTCAGAGTGTACAGCACGCCGGTGCCGGGAATGACCACGACGATCAGGCTGGTCAAAAGAAATTCAACGCTCATCTTGTCTATCCTGTCGGTGTAAGAGTATCGGGGGATATCGAGTGATCTAAATTAAAAGTATTCCCGCACTATCGCAGACAGATTGAGTTCTGGCAAAGGCTGTATCTGTTGTGGTCACAGTTTGCGGCACCCTGGTGGCTTTTGGATGATCAAGCCTGTCATGGCAAAGACCGTTGTATCATACGCCAGGCTGTCAACTTTTATCCCCAGTGCGCCGGACCGCTGTTTTTCAGCTATAAATCAACCACCCACGCCGCCAAGTTCACAACCTTAAATGATTGAAATCAATCAGAAGTCCAAACGAGACAAAAATAATCAATATTTTTATCTCTAGACAATAAACAATTTCAAAAATGGTCGTTCTCTTTATTAGCAGCATGTGTCCGGCTGCCACTTCGGGAAGGGACTATGGGGTACAATCACTGCATAGTCCCTTTTCAAGGGCACAAGACCGTTGGAACACAGCCGAGTGTTCGTATCTGATGTACAAGATGCGTTCACTCGGCTGCCGAGAAACGCCGTAGAAGCGGCAAGGTTCCAGTCTTTGGCGCGGCACTAAGACCGTATTGGCGCCTGTATTGTTTGTATTGGCATGGTCGGGTTGCGCCGCCTACGCCTGTCCGCTTGCCGCTCGGCTTTGTTCCCAAACTTTAGACAACCCTCTACACATCCTGCCTCAAACGGTTATGCCAAGCCGCGACTGTCTTGCGCAAAAACCACTTGCCGAATACGCTGACGTAGGCATTGGTTTGGGGCAAGGTTTGCGTTCATGTGCACATTTGTCCTTTTGAATGATAATTGTCTGAAGTGTTAAAAGCCGCAGAGTGCTTTGTCCAGTAGGCCGCAGTCAGGAGAAGTTGATTTTCGCTGTGAAAGGCTTCAATGTTGCACCAAGTCTGTAGCTGCGCCAGATAGATCAAACACCACACCTTTTAACGACTTGGTTTATGGAACCCATCAGGGCCAACATTCAATTTCGCGCAAACAGGCCGGACACATGACTACTTCTGAAAACGCGCACAAATAATCAGAACGAAAATTCCGTGCTACGCAGGATCCATCCAAAAAGGGTTTTTGGTGCGGGTGTATGCGGCACATGCCGGAAAGATGAACATTGAAACCAAATTATTCAAAATCAGGCAAGAGGCCAACATGCCCCCCGAAACCACCACCACAGCAGCGACTAAGACACCTCGATTTAAGGTCGCAACAAACTAAGAGAATGGATCGTAGATTTTGTTTTATGTTCAGCACAAAGCCAAGGTGTTCCATTCCGGATGATCACATAGCCCCTCTTCGTTCTGCGGTTTTCTGGCAAGATTGGCACTGGGGGAATTTTCAGACGGGCGACATCAATGTTTGTTCGACGTCATAGTCAGGCGACAACGACACCAAAGATACGGGCGGCCATTCGGGCGAGGGATGAACCTGCGTGGATCTTGGCAGAACGCCACGCAACCACTGAGCAGACTGTCTGGAAATAGCGCAAACGCGACGGGTTCAGGATCGCAGCCCCCCCCCTACCGCCTTCAGACCACCCTGACACCAACGCGAGGGGCCGTGGTCGTTGCTCTGCGTGAAGCGTTACTGTGGTCACTGGAGGATCCAATGGGCGTGGTGCGCAAGTTTCTAAACCCGACTATGTCTCGTTCGGGTCTAGACCCTTGCCTGCGTCGGCATGATCTGGAACATCTTCGTGACCGTAAAGCCAAGGATGACACACTTAAGCACAGTGGCTTGAAAGCACCTGAGCCCGGCTATGTCCACATTGACGTGAAATACCCGCCACACATGGCCAATGAAACGTGGCGGGGATATTTCTTTATGACAATCGACAGGGTCAGCCGGCGGGTCTTCGTTGCCATGTATCACCACAAGACAGCCGCCAATGCCCGTGCTTTCTAGACGATCTGGAACGTAAATGTCCAATCCGTATCCACACCATTTTACCGGTATGGCAAGGCGTTCACCGACCGCCTTTTCGGTGTGCGCAGGCGCGCTGTAACACGACAGCGCGCGTTTGAAACGCTTTGCTCAACTCTCGGTATTGAACACCGGCTGGCCCCACCAAGACCGCCACAAACCAACGGCATGGTTGAGCGGTTCAACGGCCGCATCAAGGGCATCACCATTTTGGATCAGGCGAAGGGCTGGGGACGACGTTGCACCGCTATGTATGGCTTTACAACCACCCGCTTGCACAATCCGCCTGAGGCAGAAAAACGCCCTTGCAAGCCATGAAGCAATGGCACAAACTCACACTGGAATTATCTAACAAACAGCCATAAAATCATGAAATGTGACACCTGGTCATAAGTAGCCTAGTTGGACAAGTATTACCCAATGCCCGTCCTAAATTTGTCAGTCGGCCCTGCTCCTTCAAAGGATTTATCCATGACCAATTCAGATGAGAACATAGAAAAATTTCACTATATCTGCCAGACATATATAGAAATTAAAACTGGGCGGGATGGGCAAGTGGCCCTGAAAATTGCCAAACAATTCGAATATTCTACTGCGTTGGAGGCACAAAACAGGGCTGAAAGAGAAGCTCTATCGGAAGATTGTTTAGGCGCGGACGCGTACATGGTCAGCGAGGACCCAAGCAGTGGAGAAGTTGGAGCACCAAATTTCCTTGTAAGGCTGGGTAAGGTCCCAGAATTGGACGATTTCTAAAAGTCTGCAAATAGCTTCTGCCTGATTTACAGCGTATTTCCTAATCTGGACACTGTTTCGGGTTGAAAAGACCATTGTCAGTATGGTCAGTTCACGATCTAGATGGTTTGTACTAGCAAGAGGACATTCGCACGCAGTAAGCGAGATGTCAGCATTTTCGCCATCACCGAGTTGGCAATGCGGCGCTCTGTACGAATGGCCGCAATGCAAAGACTGCGCTGCGGCGACGATCGACGCAATGAATGTCGGGATTGGATCGAACCAGTCTCATAGCAGATTAGCAGTTTACTTGCATCTGGTTCTCAATACAGATTGTTCTGATCAGTCATACGGCGATTGATCCAAGCCAAACCAGCGCGCGATGATCCAAGGCCTGAGAGCGATGCAACCCTTATGAGACCTACCAGCCCTGTCGTATCAACAAAGAAACATTTTGCAATTTTAGCTGCCACACCAAACATTGCTAGCCGGCGCAGGAAGAGTGATCGTCGCGCGAATGCGACAAAAAATAGTGCTACTGACACTATGACCAAAGCGACCGCATAACTGTAAAGCTTGGGGCCAGTTGTTTCCGGTAGGGCAAAAACATCCCTGCGTCAGAATCGCCAGATCTCGATTGCGAGGGAGTACCCGGCATTGAGTGACGTCAGTCCCGCCAAAATGCCAACATGGTGTGGCGTCGCGCTCTCAGCGGGTAATTTCATATGAAAATTATTGTACAGGCTTCCTACCAGTTCACCTTGGGATGCCACAACTGCGATAAAGGCGCTTGGTGCCATTAGGGCAAGATTGCACAACGCTGGCGCGTTTGGGTTTCATACGTTGGCTATCGCGTACAGTGCTGCGATCGTTGCGATGGCGGTCCAAACTTCAACCAGACCGCATCTTTTAGAACAATCAATACCGTAATTATAATGGCGCGCAGAAATGGCGGTTGCAAATTAGACTGCCAACTCGCGGCAGATAATGCTGATTGCAGATACGTTGTATGATTATCGAGATTATCTCCCCAACGTGGTCGTATGGTGTCTGCTACTACGATCAAGGCAGACCTGAGGCTGACCACGCTCAAAACGCGCCAACCTGAGTTTAAGAGGCCTTGCTCAGCTCTGTATTCAACCAAAAAGAGAGGTGGTCTTGTTTGTTCGACTACTTTGCAGCCCGTTTAAGGTAGATCAGGGTTTCATTTT